>Ga0153941_1000659_pt1 | contig 14793 bp, 19 predicted proteins | sample TSNJ025MetaG_FD_104733 | JGI IMG/M metagenome (GOLD analysis project Ga0153941, IMG submission 104733) | Attine ant fungus gardens microbial communities from New Jersey, USA - TSNJ025 MetaG | ecosystem: Host-associated > Fungi > Mycelium > Unclassified | place: USA: New Jersey, Brendan T. Byrne...
AAGACTGTACCGCCATTATTGCTTATGTACGGGCGGTAAAATTATCAGAAGCAGAGCATCTGGGGGCTTGCTCCTATTGCTCCGGAGGACATTAACAGATGGGACAAAAAGGGTTGTTTTTATGCTTTTTAATAATTGCGGCGGGACAGGACCTGCACAAGAAAAGTGTGGCGGTATGGGTGTATCTGCTGTTTGGCAGTCTGGCATTAGTGGGCCAGAGCTGGAATCAATGGGGCGATTTGCTTTGCGGTGCCTGTCCGGGCCTGGCAATGCTGGGAATCAGTATGCTGTGGAAAGATCAGGTGGGAACTGGTGATGGGTGTTTCTTTCTGGTCAGTGGTCTGATGCTGGGGTTTTGGCAGAACATGGCACTGCTTTGCTATGGCCTTTTTCTGTGCAGCGGCTATTGCCTGGTAAAGCTGGTCTGGAACCAGATTCTGATCCGAAAAAATGTCGGAAAACAAACGGTTCCGTTTTTGCCGTTTTTGGTACCGGTGGGGGTCTGGTTATTATGTGTTAAGTAAAAACGGTTTTGTGTACAAGAAAAGGGCCAATGTGCCAGAAAGGGAAATGAGATATGAAGAGGCGATTGCGTGCAGCTTACACGGTGGAGGCGACAGGGATTATGGCGGCGGTATTTTTTACGGTAATGTTGATTATCCGGGCGGCATTTTCTCTCAATGCAGAGGTTGTCGGAATCATGGAGCTGCATCGGAATGTAGAAGTGGAACGTCATGCGGTCTGTAATATCGGTGAAGCGGAGATTGTCCGCTGGGACCAGGGAAACGGCTGGAGTATGAAGATCACAGCACCGGTATTTCGACCGGAAAAATCATTAAGAAAATGGAGTCTGGTGGAGGAGCCGTCGTCATGAAGATTAGTTATCGTCGGGAAATGAAACACAATTATCTGGTGATAGAACCGGAGGAACTTGACTGGCAGCATTATGAATATCAGATGATGCTGGAAAATAATATTGAAGGTCTGCTGACCTTTTCCATGCAGCAGACGAATGACCAGATCCGGTTTTTTTATGAGATCACCTCCCGGCAGCCCCTTAGCCGGCTGCTGGAAAGCACACCGGTCAGAAGCGGGGAAATCCGGAAACTGGTTACCGGCATATCAGGGGCGCTGGGAGACATTGAGAAGTATCTTCTTAGCGAAAACGGTATGCTGCTGAATCCGGATTATCTCTATGTGGACCCAGAGTCCTTTCGGATCTGGATTTGTCTGGTTCCGGGGCTGCGGCAGAATTTTGCTGAGGATTTCAGCAAATTGCTGGAATACCTGCTGGGCAAGGTTGATCATCAGGATAAAGAAAGCGTGGTGCTGGCCTACGGTCTCTATCAGGAAACCAGAAAACCAAATTATGGAATGGAAGATATTTTAAAATTGCTGTATCAGCAGCAGGAGATACCAAAAGCAGAGGCCGAGGTTTATGACGAAGGGGAACCGGAACTGCCTCTCCGGCAATTATATAGCCCGCCTCCATCCCGGCCATCTTCGAAGGATTTTTTGCAGACAGTAAAGACGGTGTTGGGTAAACGGAAAAAGCCCGAATCGATACAAACGGGACAAATCCCCTGGGAGATGATGTTTGAAGAGGAGCCGGAGAGGACGCCGGTGGAAACCGCGCCAGTCGGGCAGGACACGCAGCTATTGGCTGATTTTACCGGAAAAGAAAAGATACAGTGGCTGCGGGCGCTGGATGAAGGAGAACCGGATATTCCGATTTCCTATTATCCCTTTATCATTGGAAAGCAACAAAACATAGTGGATTATTATCTGGATCGTGATACGATAAGCAGACTGCATCTGCGGATCGACCGGGATAACAACGGTTACCGGGTTACAGACCTGAATTCGACAAATGGAACGATCATTGGCGGAAAGACGTTAGAAAACAATGAAACAATGGAATTACAATCAGGAGATGTGGTGTGCATTTCCCGGTACCGATATCAGTTTGATAAATAATTATCGACGAAATGACTTAACAAACAAAAGTTATTGTGGTAGAATATCACCGATAGATGATTCTAAGATTCTTATAGACAGGAGAATTTCTGGATGTTTAACAACAGAAAGAAAACATGGGTGAACACTGCGATCATTGTCGCCAATATTCTTTATTTTCTATATTTGGAGACAGTGGGTTCCAGTGAGAATTCTATATTCATGATACAGCACGGTGCGATGTATGCACCGGCGGTCGTCGGGAATCAGGAGTATTATCGCCTTGTTACTGCTGTTTTCATGCACTTTGGGATTAATCATATTGCTAACAATATGCTGGTTCTGTTTGTGCTGGGAGATAATATGGAACGTGCCCTGGGCAGTATAAAGTATCTGATCTTTTATCTGCTGTGCGGAGTAGGTGCCAATATCGTATCCCTGCTGGCAGGAATGGATGACAGGACGGTAGGAGCCGGTGCTTCCGGTGCAATCTTTGGTGTGGTTGGCGGCTTGCTCTATGCAGTTGCGGTGAATAAGGGGCGGCTGGAGGATCTGAGTACCCGGCAGCTGGTAGTAACCGTTGTGTTTTCTCTATACTTTGGCTTTACCAGCTCCGGTGTAGATAATGTGGCACATGTTGCCGGTCTGGTGATCGGCATTGCTCTGGCCGTCATACTATATCGCAAACCGAAAAAGAAAATTATTAATTTATGATAGTGAAAGGGGATATCAATGAATGGCAATGACTGTATTTTTTGCAAAATAGCTAATGGCGAAATTCCATCAGCGACAGTTTTTGAAGACGAGGACTTTCGGGCAATTCTGGATTTGGGGCCGGCCTCCAAGGGTCATACATTGATCTTGCCCAAACAGCATTATCAGGATCTGTGTGATGCCGACGAAACCGTTACCGCTAAAATCCTGCCGCTGGCTGCAAGGATTGGCAGCGCATTAAAAAAGGGCCTGGGAGCAGGCGGGTTTCATGTCGTGCAGAACAATGGAACGCTGGCCGGGCAAACGGTATTTCACCTGCATGTACATGTGATTCCAAGATATGAAGACGGGACAGCCATGGTTACCTGGGAACCGGGAAAATCAGCAGCCGAGGAACTAAAACAGACAGCAGATGCTATCAAATCAGTATTATAGCGTAGACAGGAGAAAGCATGAAGTCTTCAGACTTACTGTTTCGCCCCATATACGAACACTATTTGCCGATTCTTAAACAGCGGGCCAGGCATTATGGGGTTGCTGTGGATGATGTGGACGATATTGTCCAGGAGACGTTTCTGGCATATTACAAGCATTACCCATTGGACTGGAAAGATCATCAGGTTCGAGGTGCTTTATGTAAGATTTTGAAGAATCTTAGTATCGATTATTACCGAAAGAAAAGCAAACATCCCACAGTTCTTTATGACCCGCAGAAGGTTGATGAGAATGCAGCAATTCTGGACCAATTGATTTGTCACGATTCATTACAGACATTGCTGGAGTATGAAGAGTACCGGGAGGTTTGGGAGGCACTAAAGGGAATGAGAAAAGATTGGGCCCAGGTATTCTTTTTGTATATTATACAGGACCGGCCGATGGAAGAAGTAAGTCATCTGTTAGGCACGACAGGCGCGGCATGCCGCACCCGCCTTTCCAGAGGAAGAAAATACTTAAAGGAGAAACTAAAGAAGGATTAACCTTCTTTCGTTTCTCCGCAGGAATCAATGAGATTTATGATTGTAGTGATTGCATCAGAAAGTGTGCTTTGATTCATGGTATTGATGAATTGCTGCCGGTTATTCATTGTTTCGCAAACTGCCTGGAACAGGGTGTTTTCGGATAGGTATTCTTCTTCTAACACAGTAGAAAAACCCTGCTTTTCAAACGATCTGGCATTTAAAATCTGGTCACCGCGGCTGGCAGCTGCAGAGAGCGGGATTAAGATGTTGGGTTTGCGCAGTGCCAGAATCTCACAGATAGAATTGGCACCGGCACGAGAGATGATCAAATCAGCAGCAGCAAACAAGTGTCGTAATGGAGCATCAACATATTCATATTGAACATACCCTTTTTGGCCAATGAGGTTTTCGTCCAGATTGCCCTTGCCGCAGATATGTATCACTTGATATAGATCGAGCAGACGAGGAAGCAATTGACGGATGGCGGTATTGACGGTAACGGATCCCAGACTTCCGCCAATAACCAGAATGATTGGTTTATTGGCGGAGAGACCGGTATATCTAAGACCGGTCAACCGGTCACCTTCCAGCAGTTCTTTGCGAATGGGCGAGCCGGTCAGGAGCGCTTTTTCTGCCGGCAGGCAGGCAAGCGTTTCCGGAAAGTTGCAGCATACTTTTACTGCTGACGGGATGCAGATTTTGTTGGCAAGACCCGGAGTCATATCCGATTCGTGGATAATGGTGGGAATTTTGTAGTGCTTTGCCGCCAGCACCACCGGGACTGACACAAAGCCGCCTTTGGAAAATACCACATCAGGCCGGTATTTTTTAATCAGCCGCAATGCCTCGGCATAACCTTTTATCACACGAAAAGGGTCAGAGAAGTTTTTGACATCAAAATAGCGGCGAAGCTTACCGGAAGAGATGCCATCATAAGGGATCCCTGCATTTTCGATCAGCTTCCGTTCGATACCCTGCCTGGAACCGATATAGCGGATATCGTAGCCGCGTTTTAATAAAGACGGTAAAAGCGCCAGATTGGGTGTAACATGACCGGCGGTTCCACCACCAGTTAAAACGATTTTTTTCATAGTGCCGTTGCCTCCTACTTGCTTATAGCTTATTATAGTAATAGCTGACTTGGAAAGTCAACCCTAATTCACAAGGAAGAAAAGGAAATTCCTATGAGACAAGAGTATGAGAGAGACGAAGAGTATAGTTTTATAGATAATATTGCCAAAGAACTTTATGGTTATGACGATGCCGCTCTTCAAAAAGAAATGGATGAAGCAGAATCTGCCTGGGAGCAGCAAAAAGCATCTGATCCTGAAGCGGAAGCACAGAACCACGAAGCGACACAGTGCAGCTTTAAAGCGATAAAGAGGAAAATCGAAGAGCAGGAGATGAAACCGGTCAGCCGGAAAGCTTATGCGAAGCGGCAGAAGAAAGACCGGCGGAAAGTTGTAAACTTGAAGAGGTGCCTAAAGATAGGAGTGGTGGCGGCGGCACTGCATTTGCTGTTGCTGGGGGTGGCAATGGATGGGATGGCATTTAAGAAGTTTGGATATCGGTTGGAGAAGGTGGGGACGGTAAAGAACAAGGTCGTATGGAACGATGAGCAGTATCAGGTTGAGGCTGGCGGTTTGGATGAGGCGTATCAGGCAATTGAAGAAGAGATTGGCATTCCCGTAATTGTTTTTGGATATAAGCCTAAAGGGATGAAGTTTAAAGATATTTTTATTGATAAGGGGAACTCCAGGATAACTCTTAGCGATGGTGAAAAAGTAATCTACCTGCGGGAAACCAAATACCATGTGAATCATGTATCGACAGGTTTCGTGGCAGATCCGGAGGACTGTATCAAGGTTTTTAACCGTGCACTTAACTGTGAATTACTAATTCAAAAAAATGACCTAGAGAATGGTCTTGTTGAATACTGGACAGATATTAATCTAGGTGAGGCATACTATAATATTTTTGGTATTGTTGATGAATGCGAGTTTATTAAAATGATAGAGGAATTGAATTTCTATCAATAGGTGGAGGATAAAAGTTTGAAAAAAAGAGGCCTTTTATTTTTTTGTATGTTATTTATTATGTTATTATCACTTCCTGCATATGCAGAAACCAATGAAGAAATTGTGGAAAAAGACGCATTGCGATGGTCTGAAGTGGAGCTTGCGACGGAATCTGATGCAACACATTCATCTTCGTATCGTCAAGCTTCAAGAGGATTGGTAATTGCTGCCGGAATTGTACAAATTTCAAATGAAGGTAAAGGTGTACTTGGTGTATATGCAGAAACACTTAGCCACACCTATGCGGATGAAATTGCGATGACGATTTATTTAGATGTTATGGAGTCAGAGCCGGATAGTGATGAAGAGGATTGGCACACCGTGAATTATTATACCTATAGCTGGACGAAAGAAGACGCTCCGAATGAGGAATTAAATGCGGTATCAGTATCTTTTGATATACATGGTCTTGAGCGGGGGCGGTATTATCGGCTCCGTGGTGCCCACTACGTATATTCCGGGGATTATTTTGAAGGACGTACTAGTCGGACGGCTTTTATTCCACTGAATTAAATTATAAATAATCCTCACAACTGAGCATACAAAAAATCAGCTGTGAGGCAGTTCTTTCCGTCAATCAATCGTGAATATCCAGAATTCCCCTTATTTTAGATAAAAAATAACCCCCACTCTGTATACCCAACAGAACGGAGGTCCACTTAAAAAAAGAAATCGCAGCCACTTGAAATATTGTATATGAATCTTACCACAATCTACCCGATTCGTCAATGGATTTTCAGCAAGTTTTTAATAATAATTTTGAACATAGGAGGACAATTTTGCTCATTAAAAAATTCCCTAAAGTACATGAGTTTGCTTTTCTTCCCGACTCGGCTCTTGATTCTTATCGTATCCTGTCGGGAAGTATACAATTGACACAATATGAGATCCGCAAGCTGATTAACAAGGCATATATTACCACCGCTTCAGAAGAAGGAAACTCTAATATTATCTATAAAAGCGGCAATGTCGTCGTTAATAATATTGAATCAGCCAATCGTATTTATCTGATTACTAAGGATGCTGCGATAACAGATGGCAGTGCTATCGTGTTAATCTTTGTCCCGAACAGAAACCCGGACAGGCAGCCCTGGGAGTTGCAGAATGCGATTACGGAAAATGAGTTCAATAGCGTTATCTATGTTGAGATTGGGAACTTGCCAAGTAAGATGCTTTTTAATTATGCTTACTGGCCATCTTTTTTAGCAGATTTGATTATGCTTAAGAATGACTATGCATTGCATGAAAATTGGTCGTTTAAAGAAATACCGGAGGAGGATGATCTGCCTATCCTAAAGAGTTACATCATCTATACGTTTGCCAAAGCATGGCGGGACAAGCGGGTGTTGTTGAGTGTTGATGGGCGGTTATATCATTGCCGAAGACAAAACACCAGATGAGCAACTGCCGGATCTGCAACCGGATCATTATTTTATTGATCATCCGGAACGATTGCCGCATTACTTTTTAGTGGATGGCTGCCGGAAAAGTCCCAAGCTTTTAGATTTGTTGAGTATTGATATCAGCAAATTTCATTCGGATCAGAAAAAAGAATATTGGAAAAAAGTCAGTAATGTTATCAGCAGTGATTCGGATGTTTATGATGATCTGGAATCTTCTTTTCGTAGTGCAGTAAGAAAAGCTATTATGCGAGTAAGCTGGAACTATCGCACTGCAATCCCGGTGTATTTCCCTTCCCATAACAAAATGTCTGTTTTATTACCGCTATCGTTCAGTACCAAGACAGAAGCAGAAGCCGCATTGGTGGTAGAGTATAATGATGTTTCAAAGAAATATACTGCTCCGACCATCTTGCCGTTAACAATTGCATATTCTAACGCCCGATTGGTTTGTAAACCGGAAAGTGACTGGCTTAACCAACGAACCTTTGAGCCGGTGCTTGATCATGGTCCAAAATTAAGTGAGGAGGAGGATTTTGGGGAAGTGGTGTGGGAGGCCGGCTAATCAATTAATGGTAAAAATCGTATGGGCCGGTAAGTTGGCACACAATGGTTTTCTGAATACCTGAGTCGCGGCCCATAATAAAAACGGGGCGTACAAAACGCCCCCATAAGTATTAGGACAGACTATTCTTATAAGCTTGCAGCGCCTTTGCCAGCTGATCTGGACAAGAGGTATGCTTTGGTCCGCATTGGATGCCCTCCAGTCGCGAGATGGCTTCGTCAACGTCCATACCCTCTACAAGGCGGGAAAGACCCTGGGTATTCCCGGAGCAGCCGCCAATGTACTCTACATGAATAAGTTTATTATCTTTTACTTCAAAATGAATTTCTCTTGAACAAACACCCTGGGTTCGATAGATCATAATAAAATGCCTCCCGCATATGTTATATATTTCCGATTTCCATTATAGCGAGAAATAAAAAGACTTGTCAAGGAAAAAACGGTTGCAAATCTGCAAGGATTCGATATAATTAGTACGTTATTAGAGAAGAAATCGAAGGAGATAACGGATGAAGCTGGGAATTATCGGAGCCATGGCGGAAGAAGTGGCACAGTTAAAAGAGATTATGAGGCAGCCGGAAGTAACACAGATAGCCGGAATGGATTTTTATAAAGGTCTGATCCATAATAAAGAAGCAGTGGTAGTGCGCTCCGGGGTTGGCAAGGTCAATGCCGCAGTTTGTACACAGATTCTGGTGGATCACTTTGCCGTGGAGGCGATCGTCAATACCGGAATTGCCGGTTCTTTAAGTAATGCAATCAATATTGGTGATATTGTCCTGGCCACCGACCTGGTTCAGCATGATGTGGAGGCAACAACTTTTGGTTACCAGGTGGGACAGATTCCGCAGATGAAGACATTTGCCTTTGAAGCCGATGAGGACCTGCGCAAAAAGGTTCTGGAGTATTGTGGACAAGTGCTTCCGGAGGTAAGGGTACATTGCGGCCGGATTGTCAGTGGTGATCAGTTCATTTCTGACAAGAAAAAGAAGCAATGGCTGGCGGAAACCTTTCAGGGCTGCTGTACGGAGATGGAAGGGGCGGCGATTGCTCAGGCGGCATACTTAAACCAGATTCCCTGTCTGATGATTCGTTCGATTTCAGATAAAGCGGATGACAGTGCCCAGATGGACTATAAAGAGTTTGAAAAGCTTGCGATTCGTAACAGTGTGGTGTTAACGCGAACATTGATTGAACGTTTATAACCTTTGTAACATGAAGTTGAGAATCGAATTTTAGCATCATTTGACGAACGATTCTAGGCTCCCTTATCTTTCCAAATCCCCAATGGCTCGTTATAATAAAGCTGTCTGAAAAATCAGGAAAGAAAGGGGAGCTGTTTTTATGTTATTAATACTGGAAACAGGACAGGCACTATATGTGCTGATGGCTGCCTGCGTACTTAGTATAGCAGTCAGGATTGCAACAAAGAACCTTTACAAAAGATTATTGAAAGAAACTACGAATATGGTGATGACCAATAATAGGCATCTGAAGGAGCTGAAACAAAAGGCGGAAACAACGTATCGAATGAATCAGGGGATACGGGATAGCACCTCCTGGCTGGAGCATCAATTGAATGATCTCCGTATTATGGGAATTACCCTGGCGGGGTGGAACAATCTGGCGAATCAGTTAACATGGCTGTGTCTGCTGCTTGGCGGAGGGGGAGCATTTCTTTCTTATTGGTATCGGTTGGACAGTTATTACATAGTGATGTATGGCGGCGGAGCAGTGCTCATGGGGATGCTGACCATGTTGTTTGATAATGGCGCCCTGAGCGGGAAGCGGGAGCATCTGGCGGTGGCGCTGCAGGATTATCTGGAAAATGTCCTGTGCCCAATGCTGGCTAAAAGTATGCCGGATGATGGATTGCGGGATGATGGAGCTGAGTCGGTGCGGGTCGGCGGCAGAAATCTGAGCCGTCTGGCTGAGCGGGCGGCAATGTCCGAACGAGCCACTTTGGCGGAACGGACAGGCCCCGCCGAGCGGGAGACTGCCGGTGCCAAAAAGGCGGCTGTCGGCCGAACTGCCCGGCGGGAAGCAGCCAAGGCCACGGCGGCGGCGACGGCGGAACCAGAACGGGAAAGCCGGCGCGGTGATACGGATTATTTAAAAAAGAGTCTGGAACAGATTGCTGCCAGCCGGGAGAAGAGCCGCCTGGTGGACGAAAATTGGCTGAAGGATTTACGGCCGGAGGAGGTTCAGTTGTTAGGTGATATTCTGAAAGAATATTTAGCGTAATTTTATCGCATTTCAGAGCAATTTATGGTATACTATTTCAAATGGTAATTTTTGCTTGTTTGCATATAACCAATTGAAAAGAGAAAAGAAAAAGGAGAAAAAGCCATGATGAAAACTGTGACATTTGATTATTCCAAAGCTGCGGGTTTTGTATCTGCAGAAGAAATTAAGAATTTTGAGAGCACGGTGATGGGAGCCAGAGAGACACTGATTAATAAAACCGGCGCAGGCAATGATTTTCTGGGATGGATTGATTTGCCGATTGATTATGACAAGGATGAATTTGAACGGATTAAAAAGGCGGCAGCGAAGATTCAAAGTGATTCGGATGTGCTGCTGGTAGTCGGTATTGGTGGATCTTATCTGGGAGCACGTGCGGCAATTGAATTTTTGACCCACAGTTTTTACAATGTGCTTGATAAAAACAAACGCAAAACTCCGGAGATTTATTTTGTTGGAAACAGTATTAGCAGTAAGTACATTAAGGATTTGCAGGATGTTCTGGAAGGAAAGGATTTTTCAATCAACATGATTTCCAAATCCGGAACGACCACAGAGCCGGCGATTGCATTCCGGGTATTTAAGGAAATGCTGATCCAGAAATATGGTAAGGAAGAAGCAAATAAGCGTATCTATGCGACCACGGACAAGGCCCGGGGCGCACTTAAGAGTTTGGCGAACGAGGAAGGGTATGAGTCCTTTGTCGTTCCGGACGATGTTGGCGGACGTTTCTCCGTGCTGACGGCAGTTGGATTACTTCCGATTGCGGCAGCCGGTTTAAATATTGAGCAGTTGATGGAGGGTGCAGCAGCCGGAAGAAAGAAAGCATTAGAGACTCCTTATGAGTCCAATGACGCACTGCTGTATGCAGGAATCCGTAACATCCTTCATCGTAAAGGAAAGTCAGTGGAAATCATGGCGAATTATGAGCCATGTATGCATTATGTATCAGAGTGGTGGAAGCAGCTTTATGGTGAGAGTGAAGGCAAGGATCAAAGAGGCATCCTGCCGGCTGCAGTGGATCTGACGACGGATCTGCACTCCATGGGACAGTTTATTCAGGATGGTGCCAGAATCTTGTTTGAGACGGTGCTTTGCCTGGATGAATCACCGGCCGAACTGCTGCTGGGCAAAGAAGATGTGGATACGGACGGTATGAATTACCTGGCGGGCAAGAGCGTAGACTTTGTCAATAAGAGTGCGATGAACGGCACTATTTTAGCCCATACAGATGGTAACGTACCAAATCTGATACTGCATATTCCGGAGCAGAGTGAGTTCTGTCTGGGTGAGTTGCTTTATTTCTTTGAGTTTGCCTGTGGTGTCAGCGGCTATATCCTGGGTGTAAATCCGTTTGACCAGCCAGGGGTTGAGAGCTATAAGAGGAATATGTTTGCACTGCTGGGCAAGCCGGGTTATGAGGATGAGCGGGAGAAACTGTTAAAGAGATTATAATGGCACTGCACGGTTGTGACAGGTGATAAAAGGAGTGGATGCTGCTGAAGGGCGGTATCCGCTTTTCGACATACCAGGGAGGATGGGAGATGGAGCTTCGGTTTAAGTATACGGTATGGGAGCGTGTTTTCTTTGTGTCGCGAGCGACAATCCTGGAACTGTTCAGAACCAGGGTGGTTCTGATTCTTCTGGGGGCGGCCTGGCTGATAATGGGGGTATTGCCAGGAAACAGTGATGCAGGATTTTACGGGGCGTGGCTTCCGCTTCTTGGCCCGGTGTTATTTTTATTGGTGGTAGTGCTGTTGGCGATTTTATCTAATCTTGTTGTTCTGCGGCAACATCTTAAAGAGGAGCGCACAATTTGCATCAGAGATGGCAAGATTTTCTTAGAAATGCTGGAAAGTAAAACAACGACAGAATATCTGTGTAAAACCGTAGAATCCGTGAAAGTGTCAGGACCGCTTATTTGGCTGGAGCTGCCATTGTCCAGGAAGAATCGTCAATACCTGCTTATACCAACCAGGAAGTTTGATTCACGATTGGAGAGGGGTCATTTTCTGGAGTATTTTCAGCGGCAGCAAAATATTGAGCCGACATTGGAGCCAGACACAGTCCGGCAGGCTCAGCAGGCAGAGTGGTATGTTGAGTTTATTCTGGAGTTAGATGCATGGATTTCTGTCAATGCCCAGGCGACGGCTATTAGGAAAAGACGGTTATTGGGACATTCGTTGCATAACTGTTTAAGTTATTTTGCGATTATGGTGGGACTGGTGGGTGTTTTAGTGCTGGAAGTGGGACGAGGAGAGTCAGTAGACGTGGCGGTGTTGATTTTTGCTGGTGTGTTTATGGTTGCGATCTGTCAATATATAATGCATCAACCGGTAAGAGAGGATAGTCTGCGCAGGCAGCAAAAATGGGGACTGCTTAGAGAAGATGTGGTTGGGTCATGGGAGCTCTTTTTTAACGAAGAAGGGATTGATTATATGCATCCGTCAGCCAGTGGGCGGATGATGTGGAACCAGATGAAATGGCTTGCAGAAAGTGACGATTGGATTTTTATGTTTACACCAAAAAGGCAGGCTGTATTTTACTTTGAAAAAGCATTGTTTGAAAATGACAATAAGAGACTGGACTTTGTAGCGTATTGCCAGGATCATGGAATGGAATATAAGCGAATACGTCCGATGGTTGAGAAGAAATCTCCCCCACTTAGTATCAGAGTTATCAAAGTGATGGCAGTGATAATGGGTATGGTGGTGATTCTTTTCATTGGAATGCTTATAACAATCCTTATCAGATTTGCGATAAAGGAAGTGCCATATGAAACACAAAAACAGTATGTAGAATCGACAACTTCAAAAAGCATAATGACTGGTTGGATGAAGGAATCATCGTCTATGTAAGCCAGTTAATTGAGGAGGAGGATTTAGATGGTCATATTTACTGTACAGATGATAGTGGGCAGGGAGCTATTCTGTTTTATCGGGACAATGCCTGGGCAGATGAATTTGCCCAAAAGACGGGAATTACTCTTCAAACACCTGGATTTCCAAAAAACAGGGGGATACAATGGCTATCATTAATAAAATAAAAGGCAATATTGAACTTGGAACAATGGCGGACGTGGATGAACTGGAGAAATTGTATGATGATGTAAACGATTATTTTCAAACCGGATTTAATTATCCCGGCTGGCTCAAAGGAATCTATCCCGTGAGAGAAACCGCTATCGCAGGAATTGCGGATGGAAATTTGTTTACTTTAAAAACAGGCAATAGAATAGCGGGGTCTGTTATATTGAACCATAAACCAGAAGAAGCATATAACCAGGTTACCTGGGGCATTGAGGCACAATATAACGAAATAATGGTAATTCATACACTGGTTGTTCATCCTGATTTTATGAAGCAGGGCGTTGCTCAAAGACTAGTAGACTTTGCGAAGGATTATGCGGTACAGCAACACGCAAAAGCAATCCGTTTAGATGTTTCTGTCCATAACGCACCGGCGATCTCGTTATATGAAAAATCCGGTTATCGACATGTCGGAACGGTTGACTTGGGTTTAGGGTATGAGCACCTGATCTGGTTCAAATTGTATGAACTGATAGTGGCAAGCTACTCTTCAATCACCTGAATCTCCAAATAATCAAATTCAATAGGTTCAATAAAGCTATCTTGAGTAAAGCGGGTCTTATCATGGCGCTGGAAGTCGGTAATGTTGGCATCCAGCCAGATCGGCTTGCCTAAATCAAACTGATAACAAATATCATCCAACGAATGAAAGACCATAGTAGTCCGTGATATGCTGTAATCGGTCATGCAAATCACCGTATCTTTGACCATATGATTGTCTCTCCAGATTTTCCCCCACATACGAAACATAATTTCACCACCTCTTTATTAGGACAAGTATACTTTATTTTAATTCTCATGTAAAGGCATTTCTTTTGCCTTGCCTAGTGGCGTAATCTGTAGTAAACTAAAGAAAGTATGAGGTGTTTTTGAAGGAGGTTGTATGGAGCAGACGAAAGAGGGATGTCTGGCCTTTTTGGAACAGGCCAGAGAAGCATTGGGGCAGTTGTCGCTACTGGAGGATCAGGAATCGCATCTGATCCAGGAAGAGCGTCGGCTGGAGCGGCAGTTAGAGGCAGAAAAGAAAGCGGTGGCTGACAATATCCGCCTGACTGTTAAAAAACGGGAAGAAGAGATTAGTTCCAGCTATGATAAAGAGATTACCAAAGGCCAGGACCATTTGAAGAAAGCCCGGAGCAAACGGGAGAAGGCCAAGAGCCAGGGGGTAAAGGAGCGAATCGGGGAAGAAACCGGAGAATTGCGCAGTCATAACCGGGAACTGCGGATGCAGATGAAGGACGCGTTTCAGCAGAAGCGGGTGCCGGGATTTTGCAAGTCCGCTTTATACTATAGCCTGTATTTTCCGCGTTGGTTTAAGGAAATCCTGACTTTGATTTTGTTTGTGCTGATTTTCTTTCTGGCAGCTCCCTGTGGCATCTATCTGCTGATTCCGGAGCATCAGCTGTGGCATCTGGTGGTGATTTATCTGTTGGATGTGCTGCTGGTCGGCGGCCTGTATGTGCTGATTGGCAATAAGACCAGGATGCATCATTTGGAAACCCTGAAAGAGGGACGCCGCATTCGGGACCAGATTCACAGTAATAATAAGAAGATCAAGGTGATTACTTCCACCATCCGCAAGGACCGGAATGAATCCTTGTATGATTTAAAGAAATTTGACGATGAGATTGCCCAGGCAGAGCAGGAGCTTTCAGATGTGGCGGTGAAGAAACGGGAGGCATTGAACACCTTTGAAAATGTGACCAGGAATATCCTGTCTGATGAGATCGAGCATAACAGTAAAGACAAGCTGGACAAGCTGCAGACGGAATATCAGGAAATCACCCG
>Ga0153941_1000663_pt1 | contig 14751 bp, 17 predicted proteins | sample TSNJ025MetaG_FD_104733 | JGI IMG/M metagenome (GOLD analysis project Ga0153941, IMG submission 104733) | Attine ant fungus gardens microbial communities from New Jersey, USA - TSNJ025 MetaG | ecosystem: Host-associated > Fungi > Mycelium > Unclassified | place: USA: New Jersey, Brendan T. Byrne...
AGCGCATTTGTGAGCATAGGCAATCCACGAACGGCGAGAGAGCAAAAGCCAGAGCTGAGGACAGCTTTGCAGGCGAGCCCGACGGCAGCAGTGACCAGACGGGACATGGACTTGAAACTTGTACTGAACTCACACAGTTGCACCAAATATTACGTAACACGACGATAAGGCGCGCTTGTCACTCCGCCACTCACAGGCCTCAGTGCCTTCTGCGATAATGCTCGCCCCCACTGTCCTCAGTGCTCTCGGTGCTCTCTGTGTTCTCTTTCTCGTCTACTATGTTTTTCCTGCTCTTTGGCTCCATCTTATTTCTGTCGATGACTCTTTAGACTCTTGCTATGCTGCCCAAACTCTGGTTGCTTCCCGTTTGTGTCCACTTTACTCCAAAGACGGCCCCATTCTAAATCCCCCTCCCCTCTTCCCAATTTCCAGGGAATCCGTTCCGCGAAACAGGACCCCCAGCCAACATGGCAAAACTCATCCTCCTGCGGCACAAGGTGCTTGCTTGCTTGCTTGATGCCTCCCATGTTCTTAACTGATTCCGAGCTGCTGCCGCTCGCTCTCAGATCCAAACAAACAGTAGACGGCGACGCAGCTTTTCGCATTCTCGCCAGGTCTCACGGACATTCAACAAGCATAGTTTGTCCGGAGCCAAAGCACCATGGATGCGCGCTGGCAAAGTGTCTGGCGCAAAACAAAACCACTAAAACATCTGACTTACTGTTATCTGCGCGATCGTTTCCATGCAACTGCCATCTCTCCCCTCCCCAACTCTGGTTCTCACCTCCAGGCTCAAAATACTTCCATCTCATGCCCATGTCTGATACCCATTTTTTTGTCTTTTTTGGATTGGTTACGATCACGATCTGATTTCTTATTGCATATTGATATTTTTTTAACGCAAATTATCTTTTTAATTTCAAACTCTGTAAAGTACACTACAAAAGAAGCAGCAAAACGAAAATACATGATCATAGCCAAACGTATAGTGACAAATGGAATCCATACAACCACAAATAACAAGAGACATATAGGCATATACAATGTGCTGATTTAGATTATTCAATATCTCTTCTTCCGATGCGCGCTAACACACTATCCTCAGCCTTGAGAGATTTCTTCCCAGTAAAGTTCGCTGACACCGCAACAGACGCAGAATCACCCACTGATGTCTTTGAGCGCAACGAACCACCACCAGCCTTGGTCTTATTACCATAACCAGTCACCGCGATCCCTCCCACCTTCCTACCTGTCAACCCATGTATTTTTCTGGATTCTTCTTTGGCCCATTGACGAGACCTAGCTACGTCTTTCGCATTCTCTTTTCTACGCGACCCCTGCAGACGCGCGAAATGAGCAAAGTTGACCAGCGGTCAGTTGAATCAATCAAAAAAAAACTCACTCCCAACATGATCGAATCCCATTCCGACTTGGTTGGGGGGACATTTTTTTTACTCGAGTTTGAGACCAACGACACCTTCAACAGACTGTCTTCATTCCCATCAGGCCCATCGATTTGGTCATCAATCCACGATGAACTATTGTAATCCACATCCTGTGACGTCTGAAGTACACATCAGTATGACGGAGTCAATTTCAGCTGAACATCTTACCTGAGGTTGCTCCTTGATCCTTCGTACCTCTTGCTGGATTTTCCTGTAAGTGATGAATGATTTTTTCTTATTTATATCCTCTTCATCTTCGCTTTCTGCTTCACTTTCTTCTCGGGCCTCTCGCTCATATTCCTGACCATCATTCATGGCAGTATCTTCATCTTCTGAATTATCATTGGTGTTAAACTCATGTTCCAAGTCCAAAGGCCGAGTCTCGATCATCTCGTCATCTACCAGACCATTTTGATAAATCTTTGCAAACGCAGCAGTATCCTCGCTAGAGGCTAGATAAAAAGTCGTAAGTTAAATACAAGTCCATGAATGAACATCATCAGCACTTACCCAGTTCTTGAATATCACCCCTCTCAACCTTTGACTTCATCTTTTTTCTCAATCTTTGCAACTTACTGTCCTGCTCTTCATCTTCATCATCACTATCATCCATTCCTAATCCATTCCTCTTCCGCTTTCGCCTTAATTCACCCTGCACAGCTCGTTTATGGAGCTCCTCCAATTTCTGGTCATCTTCTTCCATCAACTCTCTACCAATCACTAGATTAGCACCCAATTCTTGGGCAAGGAGAGAAAAGATACCGACTGATGTTTCTCCAAAACCCTATCGACAGCTTCAGTCTTTTCATCCATCTTTTGATCATCAACGAGCTCAGTCAAATGTGCATCCCAATCCTCCCCGAGCATCTCTTCACCTTCTTCCTCATCCTCCTTCCTAAACCCAAACCCTACCATCCGGTCTTCATCCGACTCCTCCGCTTCGTCGTTTAAGTATTCCTTTCGGATCGTCTTCTCCAATTCCGTCTTTCCTTTGGCCCTGGCATTAGCTGCTCTTTTACCGAGTAGCTTGAATGCATCGAGTGGATGACGAAGCGGAGAAGCGGACGGAACGAAATCATTCACGGGGACGAGAGATGATCCTCCAGTAGGTGATATCGGTGTTGTTCTGCGTCTGTAGATCCGCCGACCTTTGGGACTTGCCTCGGGTGAGTTCAATGTATCTGACAATGAAATCGTTGAAAGCGGAGCCCATTGCGTTGGATCAGAGGATCGTCTCCGTATTTGTGTGGCTGCGACATTGCTGCTACTATTAGGCACATGCTGGGACTGCGTTCGTATAGGACTGAAGATGAATGAAGGAGAACGCGTTCCGAGCCTTGAAGCGCTGGGTTTTGTTTGTGTCAGGAGGCTAAAAACAGTGTCATCAATTTCAATTAGGGTTAGGTGTTACGGGCTGAACTTACCCAACCTCATTGACATAAAACTCGGGTGCTTTAGTGGCCTTCTTACTCGCAGCTTCTACGATATATCCTTGCTCTTTCTCAAAGATGGCATCAGCTTTGCGTAACAACTTGTCGTCAACCTGGAATGCAGGTTGCAAGATTAGGTCCTGTGTCAAACCCAATGGTTTTTGCCTCCGTAGACCTTGTAGCAAAGAGCCATCCTGATAGATAAGAAATCAGCAAACGGCACGACATCATCGGTACACAGCGACAATGACTCACAACGTCGTTTTCCGGGGTGCCTGACTCAAACAGTTCGGAAAATCCAGGCTGAAGGGGTGCAGGGGCATCAAGACACATAGAACCTGATCCATCTTGTGAAAACTGCGAGAACCCAGGTGGTGCCGGTTTCTTATCTTCCTTAGTGTTTTCTCCACCAAATACAGGAGCAAGAAGAGGTGTAGACCCGAACACGTCTTCTTCCCCATCGTCCTCAATTGGTTTACGAATTTGTGACGAGTGTTTCAGTTGCGTGGCAAAAACCTGAGTGAGCGAGGACGGTTGTCGTCTGGGAAATGATGGACTTATGGCTGAAATGACACTGAAGGGTCGGCGTTTTCCGCGGGAGCTTGTCGTTATTTGGGACGAATCCCAGTTTTCGTGTTCAAGACCGCGCGACGAGATATGTGGAGGTGAAGGTGATGAATCGTACTCTTGTTCATCAAATATAGACCGATTACTCAGAGGTTCGTGGCGAGTAACCGCCTTGTTCTCTTTGTCTTCACTGCGGTCAAACATCAGTCGGGTGTCGTTTTCTTTATCGTTCTCGTCCTCGGTCCTATCGTCCGACGAGGAGACAAGGTAGTGTTCAATTTTAGGTTTACGAATGGAAGAATCATACTCCTCGGAGTCCGACTGTTCAGAATCCACGATTCTAACACAATGACGACGCTTGAATTTGACAAGGGTCTCCGGTGCTAGACTTTCCTCGTCGTCAGACTGGTCTCCATTCGAATCGGCTTCTTGTGCATTCTGATCCTCCAACAAGTCATCATTCGTTTCACCCAATTCCATCCTCTCGTAATCAGTATGCTCGTCTTTGTGGACTGGGCTTGTCGAACCTCTCGTCTCCGGGGTCCAATCAGAATTCTCCCCTTCATCGAGGATCTGGTCCAAATTACAGGTCTCTATTTCCTTCATCTCAGCTTGCTCTGCCCATACATCCAGCCTCTTCCGGATCTGATTTTCCATAGCATCACTTATTGATGCGCTTGTTCTGTGCTCTTCAATTGCACCGCCCAGCCGCTTCCACATCTCTTCCTTCCGTTTGATTTGTCTCATGTTATCCTTTTCAGCTACCTGGCGTATCCACAAGTGGAACAATTTAGGATCACGTATACCTGTCTTTATAACATGATCCTGAACCGCCTCAAGCTCTTCTTTGGTCGCCTGAGGATTCAGCACGAATTCCTGAGTTGAAGCGTGCGCGTTTTTCAAGAACATCCGCTGGCCATACGACATCTTTTTTTGCTCGGCTAACTTTCTTTGTTGCTCCAGTTTTGTCGGAGGCCCAACTTCAAGGTCACTATCCGAAGCATCGTCGTGCGTGGCCACAGACTGTGTTTCCAGAATACGTAACTTATGATCACGGAGCGCTTGTTCCTTGCTGATTGCTTTGTCCGTGAGTTTCCCTCTAATTCCGGGGACTGTACCGATATCGGACGGCCCATCTGAGTCAAATTCTTCCATAGAGGTACTTAAAGACCTTGTATCATTATGAAGATGAAGCTGAGAACCGGAAAAGTTGTTGATCGGAGAGCTCAGCTGCTTTGAAGTTTGCGGCTGGTTGCTCCTGTAATTCGATCATCAAGGATGCAGGAGACGGAAGGAATGATGTTACCTACAAGAGTTTCGCTTGAACACCGCTCAATAATGTTCTGATACTTTTCTCTTGGGTGATTGTTTTGTTGATGGATATCTCTTGCCCTGCGGACAACCGTGCACGTTCTCGAACTATCTCTCGGCGATCTTTTCTCGTCAGTGGCTATGTTGCATCTTGAGAATCCAATGATGAAATTAATAGAGGAAGGGCTTTACCTTGATCCTTCCCTTCGTCTCCCTTGGGCCAACTTTGCCATAAGATTGCACGGCATCCCCAAAGCTACGCATATGTTCTTCTCCTAAAGACAATTGCGCCGCCGTTTCTTTCGATGTAGATGATGGAGCAGAAATCACATCATGATGGGACGTGGGAGGACTGGATGTTCGACGTGAAATAGGCGTTGTTAGTGGATAAGGGGAAGGAGACTGAGGAGAAGAGGGACAAATAAGGCGTTTGTCTTCATCCTGTAAAACATCGTCTGATATTGACATATTTTTTTGATTTCGTAGTCGGTTGGATAGAACTCCCGAGGAAGATACACGAGAGGACAAGTCACCAGATGTAGGTTGTAAGATCGTGGTGAGGGACGACGGAGAATTATGAGAAACATTGCCAGGTGGTGCATCTGACGACATTTCCACCTGGCATGGAAAGTCTGGGTGGGTGTCCATCACGGTAGATGTCGTTGATGGAAACGCAGAGGCGCGTTCAGAGGTATCTCGAGTTAAGACATAGCTGCTCAAATCATCCACTCCATCTATTTCCCGCATCTTTTCTCTCCAGCCAAACCCGATATTGGGTTGTCTGAAAGAACTTGATGATGCATCACGATCGGTACCTCCTTCGTCACTGTCCATTGATCCTGACGGTTCCGAAGGCGGAATCTCGTCTGACAGATTCTGTGGACCTGTAAGTAAGATGTTATCCCGCGAGCCCTGCTCAGAATGGAGAGAATCAAGTTCGTCGCGTCGACGACCATAGGTCCTCGTGGTACGCTTGATGGGTACAGGCGATGACACGAGCGAGGGAGGAGAAGAAGCCAATGTAGAATCAGCGACGATGGAAAAGTTTCTAGTGAGCGCCATCAGGGTAGTGAATGAGACAAGGGAAGATGAAAGAGAACAAGAGGAGTGTGAGCCAACGACCAAAGTGACTGAATTGTGACAGGACGCGTTAACAGCACATCAATCATCGCATCTCTCGTGATCTGACGCGACTACGTGAATGCGTACAACAGATCAGCATCCTTCTTCCTTAACTATCATTGTTTGTAAAAGAGCGCTCACTTGCTCGATGGACTTTCCTGGGTTCCCCGACCTGGGCCAGGTATCCCACGCCCAGAATATCTGGCAACGTATGACTTTCTCCTCGTCTTTCATCAAAGTCCAGGATACGTGCAAATGTCTCCTTACAGCTCTCTCATGAACTAGTGTGTGTGAAGGCCCCCTGTCCAGCCACCTTTTGTTCCACTGTGCCTATTGCATATTCTGCGAACCTCAATCCGTCGTAGGCAAGGAGAGACCCTATGGATTCCGTCTGCTGCTTCCAAGCTCCGACTCAAAAATGGTGTAGGGTATAGTCTGCGTGTTCGTATGCAGAACTTGCCTTGATTTTTGAAGAAATAATTCGAGATTATGATATCTGTCTAATTCAGGAAAAGTAGCACAGAGGCTCCCAACGTTGTGGTGAAAGGGTTCGTAGTTTTTCGACATCCAGAAGCTTGAAATGTGAGACATGGCTCTACCTGTACTTTGCAGACACGATTATGATTTAATGACGTCATAAACAGGCTTGACCACCGATTGTATATGGTGCACACCCTAGGTCTCCACCAACAATTGCAGAGGGTTTGTACAACACAAAAGTCTTTTCCTAATTTTGAAATGGTACATAAAGTAAGTTCAGCACAAATTGATCAGTCATGATCTAACCCCACCCAGACTTTGGTCTCGCCTATGTTACTTCAAGAATCCTATGTTATATCCAATGATCTACTTGATGGAACGTTTAGCAAGATCTGTTTCAAGGGGGTTTTGGTCTCAAAATATTTGACTGTCTGAAAGCTCCCGAGCGCCTTGCGCTGCAAGCCCGGATCCAGAGCAACGATCCTTCTCGTCAGGATCTTGGCTGCATTCTACCTGCTTATCTTGACTTCTATTAATCCCATTCCCTCGAGTCCTCATATTCTTATAATTCACCTCACTAAGCGTGATTCTGCAAAATTTTAGCTATCTCACCTGTTGTCTCCCGGGGCATCACCCGTCGTTTCCCATATTTGATTTCCTTCCTACCCTTGACTCACGGCTAACGCGAGGCGCCTCGCTAGCCATGCTGATACCTCCTGTATGGCTGCGACATTGTACGGCTTTCATTTCCGACTTGTACCCCCTCAATTCAACAGTGATCCTACAGCCGCTCAACAGCAGGTTCAGGTTTACAAGCATCTGAACAGTCCTGCCCACTATTCACTATTTGATCCTCTATAGTCACCAGATTTGTTCGTTTCCAAAGTCAAGTCTGTATAGAAGGTGCAATATTTTTCTGTCATTTTGATCCAGACAACCTGGAGACTGGGCATCCACTACCTCAATATAATTGAAGTCCAGATTCCTTGACCAGGATCATGATCATTCATTTTCAGCGGTTCCTGTCTCGTTCTCCTTAACACGACCTCAAGGCAACGTCGAGGGGTGGCATCACCTTCACTTACTCCATCTCGTTCTTCCTATTTAAGGAGTGTTTCTGGATTTGTGTTTCTCGTCCATCCTTGACTTCCTTTATCTGTTTCCCGGAAAGAACTTGCTGGACTTGCTATCTTCACGAATTCTGCGTAGCCTATGGCCCACGCTACTATATACAATGGAGGGCTCATTGACTCCCTATCCCGCCGCCCATCAATGGGCTATGAAATTTCTGCTCCGACCGCCTATGGAGGTTATACGGAACCAGGGTTACAGGCAAGCATCATCTACTCCTACAGTGCAGTAATTGGCATCAGACTGATCATCACTCTAAATGCCAAGTATTCCCATTCCCCGTACGCCATGCACGCTCAGCCGAGTGTCGCCGTCGTTCCTCATAGCCGAAGGCTGAGTGGCCCTTGTGAGTTTGAAGTTCGGTTTCGTCCTGCCCTTCGATCCAATGATTTTTCCAGCAGGTTATGACGACGTCCACGGCCATACAGACGCGCCTTACTATGATGATGGGACCTATGGAAGATATTCATATTCTCGACCGGTCACTCCCCACGCTTTAACACATGCTATACCTTCGACCACGGTTGTGGTTCCTCCCCCGCCTATGCGTCACCGGACACACTCTGGTGTTTCTTATGTTTCTCCCCTGAATGGGAGAGAGACTTATTCTCACTATAGACATGGTGATCGTCCAGGGAATCTGAGTGTCAAGTTCAAGCGCAAGGGTGCTTTCATGGCTGGTATCGGACTTGATGAAGCTCAGTCACACATACGTTTATCCAACAATGATGCATATTCTTTGCATGACCTTCACGCTGACTCGAGAGGCAGAATCTTACTCAAGGTCAAGGTGAATGGTTTCTTTTTCTCTTTTCAGCCCATCTTTGTACTGAGCCATGTAGTGGGCAGGGCGCCCTTCATTGACTTACGAAATCCCTTTGAACGCCTACGACGGAAGAGTTGATTTATCAACGCTGGCGAGACGAGTGTCAAGAGCCTGTGTTCATTATTTACAGGTAGTGTAGGCATACAAGTGCAGTTTTCAGATGAGCTGACTGGTTCCTCCAGGCATATGTCAGTCCAACTCTCTGGCTTCAAGTGGAATTGCATCACCTTGAGGAGATTTCGTATGGTCTCTGGCAACCCATGCTTTCAACTCATTGAGATTCGACTCTTTGGTATCTACTTGAGGCTGACTATCAAGTTCTCAGAGCGATGTATACGATGTATACGCACGCGTTTATATGTAATGCTAACTGTCGTAGTTGAGAATTGACCCTTTCGAATCTTCTCTCAGGTTACTAAGGTTTTATTCATTTTCAATAAACTTATCATAAGGAATGCAATACAATGACTATCTCATTGAATACAAGTGAGAAGGTTTGTCAAGCTGTAAATGGATTGCATTGGCAAATTACACCCTTAATGGCAAAACTTGCAATGCTGCCTATTACCAGTCCTCCAACCAGGAAAAAGTTGGCGATAGTTGCCGCGACATCCACATCTTCTATACGGCCCTCGAGTTGTGCGTTGTGCTCGAGCGATGGGGCACTCATCATACATAAGCTTGAAACATAGCCATTCGACCATCCAAACAGGAATAGAATAAACATGAAAATAGAATCTGAGTTGATGACAGGAGGGGTCGGCATCGTGTGGGACTGGTGTTGGACATTGGACATTAGAAATAACGGGATGAAAAAGACTCTGGCAAGTGACATGCCAAGTAGTCGCCTGCAAGACCAGACGCGGAAGGCAGGAAAAGAACAGGTGTAACGGCCTAAGAGATCTCCAGTGTTCATTACAAGGAAGTGGATAGAGGTGAATAGTAGAGGGTGTATCCTAGGATTTACTGGCATGACATAGATGGTGATAGAGGGGAAAACGGCCTGTTCAGCGAATAGTGAGCAACCTGTCTGTGTACAAAAGGAGAGATACATACAAGAGTAATCGCAAAGACGCACATCACTGCAATTTCATACAATATATTCGATTTTGCGATTCGAATGGCCTGTCGTCTCTCATCTCCTTTTCCGCATCTGCCTCGTGAGACTGTTTGGGATGACACGATGGTTGAAGCATCAAACTGAGATTTGGCGGCTAGCTCCAGTGACCCTGCGATGGCTTTGTATGAGGGCGACTTGACAAGCCAAGTGTGTGCCCCAGCACTCACGACATAGAAAAGAGTCGATAAAGTAAAGAAAGTGAAGGCAGCCCGCTCCTCTGCGGAACCATCACTAGCAAGAGTCGCTGCCTTACCCCAAGTGGACGACATGGCACTCGCCACTTGAAGACTACTAACCACTACGGCTACTGCCGCTTGGCCTGTCATCATTGACTGAACAGACCCCGATCCATATAAAGAAGCAATGGCGACGACCGCAGTTTGAAGATATGCCCCAGCAGCATTTTGGGCGGCGCCGTTGAGTATGATGAATGCAAAGAACAATCCGGAGGGAGAAACGAAGTAAGTGCTGATGACGAATAGGAATACCAGTACGATAAGGCAAAAAATGCTCGAGCGTGTTCTTTGAGATGGACTAGTCTGCGTAAGATGTAAGGTACTAGTGACCCTAGATGTAGCAACTAGTACCTACTCGTTTGGAAGTTGCTGTTGCATGGGCGAGGAAAAGGAAATTCGATGCAGTACAGGCAGTCGAGAGGTACGAAGCAAAGGTACGCTGAAACTCTGAGCCCACCAGCCGCTCAGCAAAGTATGGCATTGCAGTGATGATAACTGTCCTCAGTAGATTAAAACCACGGCAGATGGACTGCACAAAGTATACTCGCCATTCCAGGGTAGCAGCACTGAGCACCCTAAGGTGAAAAATATCCATTGTACCTTCGTGGAGGCCACACTTTCCGTTGATAGTCTGGCATCGACAACATCTTCCGGCTGGTCCAGAGACAATGTCTCCGACTCTGAGCCTTGCAATATGGGATGATACAGTGCCTCAATAGACGGAGAACGGGACCGCAGCATATTGGCGGGAGTGTAGGAGCAGAAGCGAGTATCAATGTCAAATTTAGCATCAAGGTGAACCTAGTTAGAAAAGGGTATCTGGCTATTTTCGATACTTCGCCGAAAAGTGCCAGACAATAACCGATTCCTGTCAAGTCATGTCAGGACTCTAGTATAGTAAAAAGCAGCCAATATGTGTATTATCAGGTAGCAGACTGGTGGGAGGGGGCTCAGGATAGGTAGGTTCTTGACACTGCCAGGAGAGAGGTAAAGATAGCCAAAAATAGCCAATTAGACTCCCCTATTGGACCGCCCACTGACTAGCATCTCGAAAATATCACAAGCGAATTCGAGTCATAAAAGTGAAATTGTCTAGATATTTTTGGGGATAACTTGATTTTCACCTTCCTCAAGCTCCAACGCCGTCAGGGCGCGCCGACGTTGTAATTCCTTTCTGGCTTTCCTCGTAGTTTTACGTTCAAGATTTGCCATCTCATCCTTGTGCTTCCATCTCATCTTCTTTCTCTCTTGCCGCTCTGTCTTAAGTATTGAACGCCATTTAAACAACGCCTCTGCGCGGGCTTCTTGAGGCGAACGCCCATTCAGGTGTTTGACCTCGTACGTCAACATCTCCTTACGCATCGCCTTGACGCGAATTTGATATTCTTTAAATCGCTTGAGCTTCTTGGCCCTTGAATGAGGATTGGATAATTCTTTGTGCAGAAACGGCTCAACGGGAGCATCATCGCCTACAGTGTTATCCGAATGGGGGTTCATTATCGAAGCGAGGAAGGCATCTTCCGATGGTCGAGGAAGAGGCCCAGTCATAGAAAGTGTGAATTTCGGGAGTTCATAAGTAACCTTTGAAACGACATCGTGGGTTGCATCATAACTGGAAGCTAGTTATGCATGTTATGTATGAGCAGAAGAATGATAGTTGGGCATCCACAGATACATACGCTCCGATATTTGGGCTTTCGGTGCTTCGGGCCACGGAATGAGATGCCGTTCACCCGTAGATAATGGCAGGCGAGGCACTGTACTTGTTGCAAAGCGTTGCCAATCGAAGCGTCGGAGGAAAGGATTCCAGAATGGCTCTGAAGTGCCGAGTCTTCTTGCAAAAACCCTTTGAGATGCGGTCAGCCTGTAAAAAAAGCCGTAGAAGTGGGTGCAAGCCTACGGCGTGTTTTGAGATTCCATACTCTTGGAACCCAGTGGCGACGGTAAATTATAGTTGCCGATGAACAGCTGACACCGTGAATAATGGTAATTTCTGTTGCTCTTCATCTTGTTGTCATCGTTCCCAGGCTGCTCAACGGAATGGGTACCAGGTTGAAGAAAACACAAAAGCAAGATAAGCTAACCACTGAAGTTCCTTTCACAAAGACCCTGTTGCTAACTTTGTTGATACTTAATACTTCGTGCAACGTATTGGTCTTGTCCCCTAGAAGTCGTATCTGGTCCCCAGGTACCACGTTCCAGTATTTTATTCTGTCTTTGGGTCGGACAGATTTGATTTTCGGGTCTCGCATGCTGGTCCGCTTCAGCCATTTCTTGGGAAAACCTTCCATGTGCCGAAAATTTGTTGTCCATGGTGAGTTGACTGCACCATGGATCAGCTGTTGACGGGTCAGTCCAAAGCGAGCCATCTAATGTTGCTTTATCAAGTCGAATGACTAAGTAAGGCAGATTTCTGAGGGTCGCGTTGGCTGTCAGATTACATACCAAGCTCACTGAAAATATGCATCACGTGATGAAGCTCTATATTTGTCCCTGAGCGTCTCATTTTAAGTACATGGGACAAAATATATCGTGACAACATCGTGACAATGATATACAACCTGATATGAATTTATAAGATGAAAAGATGTAAATGATTTCACTAGCGTGTCCATTTCTTTATCCAACTGGGACGGTTGACTTCGAACTGTTCCATGTGCTCGGGGGACTTACCTCCTCAGATTCGAGAGTCTAGAAGTCTCGGCGTCAGAAGAATGAGGGCCATTGAAGGTACGTGCCTACCTCAAGAAGCACGCCAAGGACTTGATCAACCTCTGAAGGACGAAAGCTCCCGCCAGATGCAATCAGCCTCCTGTACTCTCCCATCCTCCCAGTTGTGCCTGCCTCTGTCTGAAAAGCCACAAAATCGTCAAACATAGTCTTTCGCCGCTTTCTGTACTCTATAATTTCCTCTCTTAGATGATCACACGCCTTGCTCAGCTCCTCTGGGTCTACTGGTATATTTGAGTGGAGCTCGACCAAATCGGAAATATCCTCTGTTGCCTTCCGTTTACCTTTGGCCTTCTCCCCAACCGATGATTCGCCATCATCAATATCACCATCGATATCATATTGAGCAGTAGCTTCTGTGACAACCAGATCACCGTTGGCCACATCCCGGATTTGCTTCTCTCGAACTTCCTCATCCTTGATCCATTTCTCCCATCCCAATCGGTATCGCCTCCCCATCTTGAGTAGTAATTCGCCTTCGAGACTATTTAGTGATTGCTTGGTTTGCGTCAAGTTTTCTGCTTGTGATTTGAGCTGACTAACTGTCCGCTGACTCTCCAAGATCTCCGTTTGTATATTGGTTAACAGTGCCTGGGCCTGGTTCATGTCTCTTTCTTTGTCGCGAAGTTCCTGGTCGAATGACGCAGCCAGGCTATCCAGCATCTTAGCCATGTCGTTGATACATCGCGTACTTGCGCGTTGGGCCGCTACAGAATGATGAAGTGGAGGGCGATCACCGTTTGCAGGGACAAAAGTAAAGTTAGGGCCTGGCTGTGAGGGAGGGAACGCTGCTTGCGCGTTTCTGAAGGACATTGAGGTAGCACGAGAAGTAGGGATGGGGGAGGAACGAAATTTCTCATCCTCGAGAATATAGTCTTCCGCACTTTTACCATCACCATTCACCACTTTCGGATCAGCACCGTGGTCAATAAGCAACTTGACGAGACGTTTGCTACGACATCTGGCTGCCATTGTCAGCGCTGTCTCGCCATCTTCGTCTTGGAAATTGATGACGTCGGCTAATTCCTTGGGATAACCAGCCAGTCGACCAAGAATGATTTCCATGTAATATCTTGCCGCATGCGTCTTCCCCTTCGTCATAGCTACGTCCACCACGTGATGAAATACAGTACGATTATAATTGTCAATATTGAGCGTCGAACGATGCAAAAGTTCATGAAGCTCTTGGAACTTCCGCACATCATAATTATTGGCAAACATTACACTGCGCATGAGGGCAGTTTGTCCAGCTTTGTTGACTTTGAATATGTCTGCACCAGCTGTCAAAAGTAATTTGACTATTCGGATACGACCCATCGCACATGCCCAATGCAACGAGGTATGTCCGTCATCGTCAATAGCCATATTAGGATCGAAGTCTGAGGGCGGGTTGATGAGAACAGAAGGTATTTGGTTAGAGTCCGAAATGAAGTATTCCAGAATTTGATCTCCGTATGTCCTCGCTTCATTGGTACCATTCAACTTTGTTTCATCTTCAGATATACCCTCGTATCTGACCTCTCCACTTCGACGGTAACGACGTCTCCGATCTGATGTATGGGTATCATCATCTGCTAGGTTCACATGAGAATGCCTAAGACTGTTGATAGGTGAAGGTGTGCGAGAGCTTGACGATGCTTCTGATGGAGACGGAGTCATTGAGCCGTCCTCTGAGCCCCGCCCAGACAGACTATCACGGTCTGAATCACCGTCAACTATCTCTTGAGTATTTCTCCGAGTAGATCGCGTACTAATCAGAGAGCCACCAGCACTCTGTTCTCCAGGTCCACTCCGCCGGGAGGGTTTCGTTGTACTTCCGGTGTTAGAGGCGAGGTGTTTCGGCGCAAGAGGCGGGCTCTTGGCAGCAGGTTGAAACTCGATGATGGGCCGTAGCAGATGTTCGCAATTATATTGCTTGGCCAATGCGAGACCTCTATCTAAGGGGATCCAAGTACCTATCCCGGATGTTGATAAGACCCATTGAGAAAAATTCGCATGACACATACCTTGATACTTGCCATAACCCCCCTGTACTTTTTCGTGAGTTCCCTTTTGGACTTCGCGTTCCAACACCCGAGTACGCTGTGGCTTATCAAAACCAGCAACTTTGAGAATTTGTGTCGCGTTCAGCCAGGAGTCGTCTCGCCGCCGCATCACCGCAACACCTTTACACATCCTAAATACTCATCCTTCAGAAAAATGCGCGTATATTTCCGTGTACAAGCATTCTTACATCTCAAAGACGGGAATGCCACTGTAGGTAGCCTATAGATTTCGTCAGCAGCTGAGCTTGAAGGGTACAGGAAGTAACACTTGTGTACCTTGAAGATCTGAGCGTCGGGCATGAGTATAT
>Ga0153941_1000664_pt1 | contig 14747 bp, 16 predicted proteins | sample TSNJ025MetaG_FD_104733 | JGI IMG/M metagenome (GOLD analysis project Ga0153941, IMG submission 104733) | Attine ant fungus gardens microbial communities from New Jersey, USA - TSNJ025 MetaG | ecosystem: Host-associated > Fungi > Mycelium > Unclassified | place: USA: New Jersey, Brendan T. Byrne...
CCATTTGAGCCGGGGATGGTATGTTCGGATGAACCGGGGCTGTATATTGAGGGCAGTCATGGGATTCGGACGGAGAATTTGGTGTATTGTAAGGAAGATGAGAAAACGCCTTATGGGCAGTTTTTGAAATTAGAATATCTGACCTTTGTGCCGATTGATTTAGAGCCGGTGGAGGTGTCTTTGATGGAAGATCGGGATATTGCATATCTGAATGAATATCATGCCCAGGTGTATGAGAAGATTGCGCCGCATCTGACATCGGAAGAAGCGGTGTGGCTGAACGATGTGACGGCGCCGGTTGGACGGTAGCCTGGACCTGCGGTGGTGAAGATTATTCTTCCCACGGCAGGTCAACTAATAGATAGGGGTGTTCCACATAAGGGAGAAACTTCTCCAGAAAGTCGCTGGTGCGGATCTTCAGGCTGGAAGTATTGATACAGGGATGGCAGCCGATGTATTTGTGCTGCTCGATAACGGATTTATCAATCAGCAGCCGCACCCGTTTATCAGTATCGTTCATCAGGCCCAGGACGCTGACAGAGCCGGGCGTGATATCCAGGAATTTCTGCATGAATTCGGGTCCGGCAAAAGACAGTCTGGCGCTGCCGATTTGTTTCGATAGCACGGCGGTGCGGAATTTCTTTGTTCCGGGCATCATCAGCAGATAGAAGTCGGTTTTCTGGGCATTGCACAGGAACAGATTCTTGCAGATATCGATGCCTAACCGCTTGTCTACATCGTGACAGTCATTGATGCTGGCGGTTGGCGAATGATCCAGGCGCTGATAGGAAATGTCCAGCTGATCTAACAGGTCATAGGTACGGATCTCCTGGGGGATGCGGTTCATGGTATTATCCGGGCGGCCGGTGTAAAGGGTCGGGTCCAGGTAGAAGGTGTCTATGGCTGGGGCTGTGGAATGATTCATAATGTAATACCTCCGGTTTGAATTTATGGTTAATTATAATGCATTTTTAAGGAGAGAGCAATGGCAGAAAAAAAGAAATCTTTATGTCCGGTATTTAAACAGTGTGGCGGATGCCAGTACCTGGACATGCCATATGAGGAGCAACTAAAGAAAAAACAGGCCCAGATGCAGAAGTTGTTGGGGAAATATTGTAAGGTGCATCCGATTGTGGGGATGGAACATCCGTTTCGTTACCGGAACAAGGTCCATGCGGTGTTTGGGCATCGGAAAGGGGAAGTGGTGTCTGGCGTTTATAAGGCGGGGACCCATAACCTGGTGCCGGTGGAGCGGTGTATGATCGAGGATGAGAAGGCTGATGAGATTATCGGGACGATCCGGGGGATGCTGAAATCATTTAAGATTCGGACTTATGATGAGGATAGTGGCTATGGATTGCTGCGGCATGTGCTGGTGCGGCGGGGATTTCAGACGGGGCAGATTATGGTGGTGCTGGTGACGGCTTCGCCGGTATTTCCTTCGAAGAATAATTTTGTGAAGGCGTTGCGGCAGAAACATCCGGAGATTACTACGGTTGTGCAGAATGTGAATGACCGTGTCCAGCATGGTGCTGGGGGATAAGGAGCATGTGCTATATGGGAAGGGATTTATTGAGGATGTGCTTTGTGGATGCCGGTTCCGGATTTCTTCCAAGTCGTTTTATCAGGTGAATCCGGTGCAGACGGAACGGTTGTATGGGAAGGCGATAGAACTGGCTGGATTGACGGGGAAAGAGACGGTGGTCGATGCGTACTGCGGGATTGGGACTATTGGGATTATTGCCAGTGGGAAGGCGAAGCAGGTGATCAGTGTGGAGCTGAATCAGGAGGCGGTGAAGGATGCGATTCAGAATGCGAAGTGTAATGGGGTGAAGAATGTCCGGTTCTTCTGTAATGACGCCGGGAAGTTTATGGAACAGATGGCGGCAGAAGGTGATACGGTGGATGTGGTGTTTATGGATCCGCCAAGGAGTGGCAGTACGCCGGAGTTTATGCGGGCGGTGGCGGCGGTGAAGCCGTCGAAGGTGGTGTATATTTCTTGCGGGCCGGAGACGTTGGCGCGGGATTTGGCGGGGTTTGGGAAGTTGGGGTATGAGGCGCGGGGGGCGTATTTGTTTGATTTGTTTTGTCATACAACGCACGTTGAGAGTATAATTCTGATGACGAAATGTGGTTTGGGGGCGAAAAAGTAGGGTTTGACCACAGGATGTAGTGGTTTGAGGGTGGAAAATGAGGCGAAATTGGCATCTGTGGATGCGAATTTTGACCCGTTTTTTTGCCATATTTCACTGCTGCCGATGTGGATTTAGGGGGATATGATCACATAATTATGAAAAATCATTTTTGGCTGGTAGATGAAAAGTAATGTTTTAAAAGGTGTATATGGATCTTTGAGAATGTTTTTTAAACTATCTTTTAGCCTGTTTATTTGCTATAATATATGCAGCTTAAATAAGAATTTAGTGTAGGGAATTAACAGGAGGTAAACCTGTGAAGGTAGGATTAAAACAATGTAGTTTAGAAGATCAAGAAGATTTAATGAAATTGTGCGACAGCGTTGATAGAAGTTATATTGCGAATCGATTGCCTTTTCCATATACGATAGATGATGCTATTTGGTGGATCAATATGGCAACTGAGCATGACGGAAAAGATGGAATATTTAGGTTGATTGTGGCAGATGGCAAGATAGTAGGTAATATTTCAGTAGAACAAAAGTCAGATGTTTTCGGGGAAGATGCAGAAATTGGGTATCTGCTTTCTACTGAAAGCTGGTCGAAAGGAATTGCAACAGAGGCGGTAAAACAAATCTGTAAAATTGCGTTTTCAGAGCTGGAAATTATCCGCATCACAGGTTTGGTCTATGAACCAAATATAGCATCTAGAAGGGTTCTGGAAAAGAATGATTTTGAATTAGAAGGTGTTATGAAAAAGGCAGTGGTTAAAAACAAAAACATTTATAATCTTTGTGTTTATGGAAAGCTTAAAAGAGCGGAAGGTTTTTAATCAAAATCATGTAGTTAAAGCGGTGCGCCAGGCTTTTGTCGAGCTATAAATAGTAGATTTTTTATGTTTTCGATGAATAACACTATAGAAGTACCCAGTAGAACCGAATCAGTCGGTATATTGCCTGAAGGTGGAACGATCTGGTTTGATAGCTCTAAGGCTAAAGCAAAAGAATCAGATATTGAATATATGTCTATATATGTGTATAATTTACAAGACGAGACGATTTTTTCTGATAGTTGGGAAGATATTAAACTTGATACTAAGTATTGTCTTTATGATGCTGTACCAAGTAATTTGAAGGCAGATTTAAAGAGTATACCGCATGTGTTTTATGTGTCTATTTATTCAAGCGATTTAGATGGAGAAGAAGAGGCGGTTTCTGTTCAGAATAGGTATAGTTATTACCAAGGTTTTTCTAAAAAGATGCAGATCTGAAGTCATCATTTAGTTCATGGAAGAGTGACAGTAATGGCTGGTGGGTTGAGCGATCAGATGGTTCATATTTAACAAATGAGTGGTATCAGTCGGAGAGCGGCTTATATTATTACATGGGTGCCGATGGATATATGCTGACGAATGCTACGACACCGGATGGTTACATGGTCAATGCAGATGGGGTATGGGTTCAATAATTTCCGTATGAAAGTAGAGCCACCGGTGATTTGAGTTAGTTATACTTTTACATATAATAAATCTAATAGGGGTATCATCAGATCTTCATATGCTACCAGTAAAGTAAGGAAGGATTCAGATGAAAAACTACACAAAGAAAGCATTATCACTTCTTCTAACAGCATCCATGTTGTTAGGCACTGTTATAACATCTTACGCAAACGCATTATATGATGATACGACAGGCAGAGTCCATACTGGTATACGGAGTGATTCAAAAGCATCGGGAAATTACAGGTACACATACATGGATGGTTTTGGTGGTACAATCGGGCAGGTAACTAGGCTTTGCAGTATTTTAGAGCCAGATGATATGTTGTGGGTTGAGTATCAGAGACCAGAATACGGTGGTGTTGATTCGATTGACTTTTCATATATTAAGTATTTCAGCAGCGAAATCTTATATGAAGATACAGATTACAAGGTGGCAGAGTTGGATAAGAGCAAATTGGTTGGTTATGATACCAAGTTTAACTTATATGATTATGTAGTCACAAATTACCCTTATATACCAAGTATGGAGGATTTGCAGCTTACACCTCACATGTTTTGCATAGAGTTTTATGGAAAAGACGGCTCTATTGTTAATAGTGCTTTTAGTTATTATAAAGACTTTAAGGATATGTTGACAGAAGAGGTAACATGGAGGATTGACAACTTTGGTAAAAGGTTAGAACGTGCAGATGGTTCATACCTAATCAATCAGTGGTTTAAATTCCCAGATAGCGATTTGTATTACTATGCAGGTGCAGATGGTTATATATTAACAAATACAGTGACACCAGACGGCTTCACTGTTGATGAAAATGGAGTATGGGTTCAATATCTTTCGTATTAAGTTAAAGTTTTTATTAAATCAACTGGAGTACATAATTAATTGCATAAGTGGTTATTAAGTACACTAATATTTTCAGCAGTAGCATTATCAGTATCATTTCAGACATTTGCTCAAGAGGTTCAAGATGGTCAATGGTCATTTAATGGGTCAAACTGGTTTTATCAGTTAAGCGATGGAGAGATAGCGAGGAACGGTTGGTACACCATTGATGAAAAGAGCTATTATTTCAGTGCAGATGGGGTACTATACGCAGATGAAATCACACCAGATAATTACTATGTCAATGCAGATGGTGAGTATGTAGGGAACAGTGAGATTAATCCCGACGAGATGCAGGTAAAAAGCCAGGATTGCCGATACATTGTATTCAACAAATCATCACATCATATTAAGCTTTGGCAATTTGTAGAAAAGACTCATACGTTTATAGCTTCATCGGGGTATGCTGACGGGGATAAGGAATATGAAGGCGATATGAAAACGCCGGAGGGTGAATTTTACATATGTAAAAAGGTTCCAAGCATAGTTATTGCTTAGGATTGGCTATCAACTATCCTACGCTTGAAGATGCTGAAAGAGGTATTGCGACAGGGTTGATATCAGAAAACCAGTACAATCAGATAGTAAATGCCAACCTTTCAGGTTCATATTGCTGGGATACTCTGTTAGGTGGTGAAATAGAATTTCATGGGAACCGTCAGCCGACAGATGTTACCAGAGGATGTATTGGTATGCGTGATGAGGACATTGAAATACTGTATAGTTTGGTAGAGCTTGGAGACAGGGTGTTGATACAGCCGTAGTAGATAAGGAGTAGTAAAAAGCATATGAGAAAAGGAATATTAGCTTTGACCCTGGCAATAGGGGTATCCAATGTTACAACAGTTTTTGCAGAGCCAAAGGTAATGCCGGATGGTTTTATATTTGATGCCGAGTTTTATGTAGAGCAGAATCCAGACGTAGTAGCAGTAGTAGGTGTTCAATAAGCATATTGATTGAGACAAACATGCTTTATCAGCTGGGATTTTCTCGGTTTTTGTATATGTAAATAAATATGCAGAAGACCCGGAGTTCTCCGAGGGGTTAAAGCAGGTGTTTTATTGTTGTCAGAAAGATTGTTATAAAAGGGGGGGAGAATATTATGGTAAAAATAACGTTGTTGCCAGCTCAAGAAGGCGATTTTATATGGGTCTCGTATGGAGATGATGAGAAATGTAATCATATACTGATTGATGGTGGTGTTAAAAATACTGGTAATATTTATTCAAAAGTCCTTAAGGAAATACACTGTAAAAGAGAATGTGTCACAGCAGTGATTTTTACCCATATTGATATTGATCATATTCAAGGGGCGATAGAAGGTATTAACATTTTACCAAAAGATGTATTGAAAAAGGTGATAAAGAAGATTTATTTTAATACGTGCAGGGGAATCCGACAAGAACTGGGATTGAAAATATGTGGGGAAAACTATGGGGAAGATGATATAATCGTAAAAAAGAAGCAATCCGGTTATGGCGTTGGAGAGGCAATTACACTTTTAAAACTATTGGAAGAAAAAGAATTGTTAGATTGTATACAGGATTATGTTTTGGCGGGGGATACAATAAGCCTAAATGGGGGGGCAGTATTAAGGATAATTAGTCCTGGAAAAGAACAGTTAGTAGAACTGGCGGATAAATGGGAGGCCTATGGACAGAAAAAAGGTACCCGAGGCTATTCAAGTAACTTAGAAGAGACGGAAAAGGATTTATCAGATTTGGCAAAGCAGAAGCTATTATCAGATGGCGCAGTTAATAACAAATCATCGATTGCCTTTTTATTTGAATTTGATACTGTTAAACTTGCATTTCTTGCAGATGCAGTTCCAGCAGTTTGTTTGCGTGGACTGAAACAGCATCAAATACAGTTGCCATATCCAATTGATCTGTTTAAGCTTTCACATCATGGAAGCCGTAGCAATACTAGTGATAGGTTATTAAGTGGTTTGCCAACCCAGCACTACCTTCTGAGTACAAATGGACATGAAAAAAAGGTTCCTAGTAAAGTAGTAATAGCACATCTATTAAAAAAATGTTTAGGAAAGCCCATTGTTTTGATGTGCAACTATCAATGGTGGAAACATGCATATCACAATAGATTTTTTACAGATACAGATCAACAAGAAGTACTTCAAAATGAAAAACTGAAGTTGAAATACTTAAGAAAAGAAGGATTTAAAATAAAGGACGGTTTGATGGTATATGGGGCAAGACGATGAATTGGCTAATGTGAGGAGTTGTGCTGTTAGAATTGCGGTTGAGAATGGTCAAAACCTAAAGGGGTCAGGTACTCTGTTTGTTAGAAAACGGGGAGATTATGCACTGGTTTTTACAGCAGCTCATGTGGTAAAAGGTATCTTTGAAAAACCACATAGTACTGAGGTGCAGTTATACTTGAGCCTTATGGCTGGGACTGATGCCAGTAGAACAATACAATTATCAGTAAAGCTCATATCAATAAAATCAAAAGTAGAAGCTGAACCGGGATGTATTTATGTACATAAAGCATATGCGGAAACTTCCTTGGAGAATGATGCGGCAATTATTTGTGTACCCTGGGAGGATTGGATGGATAGTCTACAGCCGTTTACTATTGATAAGTGTCAGCTAGGGACAGAGCAGAACGGATTTGGTTTTCCGGAGTCCATGAATTGTGAATGGAAAAATGATGGACAAAACGAGCTGGCTGGAATACTGCAATTTAAAGGAAACGCAGTGGGAAATTCAGATAGTAGATATTCTGTTCGCTATACGCCTAATGTTAGTGGAACAGAGATTAGCAGAGACAATATGATGGAAGGATTTTCAGGTGGTGGATTATTTGAACAACATAATGGTTCGCCAGTATTGACTGGAATTATTTCAAAATCCTGTGGAGACGAAACTGCTGGGGGTATGCTTTGGGCATGTGACGCAACATTGTTTTTGGATATAATGAAAGAAAATGAAATAAAACTAGAAGTTCCCGAATCATTTCAACAATATAAGGATTCTATAGTGATGTCTTTTGCATCACATCGTAGGGACGCGCGGGACTATTTTTCGGAGAAAGCAGAGGATTTGATAGAAAACGCAGGACTGAAACCGGAGGACTTCATAGAAAAATCATATTCAGAGTTGAGGTGTGATGGCAGAAAAGAAATTTGTGGGACACATTGGGAAGGACAGTTGAAAAAAGCGGTTATCTTTTGTGGATTAAATGGAATACAAAAAGACAAAATTATGCATCCGCTGATTGCTATGCCGGTGCCACATGCAACCGATAAAGTACAGGTGGAATTCTTGTGTACAGAGGCAAGCGTCGAGGAGGTAATCTGTGAACTAGTTAAAAATGACTACTTTTCAAAAGATGGTATTCTGAAAGACAAAACTATTTTTCTTTTAAATGGGAAAAAAGGGAAAATTCATGAAAAAGACCTTTTTTCACGAAGCGATTTTCGGGGAATCATGGTTGATATTGCGGGGGGAGAGCTAAAATCTTATGCGAAGCATACATTATATAAAAAGATGCAGGGGCTTTGGCCTGAAAAGGAGCAGATGAGTACTTTTAATATTATATCAGGAAATCTTTCCGAGTGTAATCTTGCTTTGGTAGGAATTGGAAGGCTAATGGAAACAATTGAGCAGGGCGAAGGGCAAGAGGAAAAAATGAAAAAGAAAATGGGAGATCTGTTAACAAGTTTATGGGAGGTTTAGAAGTGATAGAAGGTTGGGAATGTCGTGATTTAGAGGTTTATAATACAGAAGAGAACGAATTATATTATTATGTGCGGAAAATGAAAAGGAGCGAGGCTTGTGTTGAGAATTATAATGCTCATATTTTTCTATCCTTTTTCCTGGATGAGGAAACATTAAGAAAAGATTGGGAACAGATAAATGATTATGTGGCAGTACATGTACAAAGTAAGGTAGATAAATTAATTGAGAAAAGTAATTTTTATTTGTGCTTATATGTGGCTGGGGAAGTCTCTTGTAGTATAAAAGAACAGATTGAAGGGGATTCTTTTAGTGCAAAAAAGTATATTTTTAATGGAAAAAACAAAAGTATAATAGACTGTTGTGATGAAGTAGAACACAGAATCTTTTCTATTGATATGGATGAAAAGAAAAGTATAGCTGCTAAGCTGACAGGGATAGAACTTCAAAATTTCCGTGTATACGAAGATAACTTTAAAGTTAATTTTCAGGACAAAAATAAATTGCCAGCATCTTTGGTTGCAATCTATGCAAAGAATGGAGTAGGAAAGACTAGCTTGTTTGATGGGGTGGAATATGCATTAAAAGGTGAAATAGGTCGCTTGGAGGACCTTAAGGAGAAAGGTAAAGGGGCAATTTTTCACAATCGTAATCACGCTAGCGAAGATGCTTATGTGAAGCTAAAGCTTGATAATGGGAAAGACATCCAGCGTAATATTTCTAAAGTCGCAGAGCAAGGAAATGACTGTCGCCGGAATCCACCTATTATGGGGAAAGAACTAGTGGGTGAACCAGAAAGATGGAATCAGATTATATTGCCACATGACAAGATCGATACCTTCGTTTCCGCAAAGAAACCTACCGAACGGTATAAGGAATGGGTTAAGAGTACGGATTGCTTTAAAACGCAAGATTTAGATTTTATTGAGACACATAGGAAAGTGAAAGCAACAGAGTCGACATATAGAGCAATAGAAACAAAAATCGAGGAATTAAGCCTCAAGGTGCAAGCGCTAAGGCAGCAAGAGACAGGTTTAGAAGTATGGAAAACGCTGATACAACAATATAATGAGGAAAATCAGAATCGACAACTAAAAATAGGGGGATGCATTGATGGGCGAACTTATGACTCATTAAGAAATCTTGCTTTTCAATATATGAGAGAGCTAGAGGAGGATGAGCTTAAACCAATTAAGGTAAAGGTATCTACCGGAGAAAAAATTCTGAGTAGAGGTGTTTCTATTTACCAAGATAGCATTGCTAGCGTAGTGGTTCGGGAAAAGGCGCTGTTGGATATAGAGGACAAAATCAAGAGAAGAAGTGAGTATAACGAGATTCTTTTGAAATGCTCAGAAAATCAGCAGAAGCTAGTAGATACAACGCAAAAAATAGCACCAATAGGGAAGATTGAAGCTTATGGTAAAGAGATTGTCTTGGAAAAAAAGGACTTGTATGAAAGGCAAGGGGCGGAAATAGAAAGGCTTCAGTTACTGTTAGAGAGCACAGCGATTGAAGAAAGGGAGTTGCAGGAGAACATTCTGCAATTAAATTCGAACATAGCTGAATTGAAAAAGAAAATTGCCAAAGAAAATGTCAAACATGGATTGAAAAGTCTAAGAGAACAATATGATTCTGAGGAGAGTCAACTTGAAGAATGTGAAGAAATAGAGGCACAGTTAACAATTTGCTTGACGAAGATTTTGGTGGAATTGCAGGAAAAAAAGCAATTTATACAAAGAATTAGAGAAATTTATTTGCCTGAAGAGATCGGGGAACTGAGAAAAAACCCATTTCCCGATTTGATGCTAATTTTTAAGAGCGAAAAGGTTCAGGAGCTTCAGCGGCTGTGTGATTTTTATGAGAATAATTTGGAATCAAGAGAACGATGGCAAAAAAAGTTACAAGAAATTCAGATGGGTCAAGTAGAATTAGAAGAGTTGTGTAATTTGGGAAGAGTATACTTGAATAAACATCAAGAGGCTGACAGTTGTCCGCTGTGTCATACTCCTTTTGAGAGTTGGGAAGTGCTGTTTCGAAAAGTAAATGAGATAAAGGAGTTAAACCAAGAGTTTGTGCAAGATGAAATTGAGCAGATAAGCAGAAATATGCTTAGAATAGCGGGAGAATATGCACAGACAAATCAAGAATTTGAAATAGAAAGAACAAAGAAACTTATAGTAATACAGAGTGAAATTCAGAACTTAAGTGAGCAGCAAGCAAAGAACTTTGATGAGACAACAAAAATCAAGTCTCGTCGGACGGTAATTCAGAGTAGACATGATTACATAACAAAAACACTTATTGAGGCAGGTGTTTCATTGGAAGGAAGTTCAGAGAAAGCTTCTGCTGCTTGGTTAGCAGAAGGAGAAGCAAAATTGAACAAAGAAATAGTTGCGATGCAATTGGCTGGAGAAAGACAGTCAGTAATAGCAGAAGAAAAACGACATTTAGAAGAACTAAGACATCGGCAGAAGGAAATTGTTGGAAATTTAAATTTATTTCAGAATGTGAAGTTTCTATCTGAACAATCAAGCGAGTTTGATTTAGAGAAAGAAAAACAAAGATTGAATGAAAAATTAACTGAGATTCAAGAGGAAGCGAAACAATTAAACGAGCAGTTAGCAGTGTATAAAGATGTAAATCAGAGGGATGTTGACTCGTATCTGGAAGAGTATAATTTGGAGAAAATCTTGATCCAAAAAGATCGTGAGATGGTGGAGGAGTGCAGTATCTTTCCTGATTTGCGTGAAGGAAAGGCGTTGGAAACACAGCGTGAATGGAAAGGATTATGCTATAGATTTGAACAAAGTTTGGAAAAACTTCGACAAATATGTGAAGAAAACGGAGCTAGAGTATATTTTGAAGAGTATAGGGTATGTAATGAAGAACTCAAAGTGCAGAAAGAAAGACGTAGTGAAAAAGAGAGTGAGAAAACCATTTTGATGACTCAATTCGAGGAAAAGAGAAAACAATTGGAAGAAAAATTAAAAACTCATTTTAGCCAAACAATAATTAATGAAATTTTTCGTAAGATTTCTCCACATCAGATTATGCGAAATATTGATTATAAGTTGTCTTTTAATGATAAGGATGAGCCGGAGCTTTCGATAGAAGTAAAGGGTGGGGAGGACAATGGACAACAGGATTTTTATCGTCCAGAATGGTTTTTTAGTTCTGCGCAGTTAAATACCGTAGCGTTTAGTTCTTTTTTTAGCCGTGCATTACAGGCGGAAGAATTACCGATTAAGACCATTTTTATTGATGATCCGGTTGGACATTTTGATGACATTAATATTCTTGGTTTTGCTGACTTGCTTCGTAGTGTGCTAGAAAATTATAATTGCCAGATTGTTATATCTACTCACGATGAAAAGGTCTTTCGAATTCTAGAGCGAAAGTTGAACAGTGACTACTATAGTTCTTGTTTTATTAATTTACCGTTAAAGTAGGTGGTGTTAGTTGGAAGGTGCAGTATAGCCAATGAGTCGGAATATGCACCCTTCAGGAAAATGAAACATTGTTTCTCTGGAAACGGGGTGCTTAACAGACCGGCAAGCATGCACTTCCTGAGCGGCGCAGTTGCTCAAAACAGGCGTGTAGTATGCTCTCAGTTGTTAGTATATACAGATCTTTGAAAATGATTTTTTAAACTATCTTTCAGCCTGTTTATTTGCTATAATATATGCAGCTTAAATATCAATTTACTGGCTGACAAATCCTATTGGGAAGATAGATGGGAAGAATTTAGCGGTTTTTTCAAATGAGCATGTGTTTTGCTGTCTGTCAGTTCGTTTCGGGAAGTGGAGAATAATATGAGATACCATGTATGGTTGATCAATGGAGTGATTATTTTTTTAGTCGTTATGGGGGTGGCCGCCTGTCACAATTATACTCCGTCATCAGTGTTTAACATTACAGATTTGGAGACGGAAGATATGATTACAGTCAGCGAAACACAGAATGGTATTAACGAAACGGCTCTTAATGAAGATGAGTTAATACCAGAATATGAGATAACTCAGACTTTATATCAGGAACTGCGTGCCAGTGATGGTGTACTTTTGGCACGCAATGAATTCAATCAGCCGGTATTCCATGGCAGCAGTTTTAAAGTGAATCAAATGAATGAGGTGTTTAAAGAGGAGTTGAACGGTGTAGATTTAAGTGACTTTGACTGGACTGTGGAAGCTTATGACAGTCATGAGGGTTATACTTATATGGAAGCTCAGGAGGGGCGAGTTGCTGGTAATCTGGTAAACTGGGAAGAGAGTTACCGAAATCATCAATACCTATCATTTATTGGAGTGTATGAATGGGATGGACTTGGTGTTCATGGCAGCTATGATATTTCCGGCCACACCTTTCATGTGTTAACCGGTGAAGAGATGTCACTGGCAGATATTATGAGAATTCCTGCTGATGAACTTAGGGAGACCATGTATCAGGAGTACATCAGCTATCATACGGCTTTGGATGACGGCTATGGTATCATGGCGCAGGGGCATGAGGAGTCACTGGATGATGGGACTGTTAACCAATACTATATTGATTCTGTCAAAGCTCAGTGCGGCGAAGATGCCGTTTTCTGGCTTGACGATGACGGTGTACATATTTTCTTCTATCAATATACATTTTACTATGCTGCCGGTTTGAGTGAACTGATCATACCTTATACGCGTGATGATTTGCTGAAGGCTGAGTTTGTGATTTCGTCTTCAGAAAGTCCGGGGGGTGAATTAACCAACCGTAAATCCACAGATGATTATATCCTTCCTGAGAGCGATCTCAGAATTTATACTTCTGATGAATTGCGTGTGCTAACACCAGAGGAACTTCGGCTGGCCCGGAATGAAATCTATGCGAGACATGGACGCATATTTTCTGCAGACGATTTGAATTGTTATTTTTTAGGTAAATCATGGTATACACCCAGGTATGAAGCTGCTGAAATTGATGCGTTGGGGGATGGCTTGTTTAATGAGTTTGAATTAGCAAATCGAGATCTGATTGTTGATATGGAAAAGCAAAAGGCTAAAGTCAATCAAAACTCAACAAGGGAGTCAGTGAATGAGGAATTAAAAAAGTATGATATACAAGATATAGCGTTATTTCTGACAGATAATACAAGACTTGTTGAAAACGATGGTTTTTATGAACTTACAGATTGTTATATATTTAATTTTGGTTATAGCAATTCGGAATTATATGGACAAAAAGAAACTGGGTTGAATGTATTTTTTACGAAAGATGTCTTGATTCTCAATAAACAGAATCATGGTGATGTTTATATAACGCTGGAAAAGGTAATGGAAATATATATCGATTGCATGCAGGATATCCAAATGGATGAACAGGGATATATTACAGGTACTATGTTTGACAGCAGGTCTGGCTGAAAAGGAAGGCAACATATCGATTTGTTTGGCGCTAAAAAACTTCTCCAAAACCGGTGATAACCAGGAAGTAAATGCTGTCATATTGGGGATGCAATTCTGATGACGACAGCCGCCGCCTCCCGAATAATACTGGAAGCAAGGATGTAGTATCTATTTGGTGGAAAGAAAAGTAACTTTATGTATAACACCCGGTTAAACAATGACTCGAACAACCCTATAATGCATGCCTCAGTGACATTTACTGATTTTGGCAGCGGGATCATACAGTGACCAAATTTCAATTTACAGGAGACTGGATTATGTTGAGCGATACATGGATTCGAGCAGGTTTTGTCAAGAAAGAAAATGTTACATTGGTATCAACCTTGATTTATCTTAAGTTATGGGTAGATTACGCAGGAAACCCTGTGGGGGTAGCAATTGATTTTGAATATGCGGATGATATACACTATGAATTTGAATATTCAGATTGGCATAACTATCTGCAAAAACAGTTTGGGCTTACTAATCAAGCAGAATTCAGAAAGAGTCTCTGTGATTACTTTGAAAATCATGACTGGCTTGAATTTGAGAATTCATTAAAAACATTCGGTATTAAATATGATAAAATTGTCTTTTGGTAAAAAGGTTCCGGTAGCATATTAATGAAACTATTAAGATAAATCTAAGGGGTGAAGTGGGGGAAAGCATGTGGATACATTTTTCAAGAGACAGTATATGAAATGTATGAAAAAAAGAGAAAACAGGAATGGAGGTCAGATATATAACACTGGTCGCAGAAAGGGAGGTGAAATGTAATGAAGACATTTTTTATTGCCGATCCCCATTTTAGACATAATATTGCCCCCCTACATATACAAATTCGTAATAGCACTACAGATTTTCTTGTGTTTACTAAGCAGAATTCAGAAGACGGTATTGAAGTTCGTGTTAATTCTATACGTGCTACACAGTTTAGGCAGTGGGCAACAAAGGTTTTGCGCACTTATACGATACAAGGATATTTAACTGCATTGGAAAAAAGTGAATTAACATTGGACAGCATATTAAAAAAATATTAGATGATGGAGAATTGGTTGAGGAAGCAGTTATAAAGAAATACTTTATAACTGCTACCGATGGGAAACAGTATAG
>Ga0153941_1000666_pt1 | contig 14724 bp, 14 predicted proteins | sample TSNJ025MetaG_FD_104733 | JGI IMG/M metagenome (GOLD analysis project Ga0153941, IMG submission 104733) | Attine ant fungus gardens microbial communities from New Jersey, USA - TSNJ025 MetaG | ecosystem: Host-associated > Fungi > Mycelium > Unclassified | place: USA: New Jersey, Brendan T. Byrne...
ACGATCTATCACGATACAGATTATCGAGAAAAAGACGTTGATATTGAACTGTGTGCGCTTGTGGCTAAAATGGGGAAAAACATTGATGGCTTTGTATATCGTAATACGGAGCCTGTGCCGATTATGGCAACTACCATGGTATACGGGCCTTTTGAAAATATTGCGGGAGCCTATCTTGCCTTTGCAAGCTGGCTGCAAGAACATAGCCACTATACAATGAACGGCCAAGACAGACAAATCGTTCACCGGGGGCCGTGGAACGAGGAAAGCCCTAACAAATACTTAACTGAAATCCAAATACCGTTGAAAACAGATAAAAGAAACGTTTAGCAAAACGCTCTTAAACTATTGACCCTCACATGATGTGAGGGTCTACATTTATTATAGGTAGTAAAAATTTAATTGGAGGAATGGAACAATGGACACATTTCAAGTAAAGGATATTGGCAAAATAAGTATCAGCACTGTTGGAACGTTTATCAAGCTTGAGCAAAAATACATTCCAGCATTGCAAGCGTTAGACGGGTTTAGTCATGTGAATGTTATTTGGTGGTTTAGCGATTTTGATACCGAAGAAGCACAGAGTATACTTGAAATGCCCCAGCCATACAAAAATGGTCCGGATGTCATGGGGATATTCGCTACACGTTCTCCTGTGCGGCCTAATCCCATTGCCTTGACAACAGTACAGGTTATCCAGATTGATCATGAAAATGGACTTATTCAGATTGCTTATATTGATGCAAACGACGGTACGCCTGTACTGGATATAAAGCCATATACACCAAGCCTTGACAGGGTGGAAACGCCTGGCGTGCCGGAATGGTGCAAGCATTGGCCTATGAGTGTAGAGAAATCGGAAGATTTTGATTGGGAAAAGGTGTTCAACGCCCATGCCTTCTGCTAACAGCTCCTGCTGCCAAGTCTGAGCGGTTCTATCATTGCCTAGTGATCTGCTAATTTCCCATCTGAAGCTTAGTCATCGGATTAATTTTTTCAAGAATAAATTTCGCCGAAAAAGCAATGGCCTGCTTAGTTAGCTTCTCGCAAAGATGGGGCGGATTATCGGGCCTAAAGCCCTGTGGTCTTAACTGATTACACAGTAAGCTGCCAAAATGCTCTTGAAACTCAATACCAAATTGACGGCATAACGTTATAATCTGCTCTTGCTTTATATTCTGCTGGCATCCATAGCTACCAATAAACAATAACGTTCCCTGAACTAAACCGCATTGGGATCTGAACCTACCGGCATTTAATCCCACAGCAGCATCAATAACCTGCGGATGTAACCGGGGATAAAACAATTCGGACAGAACTTTTAGTGTCGTCACGACACAGCTAAAATCTTCATTCCAATAATAATCATGCACCCTGCTGTTTATCTTTTCATGCAATAGAGTCCTCTCCTTTCAGTCTTTAGCAATATGTCTTAATAACTCAACTTTCGGAGCGACCGAGCAAGGTTGCACTCATTAGCGGGCAACCCCGTCCGGTAAAGGAATAGCCATCCCACCGGCAGGGAGTCGCGGAGTTTGCCGGTAATGGGAAGCCTTAAGCGTTGACAGGTAGGCACTAGGCTGAATTGCATCGTACTGAAAGGCTGACAAATGCCAAACTTGTCTATACCCTCGAATCACATGGATTGAGTAACAGCAGGGGCAATGTTATGTATCGTCTATTGGTTCTACGGTAATTACCACAGTATTTCCAATCATTTCTAGTTCTTTTGTGGTTGTTGCCCTTTGCAGTTTAACAATATATTGATATTCTGTAATGTTCGTCTTATTTCCTCTTTTGTATTGTGTTTGTTATCAATTACAAAATACCGGCTATAGAATAGCCTTGCGAAATAATAGTACTAAAGTTATGCAAAAAGGTCCTACTCTAAAACATATCCTGTCTTTTTCAAAGTTGCAAACGCTTTTTCGTGCTTATCGGGATTTACAAGTACAACCGGCCCAGTGCAGCCCATTCCGCTTTCCGCATAAATACCTGCCTTCCATAGCTCTTGAACGGCATCTTCCAGGCTCATAATATCAATACCTGTTATTTCTTCGGTAACAATCGCTCTAGCGGGTGCTTGAACAGTCTCTGTTACAGTTGTTTTTTGCAGCGAGGCTATGATTTCATTAAGGCCCGCTTTTTTTGCTCCGTCGATTTGTGCTTTGACAACTTTTTTGATATCGCCCTTGGCGAGCTGAGCTGCGTATTTTATTGCATTCGCAACCACAGGAACGCCGGAGGCTCTTGATAAAATAAGAACAAGCCGGTTATAATTTTCTCCGATGCCCGGGCCGTATCCATAGCCGGAGGATTCGTATCCGCCTCCTGTTGTAAAGGAGGAGAGCATTTTCATCATAATATTGCCTGTTAGGGTATCAGTTACCATCACATCCGCCGCGCCGCAAAGCAGGTCGTTGCCTCTCATAACCGCGCCGCCGTCAGCTCTGGTAGATGCAGAGAAGTTTACTTTGTAGCCGCCTGCCTTAAGCTTGGCAAGTGCGTTTTCCACAGTTCTTGCGCCATCTACGTTTAATATGCCTACGGTCGGCTCTGCTACGCCAAGGGCCTTTGCCACCGCTATGCCGTAAACCGCGTTTCTAATCATGGCTTCCACTCTGTCTGTTGCGGAAGTACCTGTTGTTGTGGCAATAAGCATTTCTTTGCCAAGCCCAGGGGTAATGGCCCGGCCTATGGTAGAAACACCGATAGGGAAGTTGTAATGCATGGCTACACAGCCGTCAATATAACCGCAGTCCAACAGTTCTTCCATCTTTTTATACATCTCATCTTCCGCGGTTTCAACAACTTCTATTCCGGGCGGAAGCTTTTCATCCACCTTGCTACCAATTAAGACAATATCAAAGTCGCCATTTTGGGAGAAGGAGAGCTTAGCACCGTTAATAAGGTTACTTGCACCATGCTCGGAGCCATATGTCGTAAGACCGATTTTGCGGCGTTTTCCGGAAAGAGCAGGAGATGCGGCTACCTCATCTGCTTGCTTGCCTTTATTCCTTTCAACGATAATGCTGACGCCGTCAAAAAGGTTGGTCATTCTTCCGAGGAATAGGCTGCCTTTCCCTATAATCATGACTTTATTAAGCTTACCTGTTGTAAGCTCATCTTTGGCAAAACCAAGATAGGGAACCCCTGACGGAATGTGCCCTTGTGTAGGGGCGAAGCCCGACATGCCATGATTTGCCACAAAGTCGTTCATGGCGCTTCTTTCAATTTCCTTTCTCATTACGGAAAGGGCGGCGATCATTTTGTAGTTGGCCTCTGGAACGTCTCCCGCACCGGCTGGTTTTGTGATGTCCGGATTTTGCATTTCTACAGAATATTTATCGATATCCGTAATTTTTAGCCCGGCCTTATCCAATGGATTTGTTACCAGGGAGGTAATAACCGCTTGCGGGGCGGAGCCTGTCGCAACGGTGTGTTTGCCTACCAAATCGGTATTTAAAATGGGGGAAATGCCGTCATCCTTACCTATCATGACAGCGAAGCCGCCTAAAACGTCCTCAAGGATGGGAATGCCTTTTTTGACATGATCTTTGCCATTCATGCCAAGTTTTGCTGTTGCGCCACCGGCGACAATGACAACGTTGTCATAAGTACCTGCTTTAACCAGCGATGCCGCTTGAATAAGGGCGTGAGTAGGGGCGGCGCAGAAACTTCTTGTGTCGGAACCTGTTGCGTTTGCAGCGCCCACCATTTCGGCAATAGATTTTGCAAAGTTGCCGCCGCCGCGTTGATTCATGTCGCCGCAGGCTTCTTCTGAACACTCAATTACATAATCTATATCTTTGGGATTTAACCCGTTTTTGTAAAGCAGGTTTCTAAGCGCCAAAACTGCCGAGGCTTTAGCAACCAGATTTTCAAAAAGCACATGGGCGTTTAAGTTGGGATCGATATCATGGGCACGCTTAACGCAACCGACAAGCTTTTGCTCGTAATAAATCCCTTCAGCATGCTCTTTTTCGACCAATTCTGTTAAGTACTCCGCAGTTTCGCCGTCTTTAATTTTGGCAGCATCTTCTATAAAGAGCGGATGCTTAGCCAACTGTGTTTTCGCAAATTCGGCAAAATTGGTTTCAAGCTTAACAAGGTCGAAGGTGTCAACAATCTGGAGTAGCGCGACGAACTCCGCTTCCGGCATAATCTCGCCCAACTTGCCAAAACGGTTATTTACAGGGGCTTGCTTGTCGTACCAAGGCATAGGAATTTCCTTTAATTGCTCTGGTGTCATACTGCCGATATATGTCTGGTTTGGAGCATAGTTAAGTACTTGATCGAATGTACGAAGGCTTTGACGCAAATTTTTCAAATATTCCGATTTGGGATTGGTGATTCTTTCTGTTGTTTGGGTTGTTCCATTGTGAATTACCATTTCGGGAGTATGAACCAAAATGTAGCCGGCTCCCTTTAATACAGCATAACTCATAATCCGCCTCCTTAACAAAATCAGAATATAAAAAAAGCGGGCAGGGCGTTTTTTTTGCCCTTCGCCCGCATATTTTTTATAAGCTCGTTTCTATTTGTCAAAAACCGTTTGACCATCAACTTCTGTCGCCAACGCTGCTAAAGCTTTTTCAACAATTTTCTTTCTTAGCTTGAATTCATCCTCGTGTGCAACCGCCGGATTCCCTAGTGGATGGGGAATGGCGATAGCGGGGACTATTCTGTTAGCGCCAACTGTAAGCGAAATCGGGACAACTGTACAAATATGAACAACAGGAATACCTGCTCTTTCAATTTCTTTAACCATCGTTGCGCCGCAACGAGTGCATGTCCCTCAGGTAGAGGTCAGGATAACGGCGTCTACTCCGTCGGCAATAAGATTTTTAGAAAATTGTTCTGCAAACGCTTTACTGCTGGCAACGGAAGTCCCGTTTCCGGTTGTTGTGTAGAAATATCTATGAAGGGCGCCAATTTCCCCTTCCTTTTCAAGCTCTCTCAGTACGTCTACAGGCAAGACTCTGTCAGCATCCTGGTTGGCGTAAACCGGGTCATAGCCGCCGTGAGCGGTTTCATAGGCAGCGGCGGTCAAGTCGGTAACGCCCTCGATATTGTATTCTCCATATTTAGATGCGCTGGAGGATTCGATTTTATCAGGGTTGCCTTTGGGAACGATACCGCCTGATGTTACAAGAGCGATTTTAGCCTGCTTTATGTCTTTTACAGCCGGGTTAGGCGCAACATGGTCGAAGTGAGGCATGGCGTATTCAGTTTCAAAAGGCTGACCGTTAATTTTTTTGACTAGCATATCTACAGCGCGCTTGCTCCCTCTGTCTTCAAGGAATATGTTCTTACGAACGCCTCTGGGGAAATAGCCTTCTTGTGCGGCAGTGCCAAGTTGTTCTTTTTTGCCTAGCTTAACAGCAAAAGCAGCGAGCTTTGGCGCGGCGGTTCTCATAGCAGTTGCGGCGTTTCCTGTCGGAAGAATATAAAGGTCCTTTTTAAAGGAATCAACACCGGGGTTTTCTTCATACATAGCGGATACAGCGGGTACTCCCAACTGTTCAGTGACTGCTTTACAAACAGAGCCGCAAGCCATTCCGTAGCGTCCGGCATTGAAGGCGGGGCCGGCAATAAACACGTCCGGATTGTACTTTTTCACCATGTCTAAAATAATTTTTAAGGCTTCATCAGTATTTTCGTTAAAATAGGAGTCGCCGCAAATGATTGTAGCAGAAATTTCGGCTTCGTCTTTAAAGTTTTGGGTAAGGGCAGCGCCGGGACCGACCACGCCTTCTCTTAGTTCCGGTTTATAATCCGCCTTTTCCTCGCCGCCGATTCCACCGTAAAACTGGTTTATATAATGGACTACGCGAAGTTTACTCATTCATTATCAGTCCTCTCGATACAGTGAATAGTGCTTGCTTATTTAAACTTGCAGAATTGTTCTCTCATCGAGGCCATTTCAGCGATGATCGCATCGACATCTAATACCATTTCCATCATTCCAATTTGATCTTCATAAATAGCAGAATCGACTTCATTTTTAAACTCCGGTTCTACGCAGTGGTAGCATCTGAGTCCTAACTGGACTCCTGTCAATGAACCTGCATAAGTAGGGTCGCCGTTTGCAACTGTTTCAGCGGCAAGACCAGCGGCTTCCGCCTCGGCTGCTCCGATTAAAACAATTACATTCTCCGCGCCGTATTTTTCGGCTGCGTTTTTAACCCTGTTTTGATTTTCCAGATCCATTGCTCCAGCTGCAGTTCAAACAAAGCATTCGGTAGCGGAGTAAATAATATCTGCATTTAAGGTTTTTAGGCATTCTTCAATGGCTGGGCCGGGTATGCCGTCTCTATCGCCAATGATTATTATTTTCTTTCCGTCAAATAGTCCCATAAACACACATCCTTTCATAATTTTGAATTTTTATGATCTCTAATATTCTGTCGCCGACATTTTGTTAAAGCCAAGTTCGTTAGTAGCTCCCGTAATAACCTGAATCTCGGCTTCTATTGAGCCGTCGGGACGAAGAGACCCGTTAAAACCGCCTGCAATTTTGTCTGTATAATCAAGCATTCCGATTATTTTCTTCATCGGAGGAAGGATAATGACTTCATTAGCATTTCCGCCTGTAACGGTTGCATCCGCCAGCGGGTCGGCGTCGGCAAGGGATTGGGATTTTCCGTCTCTTCCGGCATATTCGTCGGTGATGATAACGGTTTTAATACCCTCTGTTTCAATTTTTTTGCAGTTCATAATAAGATCTGTGTCCGGGTTTCCAAAACCTTCCTGAGAAATGATAGCGGCATCAAGACCTAAATATTTGCAAAGCTTGGCTGTCCAGTTGGAAGAACGTTCTTTATCGGCAAGATAAACGGTTTCGTTTGTAATAACAATGCCCATAAAGTTGATGTCTTTACCATGGCGGGCATACAGGTCGTGGATAACCGGGTTGTTCATATGGTGATATGTTGTGTTTTTATCACAAGCAGAAACGCAGTTGCCGCTCGTGATTGCGCCGTCCATAACCTCTGTCGGGTATAAAATCGTCGGAACAATTTTTTTTGCGTCAGCGCCGTAAACGTATGTGTCATGCAATAGACCTTGGGTTTGAAGCATGTATACATAACCTACTTTTGGCAGATCAGGATATTGACCGGCTTGCTCCAGCAAAGGAAGGGTTTCGAATACTTCGACCTCATCCGGGGTCACGCTTTTTCCTGCCTCGCCCAAATAGACGGCAGTTTTAAGACCGGCAAAACGGGCGGCCGCTTCGTAATCGTATGGCGTTAAGCCATCAACAGGTTCAATCACAAGGCAGATATTGTGCGTTTTTGAAAATGGAGTAAATTCTGCTCCAGGACCTGACATATCCACAATACCTTCCTGAAAGCCTACAATTTGCCCGCAGGTAACGACGGCAGCGCCTTGCAGTACATGCGTTCTGCCACCGCCTACAGTTTTAACTTTTGATACCATTCCGGGGAAGATATCGCCTTCTCCGGAAACCTTTACTCTTGGTTGAATAACATCTTTAACGGGGGTTATTCTCGTTTCTTCGCCGGGATGAGCAAGCTCGACCTTAACATCTTTTATACGGTCGTCTTCTAAGACAAGTTTTTTAATTTCCTGTTCAGCAACGTATAATACGCCGTTTTCTACCTTTGTCACATCGCCTGCTTTGACATCTTTAATATTTATTTTACCAAGTTCAAGTTTCATAGACTTCACCTCTTGATTTGCGATTATTTGGGAATTAACCGATAATCCTTGTGATCATATCTTCGATATTCACCTTTGTGGCGTCATCTTTTGTAACCTCGGCGATTTTCTCACCGCTTTTATAAATGGCGATAGTAGGCAGGCCGAGAACTTTCTGGCCGATTGCAAGACGTCTTGCCTGGGTTGTGTTTAATTTGCAAAATTTCAGCTTGCCTTCATATTTTTCGGCAAGCGCCTCTATATCCGGCAAGAGTGCCTGACAGGGTACACAGCCGTCGCCAAAAAAGTCAACTAAAACAGGACCCTCTGCTTCTAAAACTTCCAGAGCAAAATTTTCTTTGTTAACAACTAGCATTTTATTCCTCCTTTTTTTTGATTCATTTTTAATGCCTATTCGTTGGCCATAATGTATTTTTCAGCCGCTACTGCCGCAATTGCTCCGTCAGCAGTGGCTGTAACTACCTGCCTAAGTTGTTTTTCTCTTATATCTCCCGCTGCGAAAACACCGGGTATGTTTGTGAGCATATTCTCATCGGTTATAATGTATCCGGCGTCATTCATGTTGAGCTTGCCTTTATATATGCTGCTTACAGGGTCAAAGCCAATAAATGGAAATATTCCAAAGGTTCCGTCATTTTCGTCGGCAAAATGCTCTGTAAGATCGCCGGTTTTAACATTTCTAAACACGCAGGATTCCACCATACCATCGCCTTTAATTTCTTCAACGACAGTATCCCATAAGTATTCCAGATTTTTAAAAGTTTTTGCCTTTTCCACAATGGATTTGGCGGCACGAAGCTGGTCTCTTCTATGGACGATTGTTACTTTTCTGGCAAATTTGGTAAGATACATCGCTTCTTCAACAGCAGCGTCTCCGCCGCCAATAACGAATACCTCTAAGTCTGTAAAAAAGTCTGCATCGCATGTAGCGCAGTAGGATACACCTTTGCCGGTCAACTCCTGCTCGTTGGGGCAGCCGATAAGCTTAGGCTTTCCGCCATTTGCGATAATGACGGTTTTTGCTTGATACTCGTCATGCGCGCTTTTAACAACTTTTACTTTACCTGAAAAATCGAAATCAATAATTTCGTCTTTGATGATTATCGCACCAAATTCCTCTGCTTGTGCAACCATTCTGGCGATTAAGGACGGACCGGTTGACTCCGCCGGTGCGCCTGGATAATTAGCAATATCGTCTGTTATAACGATTTGACCGCCGGGTGTTTTCTTTTCAAACAGTACCACATCCAGCTTGCTGCGGCTTGCATAAAGCCCTGCGGCAAGACCGGCGGGGCCGGCGCCAATAATAATTACATCATAGATTTTCACAGTCAGCTTCATTCCTTTCTTTTCTTTAGACATTGGGATAGCATGAACTATACTCACACCTAAGAGGTGGGGGCTTCCGGTTTCACGATGACGCACGGGCATAGATCCAGCAGTGAACTTGTTTCAGTAAATCTGAAACATCGGGAGTTCAGGTGGAGTGTCTACTCCACCTGAACTAAAGCCGCCTGTAGAGGCGGGAGTATTGGCTCAATGTTTAAGATGAAAATTTAACATCTTAACACACTGTCTTCTATCAAGTCAAAATCTATAAGCTGGAAGTCTAGTTTCAGTTTCTCCGCCCAAATTGGGGTTGTTTTATTCTGCCAAAATTTATTATACGAGGAGATGCTGCTTTCGATAATCATTAACGACTCGAAGTGCATATCCTTTACAGTTTCCGAAATAACAATAGATTTATAAGGCGTTTCGTTGGGCTTTATACTTCCGGAAAGAGGGTGGGTAAGCAGTTCGTGCCCCTGGTGTATTTTATCTCTTACAATTATTAGGATGTCTAAATGCGAAAAGTTTGCATCATATATTGTTTTGGCTGTTTTTTCAAATTTTTCGAATGTCAAGGGGTTGTTTGTTACTACAATATTGCCCATAACTCCTCCAAACTAAAAAAAACAGGGAATGTGGCTTTAGCCATATTCCCTGTTTCAATTCAATATTGATCCAGAGCCTGTCAGAATGTGATCCTCTTTACCTGAAAAATTCATAACAATTCGGCAATTGTTGTTTGTCTCTTCGGTGGTTAAAAAACTCTCTCGCACATTCGTCATTCACTATATTAAATTAAATGATTATCTAAATTCCAGCAATAACTACCTCTTACATTTATATTATGACAATCAGCACAAAAATTGTCAAGACCTTTTCAAAGACTTTTCAAAGACTTTGAAAAGAATATTTTCAAGAGCCGGTATTCATAAGTGGAAAGGCCAGAGCAGCGAGCGATTTTTCACCAGGCAAGGAAACGGTGACGAAACAAGGAGTCTCTCTGGAGACGCAGCATAATGAAAAAATCGCCGCTAATATGGCCATCCTTTTCTAGCCTGTGAGTACAGATTTTCATATCAATATAGTCTTCTGGTTTCCCCGTCTCTTCTGGTAAAATGGTGACTATCAAAATATTCGAGAATGAGCAGGCAATATTTGCGGCTGGAGTTTGTCATGTCTCTGAATTCCGCTAAAGACATTGTTTTGTGTTCCGAAAGATGCCTGCGAATCATTTCTTTTGCCGAATTCATGTGGTTTATATGCAAAAAATTATTGTCATCCAGACAAATCAATGTTTTAGGCACCATTGAGTCAAAAACCTCCAAAGATACCTTGCTTCCAGAAAATTGGGATTTTGGCGGTGGCATAAAAGCAGAGTTTAAATATGATTTTTCTATCTCATTATAAATTTTTTGCTGACTCGCGGTATATTGGGGAGAAAAATTTGTAAGCGAAACGATGTTGTCAACAATTTTCAATGTGCCGTCGTCAGAGAATACTTGCAATAGCGCATCAAATTCTTTCGGTTTTATTGGCAATCCCGTTTTAGAGCGCAATTCCTCCTTGGATATTCCAGGCTTCAAGCCAAATTTATTATGAAAATCTGCCACTTTCTCTACTAGACTTAGGCGGAAGTCTTCAATTGTATTAATATGAAAATAAAAACCGTTTAAGTTTGTAGCAATTTTTTTATCCATCAGCATAATAAGGGCCTCTTTCGTTTCTTCCTCACCGATGGAAGTCAGGGCCGAAAGTGTTTTTACCGTCATTTTATCGGTAGCGCGCTTCAAAAATTCTTCTATAATGTCGCTTGTAGAACCCTCCGACTTGATGGAAAAGGCGTTCATCTCGTCCCCGCCGACTCTTCTGCGTTTTCTTGGGGCAGGGTCTAATATTTTGCCGCCGCCGATTGTTTCCATTGGGGAATAGCGCCGCATGACAAAGGGATCACCCTTTTTTAAGTATATTTCTTTTTCAAAACGCAGTTGGCAAAATCCCGATTCTCCTGGTAATACAGCATCTTGCTCCAACTCGCCAAGAGGGACAAACCGGGCTAAAATTTCTCTTGCGCCTGTATAAATTCTTACTCTGTCCCACATTTTCAAGCTGACTTTTGTGTTTTTCGTAAGGGAAAACTGGGCGTCGGCGATAGCTGTATGAATCACAGAGTCTTCAGCAGCTAAAATGTCTCCTCGCATAAGCTCCGAGGCTTTTACATTGGCAAGGTTTAAGGCGGTTCGCTGCCCTGCATAGGCAGATGGAACGTTCTTTTCATGAATTTGAATGTTTTTAATTTTTGTTTTTGTCACATTTTTAGTTTCGCAGTGATATATATTGAGCTCATCATTAACAAATATTTTTCCCTCGATCAGCGTGCCGGTAACGATTGTGCCAAAGCCTTTGGATGTAAAAACCCTGTCTATATTCATCCTGGTCGGAGAGGCTATATTTCTAGGCTCTATCTTTTCAGTTAATTTATCTATTTTTTCGATAAGGTGATCAAGGCCAAAGCCTGAAATAGAGTCAATCATTACAATTTCTTTATTTTCGAAAAAAGTGCCTTTAAGCCGCTCTTTAATATCGTCAGCTACAAGCTCCCGCATTATTTCATCCGCCATATCGCATTTTGTCATAACAATCAAGCCTTCTTTTATCCCGAGAAAGCTGATAATGTCGGCATGTTCAATAGTTTGGGGTTTAACGCTTTCGGTGGCGGCGATTGTGAGCAGCACAATATCTATGCCATAAGCACCGGCTATCATGTTTTTTATAAACCGCTCATGTCCGGGTACGTCCACAATGCCGGCTCTTTTTCCACTGGGCAGGTCGAAATAAGTAAATCCTAAGTTTATGGAGATACCACGTTTAATTTCTTCCTGTAGTGTGTCTGTGTTGCGCCCTGTTAAAGCCCGGATAAGCGTAGTCTTCCCATGGTCTATATGCCCTGCCGTTCCGATTACGACATTTTTCATCAAATCACCCCATAAGTAAAGCATTATTATTACTATAAATAAAAAAACGCCATAAATCAATATTTATGGCAGAAATTATTATAATGGCGAGAGCATGTGGGAATCGAACCCACCCGCGACATACAATGCCGCAGCACGGTTTTGAAGACCGGCAGGCACACCAGCTACCTTTCTGCTCCCATATATTAAAATACATGACACTTTTTTTATAGTACCACACAATAAAAATCTGTCAAGAAAAAATGATTTTTTAGAACTTGTTTTCATAGGTGGAAATGCCAGGTTAGACAAAATAGTCTTTATATCGCTTGGTTTAATGTGCAAACTGTGCATATTATTTCAGCTAAACTGAGTTTTTATTTTGCAAAGCACTGCCCATTTTGATCTACAAATTATCACTTCGACATTCGCTTCCATTTTTCCTGTAAAAGTAAGGATTTTTTTAAAATATTAAACAGATTTTATCGTATTTTGTTATTACTAAGCTATCCATCACAAGGATTGACGATACAAGATGTCCGCATTTAGGCGGCAATCATGTCAAAGTGCAGTAGTCATGCAAATATAGATGAACCTTTTGACAGACTATTGACTGGTTTCCACAATACATCAACAATGAATTTGCTAAATAAATTTCCCGCACTAAGAATAAAGCGAAAAACAGTCCTCTCATACGGGTATTATAGAGTTCGTTTGAGGTAATCAAGGGCTGTTTAATCAAAATTCTGCGTTGGGCCATGACCTTTCTTCCGATGAACCGGCAGCACCATCGGGATATTTACGCTCTAGAGTGCGCTGAAGCCGCACTTACTGAGGTTTACCGGAACGTCGCCGCCATCCTGGACTGGCTCCAGTCTTCCGGGGGTTATCCTACGGGTTATCTCTATAGCCATAAGATAGTATTTTCTATTTTCGCGACATGGAGAATATTTCTTGTGGTTGTTTTTTTACACGAATCGTTGCCGTATCCCTTTTAGCATTGCAGAAAATTAAAGATTCGCTGGCAGTTAGAGTCGTATTTGTCAAATATTTAGCTGATTATACAGTAAAATTGTTATTTTAATGCAACTATACAGAAAGAACATTAAGCAGATATTTTCCTGCAGATAGCCCATTGACCTATGTTTAACAGTCAGCGAGGGAAAAGACGCTTCGTCCGTCCAATATAGAAAAACAAGTAACCGACAAGCAGCAGAAATACAAGGCCGGTAGCCGCGATGGCGGTATGTAATGTCACGCCGCTTTTTGTCGCTAGAGTATAGGCGCCTACCCCGGCAAACATAAATGAGTTTTCCAGGAAGTTCTGGACAGCAATCGTTTTTCCTTCACCGATCGTCTTGTGGCCTATCTGCTGTAGACAGGCATTCATCGGCACAATATAGATGCCGCCCGCTACACCGATCAACAGCAACAAGACAATGGCGGCCGGCAAACTGCTGATAGTAAGAAATGCGAAGATGCAAACTCCCATAGCCAGCCCAAACCAAACAGTACGCTGATAATCGCGAATACTGATAAGATAAGGGGCTAATGCCGCGCCAACCGCGATACCGATTCCAGTTACGGCAAGAATTAGACTGATAGAAGTACCGCTGTCGATTGCCAGCACAAGCGGCGCCCACGCGAAGATAGCCATGCGCAGCACCGCTGAAGCCATCCAGAAGGAACCGGTGCCAATTAAGGAATAGTGGCTCTGAGCATGGCTAAATAAAGCAGTGGTATCTGAGTAAAATTCGTTAATGGCGTTATGATAGCGGATACCTCGCTTGCCAGGGTTTTTCGGAATGACGGTGTTAACGCCAATAGATACTCCGTATAAGATAAAACAAGCCGCTAAGGCTAGGGTGATCGATATATCTGACAGAACACCACCGGCGATCGAACCAGTTAAGATAGCCGCTATCGTGTAGCTTTCCAACCCGGAATTAGCTTTAAGCAATTCATGTTCATTACGGGTAAGAAAGGGAAGAATACCGTACTTTGCCGGGCTGTAAATGACAGCTCCCAAGCCTACTACTGCGTAGCTTAATGCAGGGTTGCCTCCTGCTAATAACAGTATTCCCCCCCCTGCTTTTACCAGGTTGCCGATGATTAGCACTTCAGACTTCGGTCTGCTGTCGGCAAAGCGGCCAACCCATGGCGATAATAGAATATAAGAGACCAAAAATGCACTTTGAACCAATGGCAGGTAATAATTGGGGTAGACATCCCTCTTAATGATCGCCAAAACAACAAATAAGATCATATTGTCAACAAATGCCGATAGAAACTGGGCCGTAAACAGCGCCTTTAACGGTGATATCTTAATCATCCTGTTCTGCTTTACCTCCCTGCCAACTCTTGAGCGTAACATAGTCGGTTTTGCCGCTGCCTAATAGAGGTAACTTTTCGACGATAATGACTTCTGACAGCATTGCCAGCATACTTTGCCGAGTCTGACGCATAAATTCCCGCAGTCCCTGTTTTGTTGCCTGTTTATCACCATTTGGTCTGCTGCTTAGTCTCCTTGCTTGCCTTCCCATTTTATCACCTCTGCTTTTAGTATAACAGAAAAGAGAGCAAACCTATTATTGAAGCTTTTTCAATGGGGAGAAGCCTGCTGAGCCAATACCTTGCTGCAAAGTTTATTGGTCAAGGCACTTAAGTATGTCCAAAATCAGCAGAAATATCTATTGGCTTTTTTGTCCGATGAGCGTATTAACTATCGCTTACATTAAAGCAGCGATTATTTCTTTAA
>Ga0153941_1000667_pt1 | contig 14698 bp, 13 predicted proteins | sample TSNJ025MetaG_FD_104733 | JGI IMG/M metagenome (GOLD analysis project Ga0153941, IMG submission 104733) | Attine ant fungus gardens microbial communities from New Jersey, USA - TSNJ025 MetaG | ecosystem: Host-associated > Fungi > Mycelium > Unclassified | place: USA: New Jersey, Brendan T. Byrne...
ACTGCAAAAGCTCCGGCATATCATAATAAAGACTAGTGAAATGACAGGAAATCCTTCTATGTGGTGTCCCAACCGTTTAGTACATGTAATTCGTCAAGGTGATACGCTATATCAGTTGGCGGAGCAATATTACACAACCGTCCAGGCCATTATGGCACACAATCCCTACATCGACCCATACAATCTGCAAATTGGAAGCGCTCTGTTAATTTGTCCGGAAGAACCTCCATACTCTCCCCAGCCAACTGCTGATACCGTTTCGGCGGCACAGGTTTCCTTATCCAACGACATGCGCAAGGCCTGGGAGCAGCACGTTTACTGGACCCGGATGCTGTTGATCAGTATTGCGGAAAGACTGGCTGACCAACCAGATGTCACCAGCCGCCTGCTGCAAAACCCTAATGACATTGCCGCTATCTTTAACCGCTGGTATCCTGACATGGCTGCCCGACTGATTGCCCAGCTGTTAACCGAACACCTGCAAATTGGCGCCGCCCTGATCACCGCCCTTAGGGACCGGAACGCCGCCGAAGCAGAGAGGCTGAACCAACAATGGTATGTCAATGCCGACAAGATGGCCATGGCCTTCAGCAGCATCAATCCTGACTACGGCCGCGAGGCACTTCGGCAAATGCTTTATGAGCATTTAAAACTTACCACCGAGGAAGCAGCGATGCGGCTGGCGGCTAATTACCCGGCCGATATCCGGGCTTTTGACAACGTGGAGCGGGAAGCCCTGGCAATGGCAGACTACTTCACACAGGGAATTGTAACCCAATTTCTGCAGGACTTTCGTTAAGTGGAGTTTCCGCGGCAAATTTAAAAGTAAAGCCATGGCGGTAAGATTGGAACATCCAATCTGACCACCATGGCTATTGTTTGCTGATAACCGGTTTTCATATCTCTTTGCTGTCGCTCTTGGCAAGAATATCCGCCAGAGTAACCCCATCCACATACTCCTGGATAACGTCATTTAGGCCCTCCCAAAATGGCAAGGTCTGGCACCCGTCATGGCGGGGGCATTGATTCGGCAGTTCCTCCAGACAGGCAATGGGTGTCAGACTCCCTTCTGTGGCTCTTAGTATGTCGCCTACTGTATATTGGGCCGGGCTTTTGGCCAGCTTATATCCCCCCGTATTCCCCCGGAGGCTTTGCAAATATCCTGCCTTGTTTAAGCTGGCAATGATCTGCTCCAGATACTTTACGGCCAGATCCTGCCGCCTGGCAATGTCTTTTAATGGGATGTATGTTCCGGTATTATGTTCTGCCAAATCCAGCATAACCCGCAGAGCATAACGCCCTTTTGTCGATATTTTCATGGCATCCCTCCTTCCCTCTCATTATACTACTAGAATGGTAGGAATTCAAGCAGACACCTGGAATTCATGTTTTATTCGTTCTATTTTCCGTTCGTTTGATAGCTTTTTGATTGCTCTTTAGTTCCATCTTCTGTCAACAATTTCCGCGTCCGCCATTTACCACTAATAAAATAAGTAAAGCAGACCAACCCCGGCAGCGTCCGGGAGAAGGCGGTTCCCCAGAAGAATCCGATTGCGCCCATCTCCAAAACCCTGGCAAACAATATGCTGAATCCAATCCGGCAGACAACCCCATCCAGAATCCCAATTAAAAATCCCAACGACACAAATCCCGAACCGGTAACCATGGATTGGAGAGAACCGGTTATCGCCGACATAAAGAACGCCATAACCATAATTCGCATATAGATAACCCCCATCTCCAGCACTGCCGGGTCCTGGGTAAAAGCACCAAATAAAACCTTAGGAAAGAAAAGCCCCAGCAAAGACGCTATCGCTGCTACCACCAGGGCACAGCCCAGGGTATTCCACACAATTTTCTTTGCCCGCTCCGGCTTTCTGGCACCCAGATTCTGCCCAATCATCGCCCCGGCCGCCGCATCAATACCGGCCATAAAGACATTGCTGAACTTCTGAATCTTATCCCCCACACTGTTGGTAGCCGATGCCACCAGGCCATAGCTGTTCACATTGGATTTCACCCAAAGCATGGAGAATTGCACCAGCATTACCCGCACCAGCTGGGGAATCCCCAGCTTAATAATGATCATAAGCACATCCTTTTCCATCCGAAAATAGGACGGCTTGAACTCAAAATCAAACTGCTCTTTATTCTTATACAAGTAGCCAAAAGCAGCCGCAAATGCCCCAAACTGTGAAAGCACAGTGGCAATTGCTGTTCCGGCCGCCTCCAGATGAAAAACGGCAACCAGCAGAACATCACAGACGATATTGACACATGCCGCTACAATAACAAACATCAGCGGCCTACGGGATTCGCCCATCCCTCTTAAAATACCGCAGACTGCATTATAACCAAAGATAAACGGCATTCCCATGGTTGTGATAATCATATAGTAAGTGGCCTGTTCCAGTGCTTCCGCAGGACAGTTTAAAAGACTCAAAATTTGTTTATGAAATGTAACGGTCAAGATAATACAACCAAAAGAAATCAAAAACATCAGGGTCAGCAATGTGCCGATGGTGGCCTTCACCTTTTTATCCTGTTTTGCTCCCACCAGCTGGGCAATATAAATCTGCCCGGCCGTGGAAAAAGCAGTGGCGATCGGTGTCATTACATCTGAGACCTCGCCCCCGGTTGCCACTCCGACCGTACCGACGCTTCCCACATACTGACCTACCACAATCAAATCAACCATTGAATAAAGCTGTTGGATCAAGTTGGTCAATACAATCGGAATTGCAAATACCAGCAGGGTTGGCAAAATAGTTCCGTTAATAAGATCAAGGCCAACCTTTTTTTTCTTTCCAGCTGCCGTTTCCATATCAATCACCTCTCGTTCTATCTTTCTGTCAAAAGCTTTCTTGTCTTCCACCTGCCGCTGATAAAATACAGGAAGCAGATCACGGCAGGAATGGAGCGGGCCATTGCATTTCCGTAGAAAAATCCGGTAATCCCCATATCCATACCATAGACAAAGAGAATGCTAAAACCAATCCGGCAGACAACACCGTCCATCATTCCGATCACGAAACTGAAGGAGGCAAAACCACAGCCGGTAATAACTGCCTGAAAAGTTCCCAGACACGCGGCCAGATAAAGGGTGATGACCATAATTTGCATATACACAACACCCATTTGAATAACCTCGGCATCATTGGTAAAGAAACCGTACAGAACTTCCGGTACCGTCAGGGCCAGGATCGATCCAACCGTAGCAAAGGTCAGCGTACATGCCAACGCTGTCCAGACCGTCTGTCTGACCCGGTCATATTTCCGGGCACCCAGGTTCTGGCCGATCATGGCCCCGGCTCCGGTATCCACCGCTGCAACAAATACCGTGCACAGCTTCTGCAGCTTATTGCCGATACTATTGGTTGCGGATGCCACCAGACCGTAGCTGTTAATATGAGAATTGCACCACAGCAGTGAGAAGCGGATGAAAATGGACTGGGCCATCTTGGGAATTCCTAACATCAGGATAATCCGCAGCGGTTCCTTCTTGATCTGAAAATAGGATAATCTTAATTCAAAATCAAACTGTTCTTTACGTCGATACATATAGATAAAAGCGGCCATGCAGGCACCGATCTGGGACATCACGGTAGCAATCGCCGTGCCAAAGACGCCCCATGGAATAACCGCCACCAGCAAAATATCCAGAAAGACATTTACCGTTGCGGCAATGCAGACAAAAAGCAATGGTTTTTGGGATTCCCCCAGCCCCCGGAGAACACCGCAGACAGCGTTATACCCAAACACAAAAGGAAAGCCGATCATCGTGGTCAGAAGATATACTACCGCCCGGTCATAAGCTTCCGCCGGGCAGTTTAAAATCCGCAGAATCGGCTGGTAACATAACCCGGTGATAACAATAAAAAATACGGATACCGTCAGCATCACGGTCAGGAGTGTTCCCACGGTTTCCTTGATCCGTTTTTCTTCTCCCGCACCGGCCAACTGGGCAATATAGACCTGCCCGGCACCGGCCAGGGCCGTGGCGACCGGCGTCAGCAAATCGGCTATTTCGCCGCCTACAGCTACTCCTACCGTACCGGCACTGCCGGCAAATTTACCGATTACCATCAGATCCACAATTGTATACATCTGCTGTACCAGATTGCTCATGATCAGCGGTACCGAAAACAGGATCAAGGTCCGAAACACGGAACCATCTGTCAGATCTGTACCGACCCTTTTATTCTTTATTGCCACATCCATATAGGTACCTCCTGTTTCATCATTTCCGTCAAAAAGGCAAAAAAAGCTCTGCCCCAGCTACCCGTCACAGTTTCCAATTCCGGTGAGGAGCAGAGTCTTCTTCTACAAATCATTTAATTCCCGGGCCCGGCAGCAGGATACAAAATGCTCCGGCAGGAGTTCTTCCAGCTGCTGCGGCTGATAGCAATGATCACAAGTAAAGGGACAGCGGGAAGTAAACCGGCAGCCAGGCTTCGGATTGATGGGGGAAGTCAGTTCCCCCTGCAGCATGATCCGCTCCTGCTGATGATCAATATCCATTGTCGGAATTGCTGATAAAAGCGCTTTCGTGTAAGGATGGAGCGGGTTGCTAAAAAGCCCGCCTGTCGGTGCCGTCTCCACCAGCTGCCCCAGATACATCACACAGATATCATTGGAAATGTGGCGGACTACCGACAAGTTATGGGTAATAAACAGATAGGTCAAGCCATACTTATCCTGCAGATCCATAAGCAGATTCAGAATCTGGGCCTGAATTGACACATCCAGGGCCGACACCGGTTCATCACATACGACAAACTTGGGGTTCAGCGCCAGCGCCCGGCCGATTCCCACCCGTTGACGCCTTCCGCCATCCAATTCATGGGGGTATGCCAGGCGGAGCCGCCGGTCCACGCCGACCATATCCATCAGCCGTTCGGTTTCTTCTTCCAGTTCCTTCTTCGAAAAACGTCCGGATATCAGCAACGGTTCGCTGATGGTCTGTTCTACTGTCATTCTTGGATTCACCGAAGAATAAGGATCCTGGAAAATAATCTGCATATCTGCCCGCAGGTCGTACAGCTGCTTAGCATTGACATGGGTAACATCCTTACCCTCAAAAAATATGGTTCCGCCGGTGCTGTCCAGCAGGTGAATCAAGGTTCGCCCCAGGGTGGATTTCCCGCAGCCCGATTCGCCTACGACGCCCATAGTCTGCCCTGCCTTGATATGAAAGGACACATCATCAACCGCATGAAGAAGTCCTTTGGGTGTCTCAAAGTATTTTTTCAGATGTTTCACTTCAATCAGATTAGCCATGCTTCTCCTCCTTCCCGGAAGTGCCATTGCGGGTACATTTTAAGAAATGTCCTGCTTCGATCTCCCGGATCGGAACTGCCTGTTTTTTACATTCCTCGGCAGCATAAGGACAGCGGGGATGAAACCGGCACCCTTCTGGCAGGTGGGTGGGATCTGGCGGCAAGCCTTCAATATTGGCCAGGCGCCTGGTCCCCTGATCCATATTCGGGATGGCACCAAACAATCCGATGGTATAAGGATGAGACGGATTTTGAAAGATCTTTCGTTTACTGCCATACTCAATAATTTCACCGGCATAGACAATGGCCACATCGTCACTGACATTAGCCACTACCCCAAGATCGTGCGTAATCAAAATCATCGATGTATTCTGTTTTTTCCGCAAATCATTCATCATCTCCAGCACCTGTGCCTGAATCGTTACATCCAGCGCCGTCGTCGGTTCATCCGCCAGCAGCAGTTGGGGGCTGCAGGCCAGGGCAATGGCGATGATTACGCGCTGCTTCATTCCGCCGGAAAACTGATGGGGATATTCGTTATACCGCTCGCTGGTAATTCCAACCATCTCCAGCATGCTGACCGCCCGCTCTTTTGCTTCTTTCTTGGTAATGTTATGATGATTCTTAACCACCTCCGCAATCTGGTCACCTATCCGCATCACCGGATTCAGGGCCGTCATCGGGTCCTGGAAAACCATGGAGATTTTTTTGCCTCGCACCTTTCGCATCTCCGCCTCGCTGATCTGCAGAAGGTCTTCCCCGTTCAGGAGAATCTTGCCGCCCCGAATCCTGGCCGGCGGATCCGGCAGAATTCGCATGATGGTTTTGGCCATGGTCGTCTTGCCCGCACCGGTTTCGCCAACCAGCGCCAGCGTCTTGCCTCGCTCCAGCGTAAATGATACACCATTCACTGCATGAACCGTCTCGTCCCCGGAGCTATACTCTACTGTCAGATCCTTTATTTCCAGAAATATGTTCTTGTCTTCGCTCATGATGGTTCCTCCTAATTCTTAAGCCTTGGATCCAGGGCATCCCGCAGACCGTCGCCCAGCATATTCAGGCAAAGGACGGTGATGGCAATAAAGAGCCCGGGAAATGTCAGCATGTAGGAATAATCACGAATATAACCTTTGGCCCCGGAAAGCATAGCCCCCCACTCCGGGGTCGGCGGTTGAACGCCAAGCCCGATATAGCTTAGCGATGCCGCTGTCAGTACGGTATTAGCAACGCCCATGGTCGCCTCCACAATCAATGGCGCCAGGCTGTTGGGCAGAACATATTTCATGATAATGCGAAACTTTCCGCAGCGGATGGACTCTGCCGCCTCCAGGTATTCCTGTTCCCTGACACGCATGATTGATGCCCGCAAAACCCGGGCAAAGCTGGGAATACGGCTGATGGAAAGAGCCAGAATGGTCTTGTCAAAGCCAGAACCCAAAGCTGCTGAAATGGCAATGGTCAGAATCAATCCCGGAATCGACTGAAAGATATCCAGGAAACGCATAATCAGATTATCCGCCCTGCCACCGAAATAGCCGGCAATTGTCCCGATTACGACCCCTACCACCAGGGCAAAACTCACGGAAATAATACCAATGGTCAGGGAATATCGGCCGCCATAAAGGATTCTGGTAAAAATATCCCGCCCCAGGTCATCGGTGCCGAACCAGTGGGCCGCCGACGGTCCTTGAAACGCATGTTTCATATCCAGGGTGGCATACCCATATGGAGAAAGTAACGGTGCAAAAATAGCAGAAAGAGCCAAAAGGGTAAAGATAAACAAACCGAACATGGCGGTCTTATTCTTGCGCAGGCGCTTGATCACGGCCGCATTAGCGCTTTCTTTTTTCATGTTCCCGCTCCCTTCTTTTTCCGGCTTCCACTGGTATATTGGGCTTTGATCCGGGGATCGACAAATGCATACACCACATCTACCAGAAGCATTACCAAACTGAATACCACCGCCAGAAAGATAACCGATCCGGTCACCACCGTGTAATCCCGGTTATTGACTGCCTGGACCATATAAGAGCCAATCCCGGGAATGGAAAATACATTTTCGATTACCACCGAACCGCCAAATATGTGGGCCAGGTGAGAACCGGCCACAGTAATAATCGGAATCAGGGCGTTGGGCAAGGCATGGCCATAGATTACTTTTCGCTCCGACAGGCCCTTGGCTCGTGCCGTCACTACATAATCCGAGCGGATAACCTCCAGCATACTTGACCGGGACTGCCTCGCCAGGCCGGCAATCCCGCCAAAGGCACTGGCAATGCATGGCAGAACATAATATTGTAAACCACCGATACCGGAAGCCGGAAGCCACCCCAGCCGCAATGAAAAGGTGATTACCAGTAAAAGGCCCAGCCAGAAGGAAGGCACCGACACGCCGATCAGGGCAATCACCATACAGATTCTGTCACCCAGACCGTTCTGATGGACTGCTGCCGTAATTCCCAGCGGAATCCCCACCAGCAGCATCAAGACGATGGAGATAAAGCCGACCAGTGCTGTCCGGGGCAGACGGCCCAATAATTCTTTGGTAATACTGTTATTGGTAATATAGGAATTGCCGAAATCAAAATGCAGAAATACCTGCTTCATATAGTTGCCCAGCTGAATGACGAAAGGCTGAGCCAATCCCAACTGCTCCCGTTTGGCCTGTAACTCCGCCTGGCTGGCCTCGGTGCCCAGAATAATAACAGCTGGGTCACCGGGCACAAAATGCATGATGAAAAAGATTACAACCGTTACACCGAGAATAACCGGAACCATCCATAACAATCGTTTTAATATATATTTCGTCATAGGAAAACCTCATTCGTTATTTATTCACTCCAGACATAGGTGCAGCCGGCCGGCATCAGCCATGGCAAACTACTCATTGAAATATCTGTGGTTACATCCCGACAGATCGTAAACGTCAGATTATTATAAATTCCATAAACATAGGCATTTTCTTTCATATACTGATGAAGGGCATCAACGGTCTCCGGGCCGTTGGTATCCGGATTTTCCGCCGCTGCGACCAACCGCTGCAGTTCATCATCCATTGCCATATTGGCACTTCCGGCAGCACAGCAGCCCTGATCCATCTTGCCACGCCACATTCCCATCAGCTGATCCGAAGTTCCGCAGTTATCCAGGAGAATATCCCACTGGGTCGGATCATTTTTGTAGGTGTTAAACAGGGTATCTTCATACGGCAGGATTTCCGATTTAATCCCGGCCTGAAGCAGATATGCCTGCAAAATCTGGGCAATCTTATTACGCATGGTACTGTTGTTGGTTACAATTCGCAGGGTTACTTCACCGTCGCCATAGCCGGCCTCTTTTAACAGGGCTTTGGCTTTTTCCGGATCATATTCATAATACGCTTCACTGCTCCATTTCTCATCGAAATCCGGCAGCAGGTTACTGCCAAAGGTCTTACAGGTCACCCCGAAACCGTTGGAAGCGCCGTCTACCATTGCTTCACTGTCAAACGCATAGAGAACGGCCTGGCGAAGGGGCAGGTTATCATAAAACTTGCTGGCTTCATTGACATTTAAGAACATGGTCTGGGTCAGATTATTGACACTTGTAAATACATTAAAGCCTTCTGCCGATTCACCGCCGGCCATAAAACGCTGGGCCTCGGTCGCATCCAGGTTATAAACCATATCGATCGTACCGGTCTCAAGGGCAATTGCCAGCTGCGAAGCCTCTTTGATTACGTAGTACTCAAGCCGGTCTACATTGGCAATCTGATTGATATCTTTCACTGCCAGCTCCGGTTTTTGCCAGTAATTCTCGTTCCTTTCCAAAACCATTGAGGAACCGGAAATCCAATCCATTACTTTGTACGGACCGGTCATAACCGGCGAGGTTGCCATATGATCAGGACTTTCTTCATATGCCTTTTGGGAAACAATGAAGACGGTCTGCATGATTCTTTCAAACAGCGTCACTGCCGCTCTGTCCAAAACCAGCCTGACCGTATAATCACCGGTTTTTTCAATACTTACTATATACTTGGCCACCGACGTACTGCCGCTGGCTTTGCAGGTTTCATAGCTGAACACTACGTCATCAGCAGTGATATGGTTACCGGCCGAATCACAAACATAATCAAATATTTCAATATCATAAGTTACCGAATCTACCCGTTCCCAGTCTTTGGCAATCTCTGGCGCCAGTTCCCCGCCGACCCCCTGAATGATGGCAAGGGTCTGATATACCGTTGTCTTAATGGTGGCATTTTTTCCATTGCTGCTGCCGGTGGTATAGGGATCCATGGTGCCCGGATCCGCCTCGATCCCCACCCGGATTACCGTTTTTCCGTCTTTCACAAAGCCCGACCAGTCGTCCGCTTTCTTATTTTCCGCGGCGGCACCGGTAGTCATCTCGACGCTTTCCTTCACGGTTTCTGTCGATGTCTGCGGATTGCTGCCCCCACCGCTGCCCCCACTGCTGCATCCTGCAGCTGATACCACGGTCATTGCCATTGCCAGACAACTTGCTGCCAGTCTTCTTCTCTTCATAATAGTATACCTCTCCTTTGTTTTTATTGTGCAATGGTTTTCATGCTTTTCAAGTACATATTAACCCATATTCTTTTTGCCATCAATTCATTTTGTCGACCCCCACTGATTCCCAAATGGAATTGATTGAAAATAGCTTTACAAAAGCAAGAGGAATACACTATAATCAAAAAAATACGATAAAGAGGATCTTACAATATGGATACTATTTCGCTTAAATATTTTATGGAGATTGCTTCCGGCCAGACTTTTTGGGAAGTCTCGGAAAATCATAATATTTCCCAATCCTCAGTTTCCAAGGCGATTCTTCGTTTGGAAGATGAATTAGGGGTCAAACTGTTTAGCCGGGACAAACGGGTCGCCGCCCTGACCCCAGCCGGAACCGTATTTTTTGAATCGCTGCAAAAACTGGAGCCTGAATTTCATAAGACACTCCAGGAACTGGTTCAATTTACCCACAAAAAAGAGATTAAACTTGGCATTGTTCCCAATGTTGACTACATGGACCTGAATATGCGCATTCCCGGATCTGCTTTTTTTCAAAAGTATCCGGATGTCAATGTGCTGTTCAGCGGGGAAACCTCCGGGAACCAGGCCCGCTTAAAGCTGGACCAGGAACAGCTTGATTTTCTGATTGAACACCGTTTCAAGGACAGGGAGAAGCATTATGACCTTGATCTTGTATGCCATGATACGCTATATGCTATTTTTCCCAAAGACCACCCACTTGCCGGCCGGGAAAGTGTCAGCTTCCAGGAACTTATGGCGGAAAAAATCCTGATCCGTTCTATCATTATTCAGAATGTCATTCAGGAAATATGCGATTCCATAGGTGCTCCGCTGCCACCTAATATGGTAATATTTGACGTCCCGCCCCAGCAGATGCGCCGGGATCATCTGGTGAACCGGGTAGCCTTCGGTCATGGAATTACCCTTTATTTTTTAAGTGACCTTTATATTTTCAGTTTAAAGCATGTCTCGGTCGTTCCGGTTACCGGCTGTCCTGAGTTTCCAATTGCTCTGCTCCGCAAAAAGGGCAGAAAAGTACCGGTCTATATGGACGCTTTTCGTGAATATCTCTGTAATGAAATCTTTGCTAATAAAGATTGGCTGATCAACAGATAACCTCAGGTCTTCCTGAAGTTGTCTGTTTCTTTTTGGGAATCAATGCTTTTGCAAAACGGAATTGTTGATTTTAAAGCAATCTGCTAGAATTCAGGTAACATCATTTACTGCTGTTTTTTTGTAAATCCAGGAGACTGTATGAATATTGATTATCCGATTATTTATGAAATTGCTTACAATACCTATGCAATCAATGAATTTGGTATGGTTTCGTTCTTTGTCCTTGTTGGTAAGGAACGAGGTCTGGTGATTGACTGCGGCTGCGCTTCATTTAATGCCAAAGAGTTGATCGGGCATCTGTGTCCGGTTCCTTATGATGTGGTACTGACACACCACCATGGCGAACATTGTAATGGCATGGGGTTTTTTGATCATGTCTGGATTCACCCGTTGGAAATGGATTATCTTAAGAATCTGGACGAGCTTTTCGACCGGATGTACCATAACTCTGCCATTTGGGAAGGAGCTTCCCGGCGGGGACTGCGGATTCCCATGCCTGACGGTCGTGAGTGGAATTTCCCTTCTCGTGAACGTGGCGCAAAAGATTTTTATGATTTTAAGAATATTTCGTTTACTGAGTTTGACCGGCGCCCGGACCTTCTTTCTTTGGCGGATGGGCAGGTCTTTCTGTTAGACGGCAGCCGTAGTGTGGCCGTGATCCATCTTCCCGGCCATACGCCCGGACATTGCGCCTTTCTGGATTCCGGCAGCCGGATTCTCTTCAGTGGCGACGGCTGTTGTCCTAATCAGAGCATCAGGGAAACCAGTGTCACTACCGCATACCGCGGATTTCTCCGTCTAAATGAGTTTTGCCCGGAGTTTGACCGGATTTTCAGTTCGCATACCGCATCAGGTGCCGATACTGCCGGTCTTAGTCTTCCACTCTCCCTGCTGGCGGATTGTCTGACCGCCTGTCAGACTGTTCTTGACGGTACCGTTCAAGTCAAGGACACCAGCTATGCATCTCATGGTTTTGTCCGGCTTCGCTTTGACCCGAACCGGTTAATCGATAAAGATGAAACACCAATACATTTTTAGGAGGATCGTTTATGCTTACCAAGTTATTTCCAATGGTTCAGTTTAAAAAAAACACCTGGGAAATCGATGAATTCGACTGTGCCAGCATCTTTCTGCTGATTGGAACAGAAAAAGCCATGGTGATTGACTGCGGGATGGGAATCGGTGATCTCCGGGGAGCGATTGAGATGATCACGGACAAACCGCTGATTGTTGTCATTACCCATGGACATATTGACCACACTGCCAATGCCCGCCAATTTGATGAAATCTGGATTCATCCCAAGGACCAGGCCGCCCCGATTCCCCAGAGCCTGGAGCGCCGCCGCTTTGACACGGAGCGCATTGCCAGACGTCAAAAGAATTGTATTGGCGGTGCCTATACCATGTTCCATCTCTATCCTTATGATATTGATGTGGATTTAAGGGAACCGGCCCCGAATGAGAAGATGCCGGTGATCCATGACCTTTATGACGGACAGCAGTTTGATCTGGGCGGCGGCCGGATCGTAACCGCTTATGAATGTCCCGGCCACTCTGTCGGTGAAATGATATTCCTGGATGAACAGACCCGTTCTTTGTTCTGCGGCGACGCATTGAACTTCAACCTGGGAGTAAGTGCCGTTCCGGTGGAAACTACCCTGCATTATCTGGAAAAGATGAGGGATTTGGGCGACCGTTATGATGGGATTTACAATGGCCATCATGATTTCAGGGCTTTAGGTGCACATTTGGACGGGGATTGTCTGCCGACGGTAATTGAAATACTAAAGGACGCATTAAATGGCCATATCGTCCCTTGTGAAACCCCAAGCTTCTGGGGCGGCGATATGCCCTTGTCCCACGCTCCGTTAAAATCTTATCAGGAGATTGCACCGGTCGCCCATAATGGTGCCGCACCGCCGCGAAACCGGATTACGTTGCGCAGAGGCCGTAATTTTGTTGGGATTGATCCGAATCATCTTTATGAGAGAAAAGATTAAAGTGTGAAATGAGTTGTTGTCCGATTGTAAATACGGGAATTATGAGCATCTCACCATCATAGTTTTGGAGGTTGTGTTTGATAAAAACATCAATTCCATAGGCGTGGTGGGTTCTGTTACTATCATTATATGAATCTCTTCAGGTTTTATATATTGTTTTACGGACAGCAGTTTGATCTGGGCGGCGGCCGGATCGTAACCGCTTATGAATGTCCCGGCCACGCTGTCGGTGAAATGATGTTTCTGGATGAACAGACCCGTTCACCGACGTATGGCCCTCTTGGCATTGAGGAAAGTTTCTAAATCGGCTTGACCATGCAAGGGAGCTGGAAGAAATTCTTGAAAATTGAATAGACTTTGCGCTCCTGATGTGGTACAATCTACATACTATTTCACCAATAACATAAGGGGGTATACATATGGCATTAACAAATGATGATTTACAAGCAATTGCTAGCCTGATTAAAGGAGAACTAGAGCCAATAAACGAACGTTTGAACGGACTAGAGCCAATAAACGAACGTTTGAACGGACTAGAGCCAATAAACGAACGTTTGAACGGTTTGGATAATAAACTTGATAAAGTCCAAACGACACTTAAAAAGCAGATAAATGATAACTCAAATCTAATTCTTGGCGAACTGGATAGGGTGGAGCAGCGAATCCATAACCGCTTTGAAAAAACAAATCAGGATATGCAATTAATGCGTGAGGATATCCACATAACCAGGTATAGTAATGAGACCGTTGAATTACTTCTTAAAAAAGATACCGAACTGGAAAAACGTATTGCGAATTTAGAACAAACCGCATAAAACACACTAAAAAGGCTTTACATCTTTTATTTTGTTACGTTTCTGAATTTCTACATTTATGTAAACCACTCCTCCGAAAAGTATTTTGACATCTAAATCCATCCTTTGGTATCCATTAATAATTTTTGATACCATCGTTTTTTCTGATTCTAACCAGATTTTGGAGACACGGCAGGGTGATGAGGCGGCGTCTCTTAATGCTTATCAACCTCCAAAAACGCATCCCGGTATTCCTTACACTGCATCCCCGTCGTATCACGAAATACTTTACTGAAATAATACGGACTGCCAAACCCAATCGCATCGGCGATCTCATAAATCTTCAAATTCGTAGTGGCTAAAAGTTTCTTTCCTTTCCCGATTCGATACTGGTTCAAATAGGCCACCAGATTGATTCCGGTCTCCTGCTTAAAAAGCATTGACAAATAGCTCTTGCTGATTTCGATATTATCGGCAATCTCCTCAAGGGTAAGATTAGTCGCATAAAACTCTTCCATATAAGCGATGGCTTTCCTTACACTGGCGCTGTAACCCGAGTCCGATGCATTCTTCCCTGATATGATACTGTCAAAGACATCATTTATGTAACTTTCGGTCTCGTCTACCGAAGTTAAATTATTCCAATTATCATAATCCAGCTTATTCCTTATATTCTCAATCCCCTCCAGGTTCAGTTTTTCAATATTGGACTTGGCAATGGAGAGAAAATCGATAAAGGTGTGATGGACACAGGAATAGGAATTCCGCTCTTTTAATTCTCTAAAAACATTTTTGATATACGTTTGCAGACTCTGTTGATCACGCTCCGCTAAGTATCCGGAAATCTTCGAGTTGCTGACGTGATAAGCCGTTTCCTTTTTTACCGCTTCCTGAAATCTCTCATCATAAACAATAAAATCAGTCTCAACAAAGAAACATTGCTGGCGGGCCCACTCCGCCTGCGCAAGGATCTG
>Ga0153941_1000668_pt1 | contig 14680 bp, 9 predicted proteins | sample TSNJ025MetaG_FD_104733 | JGI IMG/M metagenome (GOLD analysis project Ga0153941, IMG submission 104733) | Attine ant fungus gardens microbial communities from New Jersey, USA - TSNJ025 MetaG | ecosystem: Host-associated > Fungi > Mycelium > Unclassified | place: USA: New Jersey, Brendan T. Byrne...
AATTTTCCCTGCTGCATTATCAAAATGTAATTGATTAAACGGCCAGCTGAATATATGGATATAGAGCCTCTTTTTTTCAGGATGCCAGGTCAGTCTGCAGTCCTGCGGGCAGCAGTATTCTTCCGGTGCCTGTGTACACCCATAAATGGAGCGGTTATGCAGATACATCCACTTTCCCATGCCATCCAGCGACTTCCTGGCACGGTCATCAAACTGTCCTCTGGCATTGGGTCCTACATTAAGAAGAAGATTTCCGCCTTTGCTTACAGAGTCAATCAGCATCTTGACCAGCATCTCGACGGATTTCCAGCTTTCTTCATCCCGGTGATACCCCCAGGATCCGGAAAAAGTCTGGCAGGCTTCCCAAATCCGGGGTTTTCCATCCACCATCACCCATTCCCTTGGCTGGCATTGCTCCGGTGTTTCTACATCTGCCGGAACATCCAGGCGGTTATTGATCATAATTTCCGGCTGAAGCTTGCGGATTGTCCTGATCAGTTCTTCACTGCGCCATACATCCTTCCCCTTTGCAGGAAAACCTCCCGTGGCTTCTATAGAAAAATCATACCACAGGATATCAATCTTTCCATAATTTGTGAGCAGCTCCTTTGTCTGGGCGTGAAGGTAATCCACATATTTCTGTATATCCCGTTCTTCCGCCTGCGTAAGGAATGCCAGATCCTCATGATAGGGATGGCAGATATCCGGCGTATACTGGGGATGATGCCAGTCTAAAAGGGAATGATACAGGCCGATTTTCATGCCTTTATCCCGGAATGCCGCAATCGTTTCCTTCAGCAAATCCCTGCCGGCTGCCGTATTCGTTGCTTTATAATCCGTAAGGTTACTGTCCCACAGACAGAAGCCTTCATGATGCTTAGTTGTAATGACGAAATATCGCATCCCGGCATTGTACGCCGATTCAGCCCATTCCTTAGGGTCAAACAGGTCAGGGTCAAAATATCTGAAATATTTTTCGTAATGTTCTTCTGATATCTTCTCATAACTCTTTACCCATTCGTGTCTTGCAGGCATCGCGTAAAGCCCCCAATGGATAAACATGCCAAACCGGTCATGTACGAACCACTTCGTATTCCCCTCTGTTGGGGGTATTTTATCCTCTAACATATACAATTATCCTCCTTTTGCGCTAATGAAAGTTACTGGATTACTGTGCAAAGGTACTTTCAATACTACTGTTTCGTCAGGTTACAGATTCGGTTTGTCTGTAAGCAATATATTACCGCCGGCTTTTCCATCTGTTTCAAATAGGATAATCTCATTCCTGCATTCAAGCAGCAGCGGACCTGGTATATAAAGCCGCTTTTGCGGACCGGCTTCCCAGAACCGGCCAATATTTCTGCCGTTCACAAAGACGCAGCCTTTTCCCCAGCCGTCCAGTTCCATAAATGTATCACCTGTTTCCCTGATCTCAAAACAGATCCGGTAAAAAGCAGGGGTATCATTTACATATTCCTTGCTGAAATCGATTCTCTCCAGGTTATCAAGAGGTAACGGATAGTGGTTCCAGCCAAAATGGAACTTCCCGTCCATAAGTACCCCTCCCGTAATCCCTTTTCTCTGCCGTCCCAGTTTTTCCCCGTAGTTCACCCTCCCCATATTTTCTATCAGGATATCAAACTGTACTTCATCTGCCTGAAACGTAAGAGGGCAATCTTGTTCCAATTCCTGATCATACCGTATGGCAATTTTTTCCTCATCTGCAAATATAATTCCACGATCCCCGGCATCCACCAAATGAAATTTTTCTATATACTTACCTTTTTTCAGGTTGCTCCGATATAGGATATACCCATAGCCCTGTCCCAATTGTTCCATGGACTTGGTATCAGGATAGAATACAGGTTCCGATAAATCTTCCAGAATCGAAAATAAACTTACCTTTTGGTTTACAGAGAAAGTGCCATAGTGCATTTTTTTAACAGTGGTGGTGAAGGGTACCTGGGGAATGGCACAATATTTTTCTATCACCTTTTGGAAAGCATAATATTTCTCCGTAAACTGACCATCCTCCGTTAAGGGTGCATCATAATCATAAGAAGTCACGTGAGGCCTTAATTGGTCCGGATATATAGCTCCATTCATAAAGCCAAAATTCGTTCCGCCATGGAACATATAGAAATTAACATGACCAAGGCGCAGTATGTCCTCCAGATCTTTTTTGTTTGCCTCCGGATCTGATTTGATGTGCATCTCGTTTCCCCAGGTATCAAACCAGCCAATCCAGAACTCCATACACATCAGCGGGCGTCCATTTGTATATTTTGCCAGTTCGTTAAATCCGGAAACTGCTCCGGAACCAAAATTTGCTGTGGGAAGTATCTCCGTTAATGTTCCGTCTCTCAGGCACTGTTCATTGGGACCATCTGAAGTTACCAGGGGAACCACAAGACCATTCTTTAACATAAGATCCTTTAAGTTCTTCAGATATTCTTTATCATCCCCAAAGGATCCATATTCATTTTCCAGCGGCATAAGGATAACCGGCCCGCCGCATGGGAGCTGAAGCGGCGTTAAAATCCGGAACAAGTGTTGATAATAGCGCGCAACACATTCCTGGAATTCCTTACAATTACACCGGAGCCTCATGTTGGGCTTATTCAGGAGCCATGCGGGCAATCCTCCGAATTCCCATTCTGTGCAAATGTATGGAGAGGGTCTTATGATTACATAAAGCCCCAGCTCCTGGGCAAGAGAAATGAATTTCCCAACATCCTGTCCCTCCGTAAAGCAGAATTCACCTTCTTTTGGCTCGTGGAGATTCCATGGAATATAGGTTTCCACCGTATTACAGCCCATGGCCTTCAGTTTTTCCAGCCGATCCTGCCAATATTCCGGTACCACACGAAAATAGTGGATACTGCCGGATATTATCTTGAAGGCTTCCCCGTTTATGTAAAAATCTTCTCTTATTTCAATCGTGTCTTCCATATCAGACCTCCATATCAGACTTCCACAACAGCCCCCGACAGCTCTGCCGACTTTAACTCCGCCTGAGCCAGTCTGATGGTATCCCGGTGACTTTCGAGGCGTTCGATATAGTCAAACAGTGCAGGATTACGAAGAAGGCTGATAAAGAGCATCAGTTCCGCATAATAGGGATTAACCGTGGATAATTCCGGTACAAAGGCCTCTCCTTCATTTGGATATATGGTCAGCAGGTCATTTTCAAAAATCATGGCACCTTTTTCAAAATTCAGGCGAAACAGCATCTTAAAGCCATAACCACGGCCATTCAGTGCCCAATCGTCCTGGGCATTTATTACCTTGCCGTCTTCATACAGGTAGTTGGTTGACACAATATCAAAACCGCTCCCTTCAAAGAAATTTTTACCGCTGGTTGATACTTTTGAAGGAAAGCCAAACATCCAGTTAACTGTATCCACGTCATGAATATGCTGGTCAAGGAGACATCCGCCGGATCTTTCTTTTGTAAGGAGCCAGTTTTCCCAGGACCAGATCGGGGTTTCCCCACCGCGATAAAAATAACCGCTGATGACTTCTCCAAAGGTTTTCTGATCCATATATTTTTTTGCTTCTATGTAAGCCGGCCAGTACCTGAGAGTATGACCAATCATCAGGATTTTCCCTGTTCTTTTTGCCGTTTCTATCATTTGGTTACAGGTATCCACGTCCATGGCCATGGGTTTTTCGCAAAACACATGCATCCCAAGCTCCATGGCTTTTATGCTGCAGGGACCATGGAGAAAGGTGGGGATACACAGATCCACCGCATCCAGATCTTCTTTCTGAATCATTTCTTCCATATCATGATAAAGTCCATAACGGGAAAAATCCAGAGTACCGCCTGAAGACTGAGAGTCCAGGTTTCCTTTTGTAGCCTCCCCCGCGCCTAATTTTTTCTGATCCACATCACAAAGAGCGACCAGCTCTACCTCCAGACCATCCTTTTCCATCTGCAGATAATGTTGATAATGAGTGGAACCCATAGCTCCCAAACCTACTAAACCAATTTTCATTTCTTATCATGCTCCTTTCACATTTTTATGTCAACATTTTTACCATATATACACCCCATAATCAATAGGTTGAAATGCACTTTTTCAACCTTGACCAGTCTGCAGCCGCAGTGGTGTTATAACATTACAATTCACAATTGGTTCCGCCATGTGTGTATCATGTTCAAGTACAGCTTTATTGAATATAGGAACAGCATCAATTGTAAATAGTAACGTTATACCTAATATAACATACTGCTGTTAAAGTTCTTTCTCAAAAAAGACAGTATATTTGCAATATCCGTCTGAAAAGAATAAGTACATATAAAAAGTCACAGTTCTTTATGACGAAAAGTACAAATGTATAGACGTTTTTTTGAAATATCTTCGGTGTTTTTTATGAAATACTATATAGTGTAACCAAACAACTCATTAATAATGCCCTGTTAATTGTATGTTAGTAGATTGTTTACAATAAGTCAACAGGGTAGGGTATGTATGCGAAATGGAGGAAAGAATATGAGGAAGAGGTTTTTTGCATTAAGCATGGTTCTGGTCCTGGCTGTATCCGCAATAACAGGATGCGGTAATGACTCCGGCAGCGAAACCAAGACCAGTGAAGTCATCAGCCAAACCAGTGACAACCAGGCTGATAACAACCAGACAGAGGGAGAAGGGTCAGGCAGTTCAGGATTCAGTGATGTGGCTTACCAAAGATACGATGAGGAGATTACGGTGACGGCACCTTTGCTTTTACTGGAGCCGGATGCAACAGTACCGGACGGGTATACTCCCGAGACAAATGAATACATAAGGTTGTTTAAAGAAGAATTGAACATCAACCTGGAATTTGAATGGATCGTCGAAACAGAGTTTGAAGCAAAGTGGGGTGTGACAGTAGCATCTGGTAAGCTTCCTGATGTTTTTGGCGGTTATAGTGACTATAATGATCTGAAAGAACAGGGAGCTCTGTATGATCTGAGTGGAGTATATGAGGAATATGCTTCTGAAACAACACGCGCCTTTTTTGATTCGGGTTACGAGCTTCAGATGAAGCAGGATGGTGCCATGTATTCACTGGCAAGAGTTGATGTGGATACTTATGCAGAGGCAGGCGTTATGTACTATAGGAAGGACTGGCTGGATCAGTTAAATCTTAAAGTCCCCGAAACAATAGAGGAGCTTGAAGCGGTTATGGCAGCATTTTCGGAGGCGGATCTGGGCGGAACAGGCGGAGCGGTATACGCTGCCAATAAGGGATTCTATGGCCAGGGTCTGGCTGATTTCACGCCAATTTTCACAGCGTATGGCTCAGCGCCCAGCTATGATTATTGGTTTGAAAAAGACGGAGAAGTGATTAGTTCCATTACGCAGGATGAGACTTATGCGGTGCTTGAGACATTAAATAAATGGTACAAGAATGGATGGATCAACCAGGATTTTGCCAGTATTGATGTGTGGGCAAGCTCCAGTCCCATCGTTACTGACATTGTGGCGGGAAAATACGGAATTGTGCCTGGTTCATGGTGGATACCAAACTGGCCGCTTAACGAACAGAAGCTGGATGATCCCGATGCCGAATGGGTTGCAGGACCTGCTCTGACAGTCCAGGGTTATGAAGCGGCAGTTGTCAAGAACGGAGACGATGGAAGGGTTATGGCAAGAAGCTGTGTAAGTGCAAAAAGTGAGCATCCGGAAGCGCTTATTAAAATGATGAATCTGTATCTGGAGGCTCTGCTGTGTGTGGATAATCCAACTGTTGCAGGAACACCGAGGGAAGGATGGGGAAAGCCGGAAAATGGATTTGTCTATCAGTGGCTTCCATTCCGGGCTTATTATGGAAATACCTTAATTGATAATTTTACGTTAATGAACACATTAATTGATGAAGGCAGAGATGAGCTCAAGGAAGACGAGATTCCTTTTAATACGGAGTTCTACGATCTATGGGCGAAATACCAGACTTATAGAGAGAATCCTGATGATGCAATTGCCTGGGGAATGTATTACAGCAGGGTGGATAAGAATGGCGGACTGGGTACGATGTATAATACGAGGGAAGATTTACCTACTTTGCTGAATCTGGTAGATGTAAACCGCATTTATAGATCCTTTGAGCAATATGCAGGTGTTTTGACTACCTTGCGGGATGAGACATTTTTAAAGATGATTATGGGAGAGACTCCCCTGAGCGAATGGAATAATTTTGTAAGTCAATGGAAGTCTCTTGGCGGTGATGCAATCTATGATGAAGTTATGGAAGTTATAAATGAATCACAGTAGTGAAAAATATTAATGAGTGTAGTCTCCGGATTGGGCTGTAACTATAGTTGCAGCCCAAACATTTAAGGGAAGAGGAGGTATTTGTGAGTAAAAAAATAAAAACAATAAAAAAGAGCAACCGCCAAAACACCAGATTTCTCCATGTTATGATGTTGCCTGCCGTTATTTTCACCTGTATATTTTGTTACTTACCCATGTTTGGTCTTGTTATGGCATTTCAGGATTATAAAGGCTTTTTGGGATTCACAGGATCAAAGTTTGTGGGATTGGAAAATTTTATTTATATATTTAAGATGCCCGGCTTTTTAAGTGCACTGCGAAATACTGTCAGTATTGCTTTTTTTAAGATTATACTTTCCATTCTTGTTCCATTGGTTCTGGCTCTTCTGTTGAATGAGGTTGTGAAGCATGCCCGATATAAAAAACTTGTTCAGACGGTCATTTTTATTCCTTATTTCTTATCCTGGGCGATATTGGGCGGAGTGATTCAGCAGATATTAGGTTACAATGGAAGTATCAATGAGCTTTTAAAGGATCTGGGTATGACTCCTATATTATTCCTGTTAAATAATCAATGGTTCCGGCCTATCATTATTACTACGGATGTCTGGAAGGGCATGGGGTATAATATGGTGGTTTTTCTTGCAGCTATTACAAATGTGGATATAGCCCTTTATGAGGTGGCGAAGATAGATGGTGCGAACAGATGGCAGCAGCTTTTAAATATAACGATACCGGGTATCCGGTCAATTGTAATCCTTTTAACCATACTGGGTCTGGGGAATATACTGAATGCAGGTTTTGAGCAGATTTTAATGCTGTATAATCCCGTTGTGTACTCCACAGGAGATATTATTGATACCTTTGTATACCGGCTGGGTATTGAGAAAATGGAATACTCTTATGCAGCTGCTGCGGGTTTATTCAAATCAGCTGTATCTTTTGTATTCGTAATGATAACAATCAAGCTGGCAAATAAATTTTCTGATTACCGTGTATTTTAGCCAAGGGAGAAGCCCGCTAAAGCGGAAAGGGGGTATTTAACTTATTATGATAAAAGAATCAAAAAGTAGAATGGCATTTAACATTATCAACTATGCTCTGCTGGGAGTGGTTGCACTCACCTGTATCCTTCCTTTTGTGCATATTTTGGCTGTCTCATTAAGTAATAACACTGATGCAGTTGCAGGCCGGGTAAGTTTTTGGCCGGTGGGATTTACCACCTATGCTTATGAATATGTAATCAGCCAGGGAAGATTCTTTTCTTCGGTATGGATATCTTTGAAAAGGGTTCTGATCGGCACAGCAATTAATATGTTTCTGGTAATTATTACCGCCTATCCTATGTCAAAGGAGGAGAAAGAATTTAAAGCCAGGAAATGGTACATTGTTTTTTTCTTTATAACTATGTTCTTTGGCGGCGGTTTGATTCCTACCTATATGGTGATTAATAAACTGGGGCTTCTGGATTCCATATGGGCTCTGGTTTTGCCGGGTGCCTTCAGTGTATGGAATATGATATTACTGATGAACTTTTTCAGAGGCGTTCCAAAAGAACTGGAAGAGGCAGCGTTCCTGGATGGCGCCGGTCATGTGACAACGCTGTTTCGGATTTATCTTCCCATATCTCTTCCAAGTCTTGCAACGTTACTGCTTTTTACAATTATTGGTCATTGGAATGCATGGTTTGACGGAATATTATATATGAATTCACCTTCCCGTTATCCCCTTGCGTCTTATCTTTCCACACTGGTAATCAGTAACTCAAATAAAGTCAGTGCGAATATGACAATGGAACAGATTGAACAGCTGTCAAAGATCAGTGATAAAACGGTAAGCAGTGCTCAGATCTTTTTGGCGATGCTTCCCATCTTAATTGTATATCCTTTGCTGCAACGATATTTTATGAAGGGTATTGTGGTAGGCAGCGTTAAAGGTTAGATGTATCAGGACTGCGGCGCCGGGATGCGGCGGCTAAGCTGATCGGAACAGGAATCAGGAGGTTAAAGTTTGAAAGAAGTAATAACAGTTGCTCTTTTGGGAGCCGGAATTCGCGGAGCTTATGTATACGGAGCATATATTAAAAAACATCCCAGCACAGTCCGTTGTGTGGCTGTTGCTGAGCCTGATCAGTACAGGCGTGAAGGGGTTCAAAAAATGCATTGTATTCCGGAGGAATACTGTTTCTGTGATTGGAAGCGTTTATTATCCCTGGACAAAATGGCTGACGCCGTAATTATTGCCACACAGGATTCTATGCACTATGAAGCTGCCTCTATGGCGCTGAAAAAGGGCTACCATATACTAATGGAAAAGCCAATATCCGGCATTGCAGAAGAATGCTATGACCTTGCTAAACAGGCAAAGGAGTGCAATCAGGTTTTCCTGCTCAGCTTTGTATTGCGCCATACCCATTTTTACCGGAAAATAAAAGAGCTTTTAACGCAGGAACGTATTGGAACACTGATGAGTATCCGCCATTGTGAAAACGTTGGCTATTGGCATTTTGCTCATAGTTTTGTCAGGGGAAACTGGAGAAAGTGCGCTGAATCCGGTCCGATTATCCTTACCAAGTCTTGTCATGACATGGATTTACTCTTATGGCTGGCAGATTCAGATGTTGTTTCATTATCTTCATTTGGCGGCTTATCCTGGTTCAGAGCGGAAAACGCACCGACAGGAGCAGCAAAAAGATGCATTGAAAACTGTCCATATGGAGCGGATTGTATTTATAACGCAGAAACTTTTTATATGAATAAGAAAAAATACAAATGGGCGGTTCGGGCAATGACAAATGATACCAGCAGACAGGGTATTATAAAGGAATTGAAAGAAGGACCTTATGGCAGATGTGTTTTTTACTGTGATAATGATGTAATGGATCATCAGCTGGTTAATCTGCAGTTTCAGAATGGTCTTACGGCATCTTATTCCATGAGTGCCTTTACAACTGATTTCTATAGAGAGACAACATTAATGGGCACAAAAGGAGAGATTCGGGCGAATGACAAGCTGATGGAAATACAGGTTTTGGAATTTCAGACAAATCTTGAGGAAGTAATAACGATAAATGACACCACAGACGGACATGCGGGAGGTGATGACGGAATTATGGAGGATTTTCTCAATGCAATAAGTAATAAGGGAGCGTCCGGAGGTCAAACAGATATGCAAAGCTCCTTTAAGAGCCATCTGCTTGCATTTGCTGCAGAAAAGTCCCGTCTGGAAAACAGAACAATTCATTTTGGTGACGGAACTAAAATCTGATGAATGAGAATCAGGAGGTATTAACATATGGCAGAGCAGATTGATATCTGGGTGGTACATCCCTTAAAGCTAATCTATAGAACCAGTACATTTCCAAAACCTGCCAAACAAAAAATAGAGCTTGTATCTGCAAAAAATGAATACGAAAGCATGCAGGCGGCTTTAAGATGCAGCGAGAATTTTACAATTCACTCCGTAGCATTTTCGGATTTATCAGCAGAAGATTCTATTATAGAATCAAGCAATATGAGCAGTCAGTTTGTACAATATGAAGAAAGAGAACAGGCAAAGGAAAACCTCATTACACCTTATACGGAAGGCCTCCGGCTCTATCCTGAATCCATTACGCCGGATCCGTTGTTATGCAGGGAGTCCATAGATGTCAGGGCAAATATGACCCAGGGAATTTTTATTACCTGTTATGTGCCTTCAGAGTCAAAGCCTGGTCTGTATAAAGGGCAGATCATCATAAGTACTTCCAAAGGTGAGCTATCATTACCCATAGAGAATCAGGTCTGTGATGTGTGCATTCCGCCCATTTGTGAAGCGAAGCTGATTAACTATCACTGGATGATGACCAATGGCTTCAGTAGTGATGGTATCATCTATAAGGGTACAGGTACAAAAGCTTATGATGCGGGAAAATATTATTATGGTATAGAAACTTATAGTCAGGAATGGTATCTCCTGATGGAGCGGTTTGCTTCGGTGCTGACAACATACCGTACAAATATGACATGGATTCGTACGGACCTGTTTCTACAAGCAGGGGGAACTGATCTTTCGGCTTTTACACAGGGTATACCAACGGAGACGGATTGGAGTTATTTTGACCGTTATGCAGACATTTTCATTGGTAAAGGAATCCGTCACTTTGCAAATATCCATTTATATCATATGCTCCATAAGATAATTGAAACAGAGGATATTCACTGGGATTGGAAAGCCGGTGTGCCGGATCGGTTACCTGTGATTGATGATTTTCTGAAAAATTATCTGTCAGCCCTGTATCAGCATCTGAAAGATAAAAAATGGGATCAGGAGCATGGATTCTATTGGTATCAGCATATTAAAGATGAACCGATTTATGAAGAACATAAGCATTTCTGGATCTATGCGGCAAAGAAAATAACTGAAATAAATAAAGAGACAGAAAGCTGTTTTATATTAATGGATGCAGATCCGGACGGCCTTTTGCTGGAGGAGGACAGCCTGCATTATGTAGATATTATGGTACCTTATACAAAGGGGTATCATTACAGAAAGCAGGAATTTCAGGCAGCCAGGGATAGGGGAAAGGGTTTGTGGACTTATACCATGGAGGTGAACCGGCCTCCCTGGCTGAACCGGTTTTGGACCCAGCCGATTATAGCCGGGCGGTTATTATACTGGAATCTTTTTCAGGAAGGTATAACCGGCCACCTTCATTGGGCGTGGAATGCCTGGTACAGAGGTCCGTGGGATGGAGATACATACCTGGTATATCCGGATCCGGAGCATAAAACAGTCAAATCCTCCCTGCGTCATGAAGCGATGCGTGATGGTATTGAAGAATATGAACTGCTTTCCATACTTTACGTAAAGCAGCCGGAGTTGGCTATGAAGCTGGTTGCTCAGGCGATTCATAAAGAGAATCCCACACATTACATTTTGGATCCTGATGATCAAAAGGTGTTACATGACTATTTGGTGAAAGCAGCTGCAGGGATGGAGACAGGAGAGCTTCCGCTGATGAGGAGTCCATATAAAGAGTATCCCCTTCAAGAAGCCTTGTATATTGATGCGTGTGCTTCCGAAATAATCTATAACGGAAGGTGGCGGTTAAGGAGCTGGCCGGGAGCAGGTTTGGGTTTGGTAAAGTCCTCCGCCCAGACAGGAGATTATTTAGAATTTGAATTCTATGGAACTGGTCTTGAAGTGGTGATGGAGAAAGGGAAAGAGATGGGAAGCGCTGATATCATTATTGACGGCTGTCCGGCAATTACGATTTCTGCCTTTGAAGGAGTGCCCCATGACCATTTTACTGTTTATAGTAATCATCGTCTTGGAAATGGAAAACATAAGGTACGTATTATAAATCGGGAAGATAAAATGCTCCATTTTGACTGCTTTCGCATATATGGTGAAAAAGAGCAGCTGAATAAATGTAAAAAAGGTCTCAGGAATATTACTTGTAAAGAGATTCCTTCTCTTAATTTTCATCAGGATATTTCCTATTATCCGCTGCTTGTAAATCAGCCGGCAGAAGAGATTCATCTGCTGCCTGAACCTAATGACAAGAACAGCAGGCTGCTCATCAATGGTCATCAGACAGAGGGAGGGAAAGAAGTGACAGTTCTCTCCGGATACGGAAAGGGAAAAATTCTGATCTCCTGTATGGAGGGAGACCGGACAGAGAAAGAATATGAGTTAAGAATTATAAATGGAGTGACAGGTACAGCCGGTGAAAATCTTGCCCGCATTTGCTGTTGTATTACCGCCGATGCTGTTCGTCCGGCAGAGGAAGGCGTAAAATATGGCGTCGAAAATATGATTGATGGAAAAGACGATACCATGTTTGCAAGTATATTAAGATATGAGAATCAGCTGCCGCTGCCTCATGATCTGACTTTTCTCTGGCATGAACCACAGGATTTTAATCTGCTGCTGTTTGGGACGAAGGCAGGACTTCTTCAAGGTATCGCCAGTATTGAGGTACTCGTATCTGTGGAGGAGCATATCTGGAAATCAGCAGGAGATTATGTACTGGATTGGAAGCGCGAACGGGTTGATGATATTCTGGAATGGGCAGCTGTTGACTTAGCGGAAATGAAGGCTGTGAAAGGACTAAAAATAAGAATCTATGACGCATATAACCAATGGAGTATGTATGCGGTTTATGCACTGGAAGTACTTAATGTTCCCGATAACGGGATACTTCGTATAAAAAAAGACTGATAAAAATTTTACAGGAGTCAGGAAAGATGAGTAAATTAAAAATTATGATGATTGGCTGCGGCAGGATTGCATCGGTATATAAACAATCCTTTAAAGAATTGCAGGATCAGATACAGGTTTTATATGCAGCAGATATTGATATTAAAAAAGCGCAGGACTTTGCCAACGATTTTGAAGGATGCATACCCCTGACTAATTACAGGGAAGGCCTTGAAGCGGTTGATGTGGTACATATTGCCACACCCCATTATCTTCACGGCACAATAGCAATAGATGCTCTGGAGAAAGGTGTTCATGTCCTTGTGGAAAAGCCCGTTGCCATATCATTAACAGAGACTGACAACATGATAGAGGCAGCAAAAAGAAATCAAGCCAAGCTGGGAGTGATTTTCCAGACCAGATATGTAAAGGGCTGTCTTGCGCTTAAAAAACTGATCGAAGAGGGCAGACTGAGCAGGCTGATCTGCGCAAGCTCCTGGCTGGCCTGGAAAAGAGAAAAGGAATACTATGTTAATTCGGATTGGAAAGGTACCTGGGATAAGGAAGGTGGAGGAGTGCTCATTGACCAGGCGATTCATTCCATTGACAGGGTACGTTTTCTTGTGGGTTCAGATATCAGCTCCATAGAGGGAAGTATTTCCAATCGCGCTCACAAGTATATAAAAGTAGAAGATACAGCCGAAGCTTATATTACTTTCCAAAATGGATGTACCTATAGTCTGTATGCTACCAATAGCTATGGAACCGATTCACCGATTGAAATTGAGATTGTGGGAGAGAAGGGTAAGGTTGGGCTGAAACAGGATTTGGCATGGGTGTCGCTGGACAATGAAGAATATTATGAAATCCGTGATGGATATGACGGATTATCTGTGGGCAAAGATTACTGGGGATGCAGTCACATCACGCAAATAAAAGATTTTTACCGCTCTGTACTGGAGGATACCCCTGTTTTTGTGGATGGAGAAGAAGGTAAAAAAACACTTCAGGTGATTCTGGGAATATATGATTCTGCGAAACAGGGTGAAAAAATACTATTTAGTACCTGACTGTGATTTATTATGAAGCTTTTCAAGAGCATTAATGGATTTCATGTATTCCGTGGGAGACATGCCATAATGCTCTTTAAAAGATTTGGAAAAGTAATGAATGGAATTATAACCAAGACTGTTGGCAATTTCCGTAAAGTTCATAGTGCCGCTGCGGATTAATTCCTTACTTTTCTCCATCTTAAGATCGGAAAAATAACGCATGACACTTTTACCTGTCATGTTCTTGAAAGTGATTTTCATCTTTGTTTGACTGATGTAAAATTTCTTACAGATACTTTCAAAAACCATCTTATCACTCAGATGCTCTTCCATATATTGGATAACGGCTTTGATCATCTCTGATTCGATTTTGGATAATGTTTTTATGGAGACCCGTTCAACAGATAATTGATGAACCTTTTCCCGCTGCAGTTGAATCAATAAGGTCTCCAGAATACTGTACATCAGTTGTTCCGAACCAAACCTTGTTGGAGATTCCAGTTTGTTCTTAACCGCCAGAAAGCCCAAAGGTTTCCTATAGGTATGATAGGCTTCCTCAAGAATAATTGCGATCAGTTTTTTTCTTCCTCTGATAATTGAAAAATTTTATTTTCAAAAAAGTTTATAGCCTTGGACCGGCAGACAAAACTAATGATAATTGCATTGGATGATACATTTTCAACACCCATTAAAGCATGAAATTCATTGGGTTTATGGAAAATGATGTCTCCCTGCTTTAACCGGTATCCCTGGTCTCCTGCGATAACATCAATCTGGCCTCTGTCCACATATAATAATTCCCAGAAATTATGCCTTTCTCCTTCATAGGCATAAGTGCTTGAGAATTCCCGGTAGAATATGGTCACAATTCTTTGTATATCAATAAGTTTATATGTTATTTCGCTTGGATTCTTCAATGACGCTGGTCTCCTGCCGACATGATTTTCATTTAGGGTGCTTGCGTAAAATTATATAATAATGCCATAGTTATGTCAATACATTGGTACCTTGTGTGCGCATGTGCAACATGTTACTGGTTACAGTTAGTTAAGCTGCTGTTTCGTGTACTGGTGGGGGATTGATAAATCCGGACGAGAGAGGTACAGAACTGGTTTTCCGGCGGCAGGGGACATCATACACAGGGAAAGACATACAGAGCCCACGGGGATGGTTTACAGCAGA
>Ga0153941_1000672_pt1 | contig 14645 bp, 16 predicted proteins | sample TSNJ025MetaG_FD_104733 | JGI IMG/M metagenome (GOLD analysis project Ga0153941, IMG submission 104733) | Attine ant fungus gardens microbial communities from New Jersey, USA - TSNJ025 MetaG | ecosystem: Host-associated > Fungi > Mycelium > Unclassified | place: USA: New Jersey, Brendan T. Byrne...
AATGCCATCAGCAGCGTAGTGAAAAGAGGTATGGAAAATTCCGGTCTGATAAATACAACCACACCGCTATACCCCATTGTAACTAACAGACAGGCTGCCAGTCCGAACAGCAGTAAATAGAGCAGTTTGGACAGCAGATTTATCACCCGGGAAGGTGTGCTTAAGAGAAAGAACCCTCCGCCGGCTTCAACCTCTTGCTCTGTGATAATAGAGCAAAGCCACGCTGCCAGCAGCGGATAGATCAGCGTCAGCACCTGATAATAGTTGACAGCAAATTTATCCGGTGCATAAATTGTTATACGCTGATAAACAGTAAAAATCAATATCCCCAATAGAGGAATAAGGAGATGCAGAATGAAAAACGAGGTTTTGTTCAGCCTGATCCCGTCAGAAATTATTTGCCTGCTCAGTTTTTGCATTTTATTCACTCCTATTATTAAACCATATTTTTGTCAGCAGCATCGTAATTACAAACAGGACTGCATTAATCAATATGCCCGGAAGCACAACGCCGGAATCATGCAAAGGACTGTCCGGGGCCATCGGCACCCCATTGGGATTGATGCCAAGTATGGGAGCCATTAAGCGGGCAGGTATGGCAAATGGGATAAACCACCATCTGCCGCCCGCAATATTTTGGGTGGAGCAAATCACGTTTACACCCAGGATTCCCAAAAAGGTCACTATTGAATTGAACCTGGCGGACAAGAACATTCCCAAAGGTATTTGCCATGCCCATGTAACAGTTAAAACAAGTGCGGCAGCAATTCCCTGTAAAACAGAATATTGCGAGCCGAAGAAAATACCAGATATTGTGGTTAGACCAAAAACCATCAGATTACCGGTGAATATGCAGCAACAGCCTGCCCATACCTTTGCCTGCCATATATTGCCTTTTGGCAGGGGCAGGACAGCCACATTAAAAAACTGCATCTGTTTTTCCGGCCCGGTAAGATTAATGCAAATCAAAGCTGCAAGGGTTGGCATAAACATCATATACCACCAGTTATATGCACCAACCTGTGTGAACCCGCCGCCCATCAATATTATAGCCATCAACGTAACCAGTAAGGGGAAAAACACCATGCTTCTTCTCCCAAAACTGCGTCGTCCTTTTATGACTTCAGATTTTATTAGATTTACCATTTTAACAAGCCTCCATACCGCTGTTCATGCGGGCAACATCCATAAACAGGGCTTCAAGTGATGCGGTATCACCTGGTAATGCGCCCTGATAACCCAACCGGCCATTGGCTATGATGCCTATTTCATCAACTGTGTTCTCCACTTCGGATAGAATGTGGCTTGACAGGATGACAGTGATTCCTTGTGCAGGAAAAGAGCGGATTAATTCTCGTAAGGATTGGATACCCAACGGATCAAGACCATTAGTGGGTTCGTCTAAGATAAGCAGTTTGGGATTGTTTAGCAGAGCTAAGGCAATGCCCAGGCGTTGTTTCATACCCATAGAAAATTGCCGTGCTTTCTTCTTGCCAGTATCTGTTAAGCCAACAATACACAGTACTTCCTCAATTCGGGTTTTGGGTAAGCCTGATGCTGTGGTTCGCACCAGCAGATTTTCGTGGGCGGTGAGGTTTCCATACAAAGGGGCACTTTCAATCAGCGCACCGATCTCTGATAAATCGCTGCGCTGCCAGGGTTTCCCTTTATATAATATTTCCCCCTTCGAAGGTTTGGCAATACCTGTTATCATTTTCAGGGTTGTGGATTTTCCCGCACCGTTTGGTCCCAGCAATCCGTATACTGTATTTTCAGGGATAGAAAGGGAAAGCCTATCCACAGCTTTTTGACCTTGATATATTTTGGTGAGGTTATTTGTTGTAAGAATCATATTTGACATAGTTGCATCTCCTTTCGATAATACAACTATATCAGGAGAATATAAGGATTTTATAAGGATTCTATAACCTGATTTTCTGAATTTTTACCCGTTATATTTACTTCTGTAGCTTGCGTTTACTTATTGAGGATAACCTAAATCTTTCAACCATTCCTCAACATCACCCGCAGCATCTTCCACATCACGTTGATTTACACTAAAACCGTCTGTTATAACTGTTGCATCCGGCTCCAGTTCCTGAATGGTATCCGGTGTTCCTGTGAGCCGGCTTCCATTGTGCGTCACAAATGGGATAATGGTTTTCCCGGCGAAATCATATTCGTCAAAAAAGCTATACATAATCTGCGGAATGTCATACCACCAGATAGGGTATCCTATGAAAATCGTATCATAATCCTCCAGATTCTCTATGTGGCTGATGATCTCTGGGCGCTCATCATTATTCTGTTCCTCTGCCGCATATTCAATCAGTTGATTAATACCTCCCGGATACGCAACACTTGTTTCGATGGAAAACATATCTCCGCCTGTCACAGCCTGAATATCATCAGCAATCACTTTTATCATTCCACGACCATCAGCCACTACGCTCGCCGAAGACACTGCGTCCACCTCACTATTTTCTGCAACTGCAAAATATATAATCAAGGGCTTACTGCCAGTTGTTTCTGCCTGTGTATTCTGTTGTTCTGAGCCACATCCGTTTAATATTATCATGCTGATACTGAGTGCAGTAAACAGCAGTCTTGTGATTATTTTCTTCATATACTACCTATTCTCTTTCTTTTTTTATTATAGTTAATTATACATTCATAATCTCTTGAAAAGGAACGACAAAAAAGTTATACTTATTCCAACCTTAAGGTTCGGGCAAAAGGAGGATATCATGTACGATAAACATTTAAAAACAACCAATCAGGGTAATGGCGCGTTTATTCTTAACTGCCGCCATTACCCTGATTCTCTCTGGAAGTACACTCTTCTCATTTTTCAACTACTTTTGGCGCTTTTTAATAACTACGCTGATAACTGCAACCAGAACAATTGCCACTGCAACGATGGCGATAATAACTCCTGTACTCATGCCCGTTTCCTCCTCTCATAATATATAAATTTATCAATATTGTTACGCGCAAATCAAAGTGCTGGCTTTTTCACATACTTCGTAGATTGCATCATACTCATTGTCGATCATGGGAGCAACCTTATCGGTCCTGTTCCTCTTGATGCGCAGGTAGGCGAGATACGAAACACCCCATGCCGCGAATCCGGGAACAGCCAGAATGACACACAATACAATCTGCCCGGCAATGTAGCTGAATGTTGCACCTGCCATCAGTGCCGTTCCTGCAAGACCGATGATATACGCTGCGGTACTTGATGCAATGATCTTGGAATCTTCCAGTTTCTCGATTTCCTTCACATGCGCTTCAAACTCCCGTTGCAGCCTGGTCAGCTCGACTTTGTTTGGAATCTTTCTGTCACGCTTAAACTTCAGATTCACAGAATTGTGACTGAGGGATATATTAGATCCTTCTAACTTCCACCCGAAGTTTGCGAAACTGTCAATATAGATGGTTTCTGATTCACGGCGCACCGTGATATCCTTGTACTCGTAGCCGACGAAATTATTCTCTTTCATTATAAAATCTCCTTTTCTTTATTATTGATATTAATAGTTTCGTTTCACTCATTTGATAATCCTATCTTACAGCGTAAATATTTACGAATTGATTAAAAATTGTTTGAGAAATATTAATCCGAAAAATTTTTTACTAAAAAATTGCGCATGTGGATTCTTGTTATGCCTGGAAATAGGTGGTATAATTGCACATGATAAATATTCACCTAATACGCAGCAGGCTCTATAAGGAATAATAAGTGGCATTTTATATGAGAAGGGAGTTATCCAATGGATAGTTATACTTACGAAGTAACAATTAATGATAATCATAAAGAATCCGGAAGAATAGACATACCTGTAAATCTCAAAAATGAATTTAACATAAAATACGTAAACTGGGCTTATATGATGATTAATGGTACAAAACACAGGATATATATGCAGGGCAAAGATGACGGGTCATATATTATGTGGAAAAACAGTAACCTGCTTCAAAAATTTAACCCAGGTGACAGACTCGAAATCACATTATTACCGCAGGAACCTATTTATTACAAAGAGAGTCCCTATACGTATGATTCTCCTGTTAGAGTTATTGATTCTATTAGTTATATTAAGGAACCTACTTCTTATCTGTGCGGACAATCATGCATAGCAATGCTTGCCGCAAAACCAGTTGAAGAAGTCATTGATATCATGAATACAGAAAAGGGCACTCATATTGAGCATATCAAATCGGCACTGGAATACTATGGAATAAGACACAAAAAATCATTAAAAAAATATGTGCCCGGAATGAAATTGCCCAATATCTGCATACTGGAACTACAGCTGCCAAAGTATAAGTACTGGTCATTATTCTTCAAAGGCAAATACTATGACCCTGAGTTCGGCATTTTAGATAATTGTACACATGATTCAGTTCTTTTAAGATTTTTAGAAGTATTGACTTTGTGACGATCTGCGAGCAGCTTTAAAACAACATTTTTATTCTGCCTTAAATATTCTGCTTTTTATTATTCTGCTTTTTATCATTACATATACACCAACCAGCGCGGCGGCTGTGCCGAAAACCACGCCGGCCAATGCATTTGCAAAACTGCTGTCGCCCTCATTGGCGAATGACATAAGCGCTGTTTGCGTGAGTACAAAGCACAGCAGCGTTGATGACAGACTGATTGCCCTGAGTGCCTTCGCTTCAAGCGCATTACTTTTCCTCAGCCGTATCGCCTCCCGGATATTGATGCCAAATTCAAGAAACGTATAACAGGCGATAGCAATGCCGACAATCATATGAAACCCCGCAGTTTCGCTCTTGTAGAATAGCCGTATGGCGTAAATTACATAACAGGCGCTGGCAAGAAAAATAACGCCGCCGACACGGAAATAGCTTTGAATCTGTTTTTCGCCGTTTTGTGTATGCATTTTAACGGCTATATATCTCGCCACTCCCAATCCTGCACTGTACAGGGCGTTCGCAAACATAAAAAAAGATAAGGCGATAATACTGATTACAGTCTTACATACCACAAGAAAAGCATCTTTCGCAACAGAAATACGTACAAACACGAGTCTCTTACTTTTTATTAAGCTGTTTATTGATTTCAAACTTTCTATTGTTCCCTGATAATCACAAAGTGAAACTATAATAAGATTGACGGCGATCAACAGTGCTATTCCGCCAAACACGGCAGTAGACAGACAAACAAGCGCGCCCACATCGTCCTCTATCTCACGGGTGGTGAGGATTAACCCGACAATCAGGGAAAGCGGTGCCGACATTGTCGCAATATTGATCTGCCGGGCGAACCGCACGGTAACCGATTTATCTCTCGGCAGTGTGACGATTATATAAACCAACCATACCACAAATGCTACCGATACAGCAATCAGAGCATAAGCAGCATATATGGTGACAGTAATCTCCGGATTCAGGAGAAATCCCACAGCACCTGCTATCAGCCCAAGAGACGGTAATAAAGCCAGGATACCTTGCCATTTGCCGGGTTTCAGTTGAGCAATGCCCACAAACAATGCAGCGCATACAGCACACGCTATGATAAATGCCATGTCATATTACCTCCAACACAAAACGAATTATTTTTTCGAAAATCCTGCAATACCGAACCCACCGGGACCGCTATGGCTGGATACGACACATCCTGTTTGAATCCAAAGTATTTCCCGAAAACCGATATCCTGTGCAATCGTAAATGCTGTTTCCATGATATGCTTGTCTAATCCGGCAGCATAGATAAGTGCAACCCTTTCTTTCTCAAGATTATGATTCTCCGCATACTCCCGCAAAAATTTTTGTGCAACTGAAAGCATTTTTCCCCTATATTTTTTAGCAGCCATCAGCCTGCCGTCATTGATCTCAATCAACGGCTTGATTCCCAGTATTTTTGCGCCTAAGTAAGCCGCATTACTCACGCGTCCGCCTGCTCTTAGATAATCAAGATCTCCCGGAAAGAAGCCCATATGGACCCGGCTGATCAGGTTGTCCGCTTCCTTTATGACATCTTCCAGCGTACAATCTTCGTTTTCCTCTATAAACCGTGCAACCCCCAGGACCACCATCGATTGTCCGGCGGATACGCTCTTTGTATCAATGCTTGTGATATAATCCCGATCCTGAGCCGCAATGAGTGCGCTTTGATAGGAGCATGTTGTAACCGCGGAATATGCCAGATGGATAATGTGACTATCTGGAAATGTCTGGTGTATCTCATCAAAAACCTTTATAAAATCATCCGGATTACAGCCGCTGGTCTTGGGAAGTATGCCGGTTTTACTATAAAATGCAAACAATTCTTCCGGTCCAAAGGACATATCATCCTTTATATTGTCTCCAAAAGAAACATGCATTGGTACAATCTTGATTTGATATCGTTTCGCCAATTCCGGAGGAACATCAGCACCGCTTTCCGCTAAAAGTATAAATTTTCTCATATTTGAGCCCTTTCTTTCTCCGCCTCTGGCGGGCTTGTTGTTCATTATTTACAATTTTTTTTCCACCATAAATGTCATATCACTCTCTTTTAACTTTTCCACGATTTTCTCAGGCAATGTATTATCACAGAGCTTCGTGGCGATTGTCATGTTAAAAATCTCATTTGTGCTGCAGGATACTATCTTAACAGGTACCTTGGGTGTCGGTGATGTAAATGCACTAATTTTCTTAATAAATGGCTCAAACCCCGGTTCAATTGCTATTATACCCATATTGGAAAACCCAATGGTGTTATTGCCGGCGCATAGGGCATAGATTTTTCGTAAAAACCAGTTTCTTGCGATGACAGGGGTCATCCTGGCAATCAGACACCGCTCCCCCCATACTGTAAATCCAAATCTTTGTTCAAATAATTCTTTCTTTATCTTCTCTTTGAACTGTATTTTCACACTGGTCAGGATTTCTTCAAAGGAATAAGATAATTCCTCCGGTTTTAATACTATGCTGACATTGGAAAAGAAATTGAGGGATGTTTCTGTATTAAAAATCGGTCTTAAGTTAACCGGCAGCTCCATACTGATTGGCTTATCCCTATTCTCTTTATAGCTGTCCCTGACTGCACTGAGTATAATTGCCGCCATATATTCACTGATTGTTGCCTGATACGCTTTGCTGACAGCTTTTAACTGACAAACCGGAATATCTATCGACATTACCCCTATATCTCCTATTGTACGCCTTTCACCTTCCAGTGTAAAGGCAGGCTTCTCCCTGTGCTCGGTTTTTTTTACTTTTTTATAGTTTCCGGCATATCCATCAATTACATTCATGCCGTGTTCAAGACCATATCGTGCCTCTCTTAGCTCAGCTGGCAGGCAGCTCGTACAGGCTAACTGTATATACCGATAACCAACCGCTTTTAAGAAGTATACAGCACCCGTGCCATCAGACAACGCGTGGGAAGCCTCCAGATGAATTTTATTCTGATGATATAGCAGCCGGAACCAAAAATCGTTTCCGTTCTTATCGGGAAAAAATCTACAGAAATATCCCGTATCCTCTTCCACCTGCGGGTAAAGATATTGCGCTTCAAAAACACTGGTAAAAATGCGGCGTTTAAACTGCACATCAAATGCACGAAAATATGGAAGCGTCTGCTCAAGCGCCTCCTGCAACAGTCCCTTATTAATCCAGCTCGTTAATTCCATTGTAATTCTATATACATGGGGGTCCGCTTCACAGGAAACAGCAAAAAATATGTTGGCAGTATTATCAGGCTTGTGCCATGGTAATGCAATAGTTGATGATGACATAATAACTCCTTCTGTATAAATCCCGTTAGCTTTTTTTATTTCCAAATAAATCATGAAATAAAAACACACCATTTTTTTCCATTTGCAGTAATACTGATAATATAACGGGAAGTCCAAACAATCCAATTATTCCAAACAAACCAGCCCCAACAAACATACTGATTAACGTTGCAATGGGATGCAGCCCGATTTGCTTTCCAACGATTCTTGGTTCTATTGCGTTGCGAATCGCTGTAATAATAATATATAAAATAATCAGTCCAATTGCCAACTGATAGTTTCCTGAAAATACTGACAAAATAGCCCATGGAATCAAAATTCCCCCTGTCCCCAATACCGGAAGAATATCAAATAAAGCAATCATTGCCGCAATAACAATTGCGTTCGGTATTTGCAGCAACAGCAGTCCTGCGCATAATTCTGCAAAGGTAATCAGGAGAAGCAAAGTATAGGAACGGATATAAATCCAAATTGTCTCTTTTACCTGATTCTTTATATTTATCACTGTTTTCTTCTTTTTTTCAGGTATTAATTTGTTAAGGAATCCTATCACTTTATCGTAGTCCCCAGCCATAAAAAAGGTCGCTACGATCATTATGACCATTTTGATGAATAGAGAAGGAATTGATGCCACTAAGTTCGAAATATATTGCACTGCACTCATTGACATATTCGAAACTAACTGCCCCAGATTTTGCAAAAGGTCTTCATACCCAGCTTCCCATTGCATAGCCATATCAGTATTTACCTCTAACAACAAGCTTTCTGCCTGATGATAGATCTGGTTTAAAAAGGGTAAGATTTTCTCGTAGTACAGATTGGGCAGCTGCAATACGAAATTACCTGCGGCGGATAATGATTTCATTCCAATTCCGGCCTCTCCCAATCCCAAACCGGCATAAAACAATATCACAAATAATATTATGATCCATTTCCTCTTACACTTCAGTTTTGCAGCAATAAAACCGGCTGGATGTTTCAGCAGCCATGCAACGCCAAATGCTAATAGAAAGGGCATCAGCATAGGTAAAAAAAGATCGATTGCATAATAAGCAATAATCAGGATAATCCCATAATAAATGATATTTATTATAAATTTCTTCTTTTGTTCCAAACGGTCCATACGTTCCTCCAGTACTACCATGCTTTATGCTTTATATGCTTTTGTTTCAGAAATGACCATTCTTTGGACGTTTCTGAAACAAATTAGCACACGTTATTATTTGGCACAGCCTAATCCTGCAATTATGCGCTGTGTTCCCTGCATCCTGCGCAATGTCCGGAGCATCTCCAGAGTTCATCTGCTGTTATCTCCCAGTTTTCTGCTGCATCCCTGCATTTGGCTGACAAATCCCGAACGTCCTCCGGATTTTGCAGATCAGTGGATTTAGCACCGGATCTTTCAACTGCTTCAGTCAATGCTCCCGGATTATCCAATAATGGACATGGTCGCAGATGGTTATCATTAAACGGCTGTCCTTCCCTGTAAGCCATAAACAGTGGTGACTGAAGTGTTTCCAGCAAGGTTTTCTCATGGATATTGGAGTCTGAGTAATGGATAAATGCACAAGGCTCCATATCTCCGTTTGCATTGATATGTAAATATCTCCTTCCGCCGGCGAGGCATCCTTCAGAATACTCTCCGTCATTCCAGAAATCCAAAGTAAATATCGGTTTGGTGGATCTGAACTGCCGAATCTGATGGTACATGAACTCCCTCTGCTCCGCCGTTACCATAAGCTCCGGTACCGCTTCCTTTCCTACCGGCATATAGGTAAAGAACCAGCAGAATTTTGCTCCCCATGCTATCATCTGGTCAAAGTACTCTTCCGAACCTATCATGTCTACGTTTTGACTGGTATAACAGCAGGAAATACCAAAAGGCAGGCGTTTTTCTTTTAAGATTGCCATGGCTCTTTCCACTTTCAGGAAGGTTCCTTCTCCTCTTCTTGAGTCCGTATCCTTTTCAAATCCTTCCACACTGATGGCTGGAATAAAATTCTTCACACGCAGCATCTCGTCTGCAAAAGCTTCATCAATCAGGGTTCCATTGGTAAATGCAGTAAACTGGCAGTCCGGATGAGCCTCGCATAACCGGATCAGATCTGCCTTACGCACCAGTGGTTCGCCTCCCGAATACAGATAGAAGTAAGTACCCAGCTCTTTTCCCTGCATAACAATGCTGTCAAGGGTTTCATAAGACATGTTCAGTTTATTACCATACTCAGCTGCCCAGCAGCCGGTACACTTAAGATTACATGCGGAAGTGGGATCCATGAGGATAGCCCAGGGGATATTACAGTCATATTTTTCTTCCAGCTTTCTCTGTCTGGGGAATCCTATCATGCTTGCATTGACCAGGAAATTCTGGAATACGGTCTTTAATATGTCGTTGTCAATATCCTGATATAGGTTCATGATATATTGATTCCAGACATTATCCGGATCATCTACAATCGTACGTAATAAATCCCTTTGAATTTCCCAGTTTCCTGCCTTATCAAAATCATCCACCCATTTTAACAGCTTTGGAATATTATCCTGGGGATTTCCTGAAATGTAATTCATTGCCTGGTTCATTACTGCCGATACGGCAAGTTCTTTCATATTCTTTTTCATTTTGTATCCTCTTTTCTTTTTCTGTTTTCTTTTGTAAGTTATTATCCGGCATAGCCTTACTGCCGGTTACGCATCCAGGCATCTGAAATTTATATGATTAAGTTCAAAAGATGCCATATCATAAATCATACTTCCCATTACTGTTATCAACAAAGTAACAGCAACCATACCTAATACTTGTAGTTTTTTCATTCAATTTTTTCCTTCTATGCTATTCTTAATACTGGTACTTGTGCTAAAGCCAGATATATCTGCCTGACTTATTATGCAGTTACATAAACATAAATCGTCTGTATGAGTCACCCTCCTCCTTCATTTTTTTTCTATAATTGCCATCTGGCAGCCAATTGACAATATACACAATCATTCCCTTTTTTCAACAGCTTTATAAATGTTATGCATTGGATTCTACTACCCATTTGTTAAGGAAATGATAAAGAATTGTTTGAATATTATTAATTCGCAAAATAAAATGCCGCCTCCGGAATCAGCTTTTGAAGCTGCGGAAACGGCAGAGCTTTTGATATCTAAATCTTTGATGTATCAGCACCAGGTGAGCCTTATAGAAAATGAACGTGAATAGGTTCTAATGATCATTTTCAAATCCACAACCTCACTTGATACCAGATAACACTTTTTCCTCTAATGTACAGATCTCCAAAAGTATATCGCTATAAGGCTTTAAGCTGCTTTTATCGTTATACTTATCAAATGCTGTAAAATCCTGTGGAATCATTTCTCCCATTTGGGCGGCAAGCTCTGCTATCCTATTATAAATGATTGCCAGATCATCTCTGCCGTTGTCCCGCAAAAACTTCACTGCATACTGTCTGTCGAGATATTGTTTATAATTACACATTGTATTTAAGTATGGCTCAAAATTGTCGCTCCATTCATAAGTAAGTAAAGCATTGGCAAAAGCTCTGTGTGCCGCAAGACCGTTGTACTGTCCGGGCCACAAGCTTTCTTCCCTGATCAGCCGCTGAACAAGCTTTAAGGTTTCATTCAAAATTATCTTATCATCTGGTTTTTCACATTTGTCACCTATAATCAAAATCCTTACTTTATTCCACTCTGCATTATATCCCTCTCTCCAATCTGTTTTCCTAAAATATCCGGTATCATCCGGAGCTTCGTTGTGATCATCTTCAACATTCATAAATGGGTTATACCCCACTAAAACCTTACCATCATTATCATATCCTGATATAATACAGGCATCTGAACAGTTTATAACACCTTCCAGTGTAATTACCGGCACACCTCTGTCAATACTGTCCATGATAAGCCGGCTGTCTGTATCAAAATCGCTTCGGATGTGATGCGTTACATTATAGCCCAGCATTTTGAATGTGTGCTCAATAATAATCGGTGTATGGATTACATGGTAATTGCCATGATTCCATTGTTGAACCGATGGCATACTGAATGATGTGCGGAATGCGCTGCCGGATATGGCGCAGACCATATCATAGTCCAGCCTCTCTCCCAGCGCATTCAGCGCCGAGACAATACTGTTGACAAATTCATTCTGCCTTTGCGGGTCTATAGGAAGAGTTCATTAAAGTCTGTACTTCCTGGATACCCTGCTGTATCCAGTCAAGTAGTTTAATCGTCTCAGCTTCGTCCGGAGATTCCTCTGTCAGGCATTGGATATCAACCCACACATCCTCAATCCGCCGACGCAGAACATAAAAGTATAGAAGTTCATGATTGATACGATAACCGCGTCGTGCGTCGCTGTATACTTTCAGCAAGGCATTGCCATGAGGATGCCATGCATATATGAAAAGGTCCGCTTCAGCAGGTGCCCAGCGCAAATCCTCCCAATCTGCCAGAACAAGATGTTCACTTTGGATTATATTATTACCATGCGCATCCCCATGACATAGAACAAGAGGAAAATATCCTATTCTGATAGTATCTCGTAAGCGCAGGATCTCATTGATCGCCGCAATAAGCATATCTGCATATTGGAAAACAAGATTAAAAACCGCATCATGCCTTGTGTCTGTTCTGCTTAAATATTGAGAAAGCTGATTACAGAAAGGCAGTGAAATGTCCTCAGAAAGACCAGGTGTTTCAAACGGAACAGTTTCACTTATGTCATGAAGGAGAGCCAATATCTCTGCCAATTCCTCCGTTTGCGAGCGTGTCATACCTTGTATACCTGGTACTTCACCGCTGATATATAAGAATACCACATATATTTCACTATCCGTTTCAGCCTTATATAAACCTTTCTGTGACAAAACCGGTGTAAGAATGCGCCCGCGCAGCGCCAGCGAGGCCGATAACCAGTCAAGCACAGGCATATACATATCGATACGCTCAACAAAAAAATGTGTGGTCGGCCGTGATTTATCGTAGACCTTCACAAAATATTCCGTACTATCCGCTCCCACAACATGATACGCCTTTTTTGCGGAAAAACCTCCCATAGCGGGGAATATGGAATTAGAGATAATTCCATATTCTGATTTTAAGAAAACTGATAATTTATCCATTCTAATCTTTACCTCAATGTAATATAAGTCTTCAATGAATAGTATAACATAACGAATGCTGAGCCCAGCAGCAGCCCTCCCATAATATCTGTAAACCAATGAACTCCTGAAATGAATCGCCCAATGATCGTCACAGCAATAATTATGATTGAAATCACATCGGCTGCTATCCTCACAGTTCGTTTTTTTAATAGTGTGTGAAACTGAATCATTGCAGTTGCCATGATACAAAGCACAATCATCGTATGAGAAGAGGGAAACGATGCTTCTAATGATTCATGAATAATTATCGGTCTGTAATTTACAATGCAGACCTCAAAGAGTACATAAGAAGCAATCACCAGCAGGTAAAATACGCCCAATACAATAATATCCTTGTCCACAAGCTTAATACTCTTGCGTCTAATCAACTGCATCAACCCTAATACAGCAAAACCAAGAGCAACCAAAATCGCTGCAACACCAAGCCAGTCAGTAATGTTGTACCATAGCAGGTTTTTTCCGAATAGCTTGAACATAAACCCATTTATTGATGCAAGACCAACGCGGGATTGCTGCGGACCAATTGCCTGAACATCCACTGTCAGTACAGCTGCCGTCAGCAGTGCAAACAGTATAAACAATACACCAGTTGTAATAAAACAGAACCGAACTTTTTTCTTCATTTTTCCTTATCCTCCATCTAAGCTGTTTGAATTTAGCATCCATATAAGCTTATAATAGAGACTGGAATAATGAAAGAAACGCGCTGTCACCTAAGCGATACGATCCGTGTCATTGCCGTTTTATGAGCAAAACACCTTTGACAACAAGCAGACAAAGCATAAATGCAGCCGCATATGGTTGCGGGCTGGCAATAAAAAGCATGGTCCCAAATAAAGTGAGAAACAACGAAATCTTCGTTTTACCTCTCAGCCATATCCGATGATGGATATTTTGCAGCGCAAGCTCTGCTATACCATAAATAATAGTCAGGACCATCGTCAATATAAACGCAGTCCGAATATAAACAGTATTGCTGTTAAGGGAGAGCAAGGAAACAGCACGTACCATATCGTGTTCTTTCTGCCCGAAGAAAGGCAGGAAAAACAACAATATTGGCATACAGTCAAGCACCCCAAACACGAAATCGCGCAGACCCCTTACCTTTTCCTGGTTGTCCGTTTCGGCGGCTGTAATGAGTTCCTCTCCCGACAGTAAATCATCGATAGACACCGAAAACAATTTTGAGATTGCCCGAAGCGAATCTAAGCTGGGATATCCTCTTCCCGATTCCCATTTTGAAATTGCTGTGCGTGAAACATAAAGTTCGTTAGCGAGTTCTTCCTGTGTTAAATTACGCTGCTTACGCAGTTGCTGTAACTTTTCATTGAAATCCATTGCATCTTGCTCCTGTTATAAATTTCCAGTCTTTAGGTAACAACTGTTCACAATGTACAACTACCAAAAACCATTGAAAACACGGTGCTAACCTACACACTACGCCGCCTGACAAGACACAGGGCGGCGTTTTTGTTTAGTCGGTATCTTGTGAACTTCGGGTCAAATTGACCCGAAGTTATATAAAAGCATAGCAAAAAATAAATATTTTTGAAAGGGGGAATTTGTTAATTTCCCAAGCCTTGCGAAAGCAGGGCTTTTTTTATTGCCCGAAAAAATCTAAACAGGAGGAAAAACGCATGGCAGAAAAAAACGAAAATGAAATTTTGAACGGCGCGGAAACTTCGCAAGAAGAAAAAACGCCTGACGAAAACCTGTCCGCGCCCGG
>Ga0153941_1000674_pt1 | contig 14621 bp, 4 predicted proteins | sample TSNJ025MetaG_FD_104733 | JGI IMG/M metagenome (GOLD analysis project Ga0153941, IMG submission 104733) | Attine ant fungus gardens microbial communities from New Jersey, USA - TSNJ025 MetaG | ecosystem: Host-associated > Fungi > Mycelium > Unclassified | place: USA: New Jersey, Brendan T. Byrne...
CGTGCCGTTGGCAATGGTCACCGCACCAACCGACGAACCGACGCCGGTCATAGTGAGTGTACCGGCTCCATCCTTGGTCAGGCCACCGCTGCCGGTGATGCTGCCGGAGAATGTGAGGGAGGCAGTCGTGTTGTCCGCGATCAGCGTCGCGGAACCGAGCGTGATGTCGCCCAATCCAGATAGATTGTTCGCCGTCTGGTTGAAACCATTCAGATCAAGGATTGCGCCGGAGGCAATCGTCACAGACGAACTCAACGCGAAGGCATCAACGACAGCAGTGCGCAAAGTACCGTCATTAATCAGGGTCGCACCGGTATAGCTGTTCCCGAGCCCACCCGCTCCCGACAGGATCAGCGTGCCCAAGCCTTCCTTGGTCAGTGATGTGCCATCCCAGCCGACATGACCAGCCTGATCGGCCAACACTATGTCAACATCGAACGTGTCACCGGCAGCGGCGAGCGTGAAGGTGCCATGGCTGCCATTGGCTACTCCCACCAGCCAGCTCAGGCCGTAGCCGATATAGTAATCTAGGCCGTCAACGCTCTTCCAGCCGCCAAGCGTCAGGTAATCAGCGGTGTTCACGACACCGAGATTGACCGATGTGAAGTCGCCGGTAATGCCCGTGGTGGTATGGATGATGGTATGCTGGGTGCCCAATACCCCACTAGCCGAAGTCAGTGCAGCGGCACCGGGTGCAAAACCGGTCACCGTAAGAGACCCATTCAGCGATGCCGTATCGGCAATGATGATCGGCGTAGCCATACCGAGCGCTATATTCAGGGATGCACCGCTACTTTGAGTGAAAGCGTTTGTGACAACGAGCTGTGAGGCCGAACCGAGGCTGGTCACTGCGCCCGACGCCGTGCTGTAGGAACCGGCATCAAAGATACCGTTCTGATTAAGAAACAATGTCCCGGTCTGGACTGTGACCGCACCAACCGACGAACCGACGCCGGTCATGGTGAGTGTACCGGCTCCAGCCTTGGTCAGGCCGCCGCCGCTGCCGCTGATGACGCCGGAGAAAGTGAGGGAGGCTGTCGCGTTGTCCGCGATCAGCGTTGCGGAACCGAGCGTGATGTCGCCCGCCCCTGACAGGTTTCTGGCCGTCTGGTTAAAGCCATTCAGATTGAGGACCGCGCCGGAGGCAATCGTCACAGACGAGCTAAATGCGAAGGCATTGTTGATGCCGGTCTGCAGGGTGCCATCCGAAACGGTGGTCGCACCGCTATAGGCGCTCACGCCGGAAAGAATCAGCGTACCGGAGCCATCCTTGGTCAGGCCACCGCTACCGGTGATGGTGCCGGAGAATGTCAGGGAGGCTGCCGTGTTGTCTGCTATCAGCGTTGCGGAACCGAGCATGATGTTGCCCGTACCCGACAGGTTCTTCGCCGTTTGATCAAACCCGTTCAGATTGAGGACCGCACCGGAGGCAATCGTCACAGACGAGCTCAATGCGAAGGCATTGGTGATGCCGGTCTGCAGGGTGCCATCCGAAACGGTGGTCGCACCGCTATAGGTGCTTACGCCGGAAAGAAGCAGTGTGCCTGCGCCTCCCTTGGTCAGGCCACCGCTGCCCGAGATGACGCCGGAGAATGTGAGGGAGGCTGCCGTGTTGTCCGCTAGCAGCGTCGCAGAGCCGAGCGTGATGCTGCCCGACCCCGACAGGTTCTTCGCCGTCTGGCTGAACCCGTTCAGATCGAGGACTGCGCCGGAGGCAATCGTCACAGACGAACTCAACGCGAAGGCATCAACGACAGCAGTGCGCAAAGTACCGTCATTAACCAGGGTCGCACCGCTATAGCTGTTCCCGAGCCCACCCGCTCCCGACAGGATCAGCGTGCCAACCCCTTCCTTGGTCAGCGACGTGCCATCCCAACTGCCATGACCGGTCTGATCGGCCAGCACCAGGTCGACGTCGAAGATGTCACCGGCAGTGGCGAGCGTGAAGGTGCCATGGCTGCCATTGGCCGCTCCCGCCAGCCAGGTTAGATTGTAGCCGATATTGTAATCGAAGCCATCACTGCTCTTCCACCCAGCCAAGGTCAGATAATCGAGCGCGCTCACAGCGCCACCGAGATTGACCGATGCGAAATCACCGGTAATGCCGGAGGTGGTGTGGATAATGGTAGATTGCAGTGCCGCCAGCCCGCTCGCCGAGGTTGGAGTACTGCCAGGGGCAAAACCGGTTACCGTAAGAGACCCGTCCAGCGATGCCGCGTCGGCGGTGATGACCGGCGTGGTTGCGCCAAGCGCCACATTCAGGAACGCACCGCTGCTTTGCGTGAAAGCGTTCGTCACGACGAGTTGTGAGGTTGCGCCGAGGCTCGTGGTCGCGCCCGATGCCGTGTTGTAGGAATCGGCAGTGAAGATACCGTGCTGGCCAAAGGTAAGCGTGCCTTCACCGACAGTGGATCGGAACCTGCTGTTCCAATTCTATCCTTTTGTGACCACATCGTTCTTTGCAGAAAACCGGTTCCCGCTTTTTGCGCGATGCTAATGATAATGGATGCGCATAGTCACAGAGAAAATCTTGCTGCGAAAACGGCAGCAAAAAGAGCCTGCCGCCGTGCCACGAACTTCATCAAATTGCTGAGCGACAAAATGCCCACCTTACCCGACCCCGCCCGGAAAGCGGGATCGGACAAATCATTATGGGTAGCGACTCAATCTACCACGTCGCCCGGAAGCCGAGTGTCCCGCCGAAAGAGTGATTGTCGCTCATTTTTCTGGTGCTGCCGGCAACATTGACATTACCGTAAAGCGCATATCTGCCATTGTTCCACTCATAAGTGCCACCAAGGCCGACACCCGCCCACAAACGCTCATCGCGGCTGCGGAAAGACGTATTCTCAACCGAAACCTTCGACCCATTGAGGAACTCGTTGTACAGATTGGCTATCGCATAAACATGCGCCCGGCTCTTCGTGCCGTCGGCTGCCGTCCAGCCCTTCTCGTAATCGAGCGACAGACCAAGGCGGCCACGCAGGCTGTCGCCATTTCGAAGCGACACGCGCGCACCATACGGATCCGTGAAACTGTCAAAGTCCACGCGCGACCATACGAGCTGCATCTGCGGCGTCAGCGAGAAGCAGTTGCCGAGCTGGTAACGGAAGCCCGTCTCACCCGACAGCGCGTAACCATGGCCATTATTGCCCTTCACCTCACGGCGCCCGATGGTGGTCGAGGTGATGTCGCTGTCAAAGAACATCGCCTGCGCCTGGGTATCAACATAGAAACCGTTCGCTCCATACCAGGTCAGGGTCGCGCCAATGCCGGTGCCCGTCGTGTCGATCTTGCCACGACCATAGGGCGAGCCGATATCGGCCAGGGCCGTACCGTGGGAGATATTGACGCCGCCGACCAGCAGCGAGCCGTCCGCTCCCTCACGCAGCACGAAATCAAAGCCGGTCTGCAACCTCCACAGGTCGGTGCTGCGATGGGCAAGGGTCGTGGAGCGGGCCGCCTCGCTCTCGCTGCGTGAGCCCTCGACACGGCCCCACATGCCATAGGTACCGAAAGAGCTTCCAGCGGCATTCGGCTGCCAGTAACGGTTGCCGACGCGCTGTTGCAGAGTCGGCACCGTGTTCAATGAGGCAAGAACCTGCGGATACTGCTCATACAAAGGCGTGCCTGGCTGATAGCGGAAGCTGTCCCCACCCTCTCCGCTCTCCGGATCAGTGAAAGTGAGTTCCGACACCAGATACCAGTTGCCGTCTCCCTGCGTCTGCATGCCGCCATATTGCAACGTATAAGCATACACACCACCAATCACCGCTTGCTCGCCGGTTTCTGTCGTGTAGTCGCCACTCAGAACGAAGGCATTGCCCGGTGACACGCCACCGACCTGGATGATCTGAATACCGTTTATAGTCTCGGCGCCATAGCCTCCGAGATTGGAGACCTTCACGGTGCTCGTTCCGGAAACATCACCGCTGACGATCAGTCTGTCCGTCGGCGAGGCATCATCGCCAAGCCGGGATGAGATATGGACGCTGCCATTCGTCGCGACATAATTTCCGGCAACGGTCATGGTTCCAAAGGTGCCATCGAGCCCCGGCGAAACCGTGCCGCTGCTGGTGACATCTCCCGCAACCGTCCCAAGACCTGCAAGCGTCGCGCCCGATGCAATCTCAGCCGAACCACCGATCGTTCCGGGGGCCGAGACAGCGCCGAACTGCAACATCCCCGCATCGATCTGCGTCAGTCCGGTGAAGCCCAACAGGAAATCACCGGCCTGAAGAACGCCGGAACCGTTCTTCACGAAAGTGCCGGTGCCGGTGACGACATTGGCGAACACCCAGCTGTTGCTGGCCGTCGCGATGAACGTGCCGTCATTGTCGATGCCCGCCGTACCGAGATTGTCGGCCTGCGACGCCCACAGCACCGAGTTCGCTGCAACCTCGAACCGGCCCGCGAAGCTGCCGTTGCTGCCGGCGAGCGCGATATCCGAACCATCCAGAACCTGAACCGTGCCGAGGCCGGACAGCGATGTCTGCATCGTGCCGCTGGCGATCCCCGTCCAGGCGGGGTCATACGAACTCAGATCGCCGAAGGTCAGGATATCTGTGGCCGAGGTCAGTTCGATCCCGAATGCGTTGTCGAACGCATCCGCCGCGTTGAGCAACAGCTGCGAGCCGCCCGTCACCGTCACCTTGCCGGTATAGCCGGTCTGTGCTCCGTTCACATGCACGATGCTCGGATCGATCACCAGCGTGCCGTTGCCGGACAGCGTGCCGCTCTCGATGCCGCCGCCATTCATGTCACCCGGAAGCCGCTGGCCATCTGTGATCGTCAATGTACCGCTGATGCTTATATCGCTGCCTGTCGCCGTGTTCAGCGCCCCGACCGACTGGCTGTAGCCTGCCATGTCGACAGCCGTTCCGGCATCGAGCATCAGGTTATCGGTCAGGCCGAGAACATTGTCGTTGCCGAACAAAAGAGTTCCGGAACGGACAAAGGTCGTTCCGGTATAGTCGTTGGCGCTGTTCGACAGCGAGACATGGTCGCCCGCTCCTGTGGCGATCGCGAGATCACCGGCACCGCCGATCTGCGCCGACAGATCCGCCGCCTGTCCGGTCGCTCCGGCGCGCGGGGAAAGAACGAGCGCATTCGCTCCCGTGCCGATCAGGTCAACCTGAATCAGGCCGTAATTGATGTAGAGGCCATCGCCATCCGGGCCGGTGGTCAGGCGGTAATCGTAATGTCCTTCCGCAACCACCGGCCCGCCGGTCGTGTTGCTCAGGTCGATAATCGTATCATTCGTCAACAGATTGCCGCCCTGATCCACGAGCGTGAGGTTGCCGCCACCACCGATCACGGTCGCACCTGATGCGTCCACCAGCCGGACGATGATATTCGCACTGTCCTGCTCGAACAGGGAAAGTTCCGTGGAGATGGTTGGGGGCTCGACAGGAAGCGGCGACGGCGTTGCGATCTGGATATTCCCCGAACCGGTTGCCTCCAGAACCCCTGTCATGAGGAGCGTACCGCCTGCATTGATCTCGGCAGGTTCCGTGACATTGAATTTCAACGTGCCGCGATCGAAGCCCAGACCACTGATTGTCTGTATTCCCGTTCCAACTGTCGTTATATTACCGTTACCGACCACAAGCTTTGCTTTGGCCAGCGCCGTCATATTGTTGCCCGACAGATCGAACGTATTGTTCGATAAGGCCACAACCCCTTCAAAATCGGAGCCGACACCTGTCCCGAACGAGAACGCTCCGCCACCGTTTGATGCGCTCACCAGGCCATTGCCCGTCAACGCGTTGTGGAAAGCAAAAGCACCCATACTCGTCAGATTCAGCGCACCTGTAACGTTGGCGCGGCCCGTGCCGAGGTTCATCGTGCTGGTCATCGAAGCTGAATCGACTGACGCCGTGCCCGTTATATTCCACAAACCGGCATAGCCACTGTTCAGACCCGTGATGCGCGCATCACCGGAGACCTTCGTCGTGCCGGAACCGGAAAGAGCATTCGTAAACGACGCACCACCCGCGAACGCGAGATCAAGCCCCGTCGTCGTGCTCCCTGCAGCCGTAGAGACCATGATTTCACCGGTACCCGCACCTGTCGCATCCAAAAGTGTCAGAACACCGCCGGAAACCATCGTTGTGCCCGTCATGCCTGCATTCGCCTGAGCAATCGTCAGGTTGCCTGCACCACTCTTCGTGAACGAGCCGGAACCGCTGACAGGGTTCGCGAGCGTCCAGTCCGTCGTGGTGTTCACCACGAACGAGCCGGAATTGCTGACAGAAGCAGTGCCGAGATTGTCCGCAACTGACGCCGTCAATGTCGTGCCGACTGCCGTATTCCACGAACCGCTCAGGCTGTTCGTAGCCAACAGCGTAACGCTCGAACCATTCGTCAGGCTGACGCTACCAGCACCATCAACGGACTTCGTCAGATTGCCCACAGCACCGTTGAACGCCAGCATGCCAGCCGCCGTGATCGTGCCACTGTTGCCAAGACCAGATGTGGCGCTCAGCGTCGCCGTCGCGCCGTTTGCTATCGTCACCGCGGCAGACAGCGAACCATTGCCCGTACCCGTCACGGCAAGTGCACCGCCAGAAAGCACCAGCGAACCGGTCCCCGTCAGAACACCACTGAACGTACCGCCATTGCTCACCGTCAGCGAACCGTTGTTCACATTGAGCGTACCGGCTCCCGCAAGGGAACCGACAATCTGCGTATGTCCGTTGATGTCGGCAGCTGCACCGGAGGCGATACTCAACTGGCTCGTTGTACCTAATGCACCGCTCGCTCCAAGCTGCAATGTTCCACGCGTGACAGTCGTCGTGCCTGTATAAGTGTTGGCACCATTGGACAGAGAGACAACCTGGCCGGAAGCGCCTGTTATGGCAAGATTACCCGCACCGGTCACCATAGCCGAGAAGTCGAGGGCAGAACCGGAGGCAGATGCATCAGGTGTCAGCGTCAATGTGCGCGAAGACAGAAGGTCGACGCTCTTCAAAGCATAGGCGACATAAAGTCCGTCACCCGACAGTCCGGTATTCAAACGGTAGTCGTAAATGCCGACTGCAACCGTATTGCCACCTTCGGCAATATTCACGCTCTGACCATTCGACAGCAGATTGCCGCTCTGATCCGTGAGTGTCAGCCCGCCGCCCTGACCGCTAACAGTTCCGCCATTCGCAATGCCCGCAAGCTTGACAAGCGCGCCGTCATCGTCCTGTGATAGAAGGTTCGTATTGCTGAGCGTCGGCGGGTTGACCATCCCCGGAGCTGTCGGTAGGTTCACCGACACTTTGCCTGTCCCGCTCAGATCAAGGTGATCGGCCACGACAGTTCCGCTTGCCTGAGTCTGGGCCGGAATGCTCGTGTTGAACTTGAGCGTACCGCCGTTGAACACCAGCGTGCCTATATTCTGATTACCCGTTCCAACTGTCGTGACGTTGTTGGACCCCAGCATCAGCGTGGCATTGGTCAATGCAGCAGTGTCGTTGCCGGATAGCATGAACGTATTGTTTGAAAGCGTCACGGTCCCGGCAAAGGCCGAGCCGACGCCCGACCCGAACGAGAATGCGCCACCACCGTTCGACGCCGTTACAGAACCCGTCCCCGTCAGCGCGTTGGCAAATGCATAGGCGCCCGTGCTCGTCAGATTCAATGTACCTGTAACGTCGGCACGACCCGTGCCAAAGTTCGCCGTGCTCGTCGTTGATGCCGGATTGACGGATGCCGTGCCCGTCACATTCCATAAACCGGCATAGCCGCTGTTCAGACCCGTTATGCGTACATCACCTGAGACCGTTGTCGTGCCGGAGCCCGAAAGCATGTTCGCAAACGACGCACCACCCGTGAACGCAAGATCAAGCCCCGTCGTCATATTCCCTGAAGCCGTCGAGATCGTGACGGCACCCGAGCCAACGCTACCGGTACCCGTCAGCCGCAAAATGCCACCGGAAACCCGTGTGCCACCTGTGTAGGTGTTCACCCCTGTCAAAGTCAGCGTGCCGGAGCCCGCCTGCGTCAGCGTGCCTGCACCAGAGACAACGCCCGCATAAGTCATTGAGTCCGAACGACTGAAGATAACAGAGCCATTATCCGTAATATTGCTGCCATAATTACCCAGCGCACCGCCCGAACCAATTTGCAGCGTCGCACCGCTGTTCACCGTCATGGTGCCTGTATAGGCGTTCGTACCTGTCAATGTCAGGGTGCCGCCTGCGAGCGTCAGACTACCAGCCGTACCCGAAATAACCCCGCCAAAAGCTCCGCCATTGCTGATTGTCAGCAAACCGCCATTTACATTAAGCGTGCCATCTCCTGCCAGTGCGCCAATAATCTGCGTTCGACCATTGATGTCTGCCGTTGCGCCGGACAAGATGTTCAACTGGCTCGTATTGCCAAGCACGCCGTCCGCGGCGAGCTGCAATGTCCCGCTTGAGACCCTTGTCGTGCCGGTATAGTCGTTGGAGCTGTTAGCCAGTGAAATGAGCGTCGTCGCGGAAATATCCAGATTGCCAGAGCCTGTGATCTTCGCAGTCATATCATTCGCACCGGACGGAAGCGCGGCATCTCCAGACAGGCTTAGCGTCCGACCATTTTGAAGATTGAGCTGTGTCAACCGATAACTTGCCCAGAGGCTCGTAGAATCATTCGAGAGAACATAGCCATAGGAGGCAACGGCAACCGTGTTGCCACCCTGTGCGATATTTGCAGTCGACGACTGCAGCGCATTACCAGCCAGATCCGCAAGTGTAAGGTTCGAGGCCTGCCCCGTGACAGATGTGGCCGTAATGAGACGCTGCTGCATGCCCTCGTCCTGAACGAGAAGATTACCAGCAATCCCGGCTAGCATACCGGCATCCACCCGGACAGTACCGGATGTCAACGCAAGCGCTCCTGTCGTAATCTGCCCCGAAGGGGGATTGGCGAAGCTAACGATGCCTCCATTCATGGTAAAATTGCCAATCGCCTGGTTACCCGCAGCAACCGTTGTCAGGTTTCCTGAATCCAGCCTGAGCGTCGCATTGACCAATGTCGTCGTATTCGATCCGGACAGCGAGAATGTGCTCTTCCCAAGTACGACCGTCCCGGTAAATGCGGAACCTGTCGCGCCGGTAAAGCCGAATACATTGCCGTTGTTCAGGAGAGAAACGCTGAGAAGACCGGAACCTGTCAGTGGATTGGCAAAGGTATAGTTTCCGCTATTGGCTGTCGTCTCCTCGATGCTGAATGTTGCGCCACCCGCAATGTTGACGCCGCCGGCGCTCGCAATACCGCCCGCCGCGCTCAGCATAAATGTACCTTCCTGAACATTCGTGCCACCCGTATAGGTACTGGCCGCCGTCAGTGTCAGCCGACCTGCTCCGGTCTTTGTCAGGGAACCCGTACCGGAGAGAGCGCTGTTGGCCCCAATATTAAATCTGTCGGAATCGATCGTACCTCCACCAGACAAAAGCCTGAATGTCCCGCCAGCGCTAAAATTGATGAAAGTGGTACTCGTTGCCAGGGCCCTTAACGTGGCTCCATTAAGAGACAGGGTTCCAGTCCCTTTTACACTTCTGGTGCTGAGTGTTCCACCACTCTCGACCTGCAGCGTACCAGTACTGCCGGTGCGACCGACATCTAGCGAACCATCAACGACCCACTGCGAATCCGCCCCGGTTATGGTTACATCGCCGGTTGAACCGCTGGAAAGGCCAATCGCAGAAGCGGCGCTTGATACAAAACCGCCATCTGTGATCCTGAGTTGGCCTCTGCCCTGCCCACCTATATAGAGGGATTGGGTAGTCCATCGTGAACCGGTATGGGAAACCGTTACACTGCTCAATTGAGGGGAGGAATTGGCACCAATGTAAGTAAGCCTGCTTGATACAAAACCACCATGTGTGACCTCAAGAGTACCTTTGCCACCAAAACCCACATCCAGGCTTCCATTAAGAATCCATTGCGAATTCTGGCCTGTAACCGTTACGGAACCTGTAACGCCATCAGCGTACGCTATATTGGACAGAGAGGCCGTTACGGAACCCCCGGCAGAAATCACAAGCGTACCGTTACTCCAATTGCCTACGTTCATACCCCCGTCACTGGTGAATTTCGATCCGGTGCCGGAAACCGTTACAAAGCCGGAGCCAGTTCCAGCTCCAGCAGTCGAGCCGATATTGACACTAAATGCATTTACAATACCTCCATTGGATATTTCCAGCCTACCATTACCATTGGCACCCACTAACAGAGCTGCTGAAACATCCCATATGCTGGGCCGGTCTCCAGGGACTGTGATAGTCTGACCAGACTCAATATTATATACAGGCTCCTGTGCCTGGGAGTAAAAAGGATAAATAAACAATGCGAAACTGGAAACTCCTGAGAATGCGCAAAACAATATGTTATTGCGAGTAAAAATATTATTCACGTAAAAACCAGTTTTTCTTGAATACTGTCTTCCGATAAACGTAGTCGAACTGGAAAAAAATCCTTGAGGCGGCTGCTTTTTACTTCCAACTCTTGACTTACAATCGGTTCAACAAGGGAATAATTCTTCATAGAAATGCAGGGAAACATGGGTAACCTTTCAACATCAATCTCGCGCACAGTCCGCTGACAGTTGCGGCAAGTTGGAATGCCTGTGAGGAGAAAATCGTATTCGGGAAGCTGGAAGCGTTTTTCCAAACTTCCGTCCATTCAACGCATCCAGACTCTTGAAGCCTGGGAAGCTCGAAGAAATTGGCGCACCGGCTGAGGCGGCGAGGCCTGTCAATAAAAATTGATTTTTCAATAATGAAAAATCGTTTAATGAAATTCAAATTGTATACTTTATTGACTAAAACATTCATTAATATGAAAATATGCATGTAAAATCTCCATAACTATTTTTATTTATTTATCTATTATTTTACAAATATCTCCAAAATAAACAATTTACTTGTTAAATATGTTAAATTTTCAAATTTATACTTAAGAAAAAAACATGCGTTACGCAAGATAAAAATTGATGCTGGGCAGGATAAAAATTAACGTCAGGCAAGAATATCGTATTAACCGATCCTGCGCGCCGGCAGGCACCAGCGTTGGCCCCAGCAACACCCATATCGGCTGGACGGCGAGCGGCGGCGAATACCCCTTCACTCAAAACTGAATCACCCGGTCGCGCTAAATCGATTTCGAGGAGAAGACCTATCAGACATCTCCTGGGGCGATTCAGGCTGAACGGAACGAGGCGACGGCCACAGCGGGTATCGGCTATAAGTTCTAAGCTGAGAGGGCGATGAGGATCATTTTTCGTTAATCCTGCATCGACTAAACAATGTGAAAATGTAAATCAGATAATTTGAAGCGCTTCAGCCATCGTTGATTTGTGCGATGCTTGAAACATTTCAACGCTGGTTCACGCCCGTTGCGGGAGATTGATCATAATCGCATGAGGCTGTACTGAATCAGGCGGTCGAACAACTTCATCGCGTGTGATAGCGGAAATAGGAAAGAAGACAGCGCTTGATCAAAACTGATAATATGGAGCTGTTGCACGACAGGCAAGAGCACACACTCGTGCTTGAGCTGCAAGGCAGAAGAGTAGGACTTTCCTATCCTGACGCATTGGATGATGAGCTCTGGCCCTTCTTCAACCAGTTCTCGCAAGCTGAAAACCAGCAAGCGCATGTCAGGCTCCAGCTTCTTCATGGGGAAGGCAATACGTTCACATTACAACGCGATGGTAGATTGCTGTGGAGCGACCTGATCTGGCCTCACGCCCTGAAGACACTCTGCGATGAGATCGAGCGCGCTTTTGCCTTGATCATTTCCGATGTCGTAGTGCGGGCAGGTGCGGTACGCCACAAGGATCGATCGATCCTCATTCTCGGCCCGGCCGGCTGCCGCAAGAGTGAGCTGACCGCGTGGTTTGTCGACCATGGATTTGATTATCTTGCCGATAATTACGTTGGACTGAATGCGGATCATTCCAACCTCCATGGCAACCGAAGCGCCATCTCGCCGCTGGCCATGCCGATCGCCGCACATTTTGCTGCCGAGCCCCACATCATGTCGCTGCCGGCTTTTCGCGAAGCCTATGGCCTGCCTGCCAACGGACGCGTCTTTATCCGACCGGACAACATCCCCGAGGATCATGGCGCCATCCAGAGCTGCGGCCTTGTCGTCGTGCCCAAATTCCATGAAAGTTCGCATCTGGCTATTGAAACCGTGCCCGCCGATGAATTGCGCTTTCTCATGGCCCAGGCAGTTAATTCCGGCGATCAACTCTCGCCGGCGAGCGTTGACCGTATCGACTGGTTTTGCAAGACGGTGCCTGCCATTTCAGTTCGCTATGGCAAATACGAGCAACTTGCCGAGGCTGTCGACAACCTCACACGTCATCTTCTGGAGAACCGGGCCACTCCGAGCAATTTGAAATATCTTATCGGAGAGTGGAAACAGGCAGCCTCTGCTCCCGCACCCAGCGTAACGGAGACGTCGACACCCGAGAGCGTGCCGCTGGCCCCGACGGTGCGGCGGTATCGCAAGCGCCTCACTGTCGGCATGGCAACCTATGACGACTATGACGGCGTTTATTTCACGTTGCAGTCTCTACGCCTTCACCACCCGGATGTCGCCGATGACATCGAGTTTGTCGTCGTCGATAACAATCCTGAGGGAGCTTGCGGCATCCATCTCAAGGCGCTTGAAAAGAAGGTGCAGCACTATCGTTATATCCCGATCCGGGAACGCGGCGGGACGGCTGTGCGAGATTATGTCATGGCTGAAGCGTCAAGTGATTTCGTCCTCAATCTCGATTGCCACGTTCTGGTCGCGCCAGGAGCCGTTGCAAGGCTGATCCAGTATTTTGAGGCCAATCAGGATACACGCGACCTGCTTCAGGGACCGCTGGTCTATGATGACATGATAACCCTCTCCACTCATATGAACGAGGAGTGGAGGCAGGGGATGTATGGCGCGTGGGGAACCGACCCGAGAGGTCTCGACCTTGACGCAACGCCTTTCGACATTCCCATGCAGGGACTTGGCCTCTACGCCTGCCGTCGCAGCGCATGGCAGGGATATAACCCTGCATTCCGCGGCTTTGGTGGCGAGGAAGGCTATATTCACGAAAAGTTCCGTCAGGCCGGCGGACGGACATTGTGTCTGCCCTTCCTGCGCTGGATGCATCGTTTTGTCCGTCCTCTTGGTGTGCCCTACAAGATTTCATGGGAAGACCGGATAAGGAACTATCTCGTTGGCTTCGATGAACTTGGCCTCCCTCTGGAACCCGTATTAGCTCATTTTCGTGAATATCTCGGTCAGTCTGCCGAAGGACTTCTTGAAAGTGCGCAAGAGTATCTGATTGAGGTCAAGAGCCGTTAGTTACTGAAAAGCCGCGAGCGTTTCACATGGCAATAATATTAGTTACCGGCGGCGCAGGCTATATCGGCAGTCATACCTGCAAGGCATTGTCACGAGCCGGACATCTACCCGTCACCTACGACAATCTCAGTCAAGGCACGCCTCAGGCTGTTCGGTGGGGGCCGCTGGAGATTGGTGATGTCAGGGATGAGCAGCGCCTTGATGCTATCTTCAGGCAGTATCGACCGCAAGCAGTGATGCATTTTTCAGCATCGACCGATGCAGGCGCCTCCATGAAGGAGCCGGCAACCTTCTATTCAAACAACGTCGTGGCTACGGTGGTGGTGTTGGACACGATGCGGAAACACGGCATCTCTTCTGGTATTCTATCCTCCAGTTGTGCCGTCTATGGCAACGCAGCTTCCCTGCCTGTTGAGGAGACAACGGCTCCCGCTCCCCTCAATTGTTATGGCACCACCAAGCTTATGGCCGAGCAGGCTTTCCAGGACTTCGGACAGGCTTATGGCCTTCATTGGGTCGCTCTTCGCTATTTCAACGCCGCCGGCGCCGATAAGGATGGTGAACTTGGAGAACGCCATGACAATGCGACCCAGGCCGTGCCACGCGCCATTCGCGCTGCGCTCGGTCTGGGACCGCCCTTTTGCATTTTCGGAACCGACTATATGACACGCGATGGTTCTGCCATTCGCGATTATGTCCATGTCGAGGATATCGCAGATGCTCATGTCCGGACCATTGATTATCTGCTGGCAGGCGGCGCCAGCACCGTGATCAACCTCGGTAGTGGCAAAGGTATCAGCGTGCTCGAACTGATCGCATCCGTAGAAGAAAGTACGGGGCGGAAAGTACCGACCCATAACGGCCCGCGCCGCGCCGGCGACCCCGAAGCGCTTTATGCGTCTACGGAGAGAGCACACCGTTTGCTGGGCTGGCAGCCACGCCACACAAATATCGACGATATCACCGCAAGCACCACACGCTGGATTCTTCGTGGATCGTGATTTTAAATAGAAGGTCGACGTTAACGGTCGCAACCAAAGCATAGATGCGTATTCTTTTGCAAAAGGCGCCGTGAATCAAAAGGCCTTGGAGTAACAGGCGTTTTAATAATTCGCCTGTTACCCCAATCATTGACATATTTCCCGGTACATCAGGGGTGTATGACGGTTCCGGCACTTCCCAGCAAGGCGGGTGCTGCTTTTTCCAGGGTCGTGATGATGGCCTTGCCGCCGGTCTTGCGCACGAAGTTGATGGCGGCGATCATCTTTGGCCCCATGCTGCCGGCGGGGAAA
>Ga0153941_1000675_pt1 | contig 14614 bp, 9 predicted proteins | sample TSNJ025MetaG_FD_104733 | JGI IMG/M metagenome (GOLD analysis project Ga0153941, IMG submission 104733) | Attine ant fungus gardens microbial communities from New Jersey, USA - TSNJ025 MetaG | ecosystem: Host-associated > Fungi > Mycelium > Unclassified | place: USA: New Jersey, Brendan T. Byrne...
GTATCTTCGTTTTCCCAATCCGTATTAAAATCATAGTAATAGGAATGACCCAAATATTTCAGCGGTGTATAATCGGCACCCATGGCGACAGCGATAGAGGGGTTGTCCAAAGCATAATAAATGGCCAGCCGCAGATTCAAGTCATCGTTAAAAATAGAGCTGCTCATGTTAGGCGCGAGGAAATAATAGTCACTGGTCAGACATTCGATGGTCTGGAACTGATCCGCATGCTCCCCGCCTTCTTTGAATTTACTCATCATGGTGGTTTGTACATAGTCACAGAAATCCACATTGCCCATTTCAAGAGCTACGCCTGCCTGAGATGATTCGGTAATAATCTGGAATACAAGTGTCTGTACATTCGCGTTATGTACGGGAAGGCGCATACTGACATCCTCATTGGTATTCAGCGCCCAGTAGTTGTCATTGGCTTCCAGCGTCAACTCAGAACCGCTGGTATATTTGGATACCACATAGCAGCCGGTAGCCACAGGTTCTGATGAAAAGTTATGCTTCTCAAAAGCCGTCTGCGAGAAGATATAGGTACGGGCCAGAATGAACTCAAGAGCAGCAAGGGACGTAGGTTCGGACTTCCAATGGATAGCCACGGTGTAATCATCAACTCTTTCGATAGAATCAAACATACTGTATTTGATGGCATTGCCGCTCTCCACAACCCAGTTATAGGAGTATACAACATCATCTGCAGTGATATGGTTGCCTTCCGAATCGTAAATGGTCTCAAAAATGTCAAAATGCCATTCGGTATCGGAAACGATGGTGTATCCCTTAGCCAGATTGGATACAAAATTCATGTCTTCATCGTAATCAAACAGGGTTTCGTAGATATTCCAGAAGAAATAGGATTTGATTCCCATAGGTCTGGCAGGCAGCAGATCTGCCGGGTCACTGCCCAGAGCCACGATGATCTGATCATAGCGTCCATTGTCAAGAATCCTTGTGTCACTGGAAACGATGGATGCTTCTGCCTCTGCCGCATCTTTACTATCGGCAGTAGTTACGTTTTCCGCCGCGCTGCTGCCGGAATTACTATTGGAACTGCCGGAATTGTTGCCGGTGGAACCGCATCCGGTCATCAAACCAAGTACCATTGTTGAAATTAGAATAAAAGCCATTGCTTTCTTCATTACTTTCTCTCCTCCTTTATTGGGGCTATATTGAGAACTTGCTGTGATAAATTTGTTAATCGAAGTATAGTATATAATGTATTTTTCTGTCAATCTTGATATTGTAATCATGGATTCTCGGTTCGAACTATAGGAACATTCACCATAATCATTCCATATATTCGAATGATTTTAATATATTTTACTTTTTTGAAATTCTTAGAAAGCGGATATTTACAGACGCAAAAAAACGCTTCGGAGGTTCCAAAGCGCCATTGGTTATGATGCGGTTCCTTACGAGCTGCTGCTATACACTGCTTCCGGAGTCAACATTTCGGTTCTTTACGAAATCCAGCAGCTTCCGTGCACCTTCCGAAAGTGGGATATCTTTTCTCCAGCATATTGATACGTTACAATCCACCCGGGGATCAAAATCTACAACCGTCACATTGTCCAGATTCTCTGAAATGACCGTTTTCTTCAGCAGAATGGATACACCAAACTCGTCATTAACAAGCTTTGCCGCATCACTGCCTGTCATGGATGTCATTACCACCTTCGGCATAAACCCAGCCTCTTTACATAAAGAATAACCCAGACTCTCCTTATTACTCCGCGGGGAAATCATAACGAAATCTTCTTTTTTAAGCTCTTGCACCTTAATAGATTCCTTGTCAGCAAATGGATGAGAAAGATACAGTACCGCTGCCATGCTGTCCTCTACATAAGGCATTTTGTGGAATTTGTCCTCAGTGTCCTGCAAATCTCTGACAAACACCAGCTCGCACCCGTGCTTGTATAAGGATTCCTCTACATTGTCACTGTCCATAGTATAAAGTACATAATTACTTTGACGAGTCTTGAATTCCTTAATCAGATCCGTGATGTGATATTGCGTGCCGATCAGAACCGCCTTATTGGCGTTCTGCTTTTTCTCAGCGATATCCTGGGTGTATGAGTCCATGGCATCAATGATAATACGGACATAGTCCAGGAACATCTGCCCGTATTCACTGAGTACAATCACCTTGCCGGATCGCTGGAATAACGGTACCCCCAACTCCGATTCCAATATCTTGATATGATTGAACAACGAGGATTGCGATATATATAAGACATCCGCAGCACGGCCATAGTTGCATATCCTGGCGAGAACGTCAAACTCCCTGATGTAATTAATATCCATGATAACACATATTCCTTTCTTTCAATCTATGCCAACGTACTAATGTACTCTATTTATGATAGATATTTTGACTAGATTATAGCATATTATTCAGAATTATGGAATGATTATACTGTATTTCTCTTCGACTCTTTTTACTCTTTTTATATGAAAGCAGCAAAAAGGAGCAGTTTATCAAGGAACTGCTCCTGAACGAGCTGACAAAGCTCAAAGATCGCAATACAGGATTTTTCCACCTAATGTCAATTCAAACGCACTTATAATTGTTCCATCAATCGCATATCTTCACAAATTACTTCACCATATTCAACAAATACGCCCAACTCTCCTAACTCAATATCATAGCATCGGCTTGCCAAGGCCACATCGTCCACATAAATAAGGATTACCGTACTGCTCAACAGTAATTTTATTCTGGCATTATTTTCTCTAAAATAAACAGGCTTCTCTTCAATATATAGTTGACTCTTATCCATTCTCTTATAATTGTCTATAACCATTCTATTCTGCTCTATCTCCAGCCGAAGCTGAACCCATTGCTCCAACTTTTCACCACTGGCATGAATCATTAACCCCACTGTCTTTGTCTCAGATGTCCAGGAAATAGTCCCTTCATACAGACATGTCTCCTTTAGCCTCCCTATACTTGCCCAGCCGAATCCATCTTGCGCTTTTCCAATCAATTTCCTGTTTCCTGATGATTCCTCCTTCATGGCAAATCCACTGTGGTAACTTTTAAAATACATTGGCAGTGGGATTGTAAATGAGTCTCTAATTTCCTGCACCATACCAACCCCTAAAGTACCGTCTTTTCTTTGTATCAGCTCATGTACCAGAGCATTCCCGCCCCATATACATTTTTCATTATCGTCACAGTTCTTTCTCACAGCCTGCCATCCCACAAGATAGTGTTTCTTTCCATCAGACACTGTTTTAGCTGCATAGAGCTGTCGGCCATCAAACATATCATCTCTCTTTGGAGGCAGGTAAGTTCCATCAAAGCTTTTTGCCATACGATATCTTGTCTCCCACCAACGGGAGTAATTAGAGAAACTTAAATACCACCATTCTCCAATTTTAAAAGCATCATGACACTCATGGGTAATATAGGTGCCTGGCGAATAGAGTGTTTTATAGTGTTCCCAATTGGTTACATCATCAGATACAAACACAGCCGTACAACCGTTTCTAAGTCTGGCTCCTCCTTTTTTTGCAGCAGTAATAATCATACAGTACTTTCCTATCTCTTCATTCCATATTACATGTGGATCACGCCAGTGCCGGTTCTCATAATAATCTGTGTCTGGTTTAAGAAAGAACCTTTCATCCTTTATCCAACTTTCCAGATTCATACTCGTTGCTCTCATAATGACTTGCTCATTTTTTCCATTTTCCTCATTATTACCTTCGCAAAACCCGGTGTAATAAAAGTAAAAGACTTTCTTGTCATAAAATACACTGCCTGTTCCTATATGCCAGTCCTGATTATCCGGCGAACCGTTTTGAAGCACCAGATATGGTTTTTCATATGTTACAAAATCCTTCGTCTTTGTTACATATACACAATACTTATATAGATAAAACAGGTAATACGTTCCCTCCCAGTAAAAAGGCATAAAATCACCACACATTTCTCCATGCGGCATATTTGGATATTGCTTTTCCGGTGTATAAAAGATATTATAATTTCCTTCCATTTATTAACTCCTCTCGATATTTGTTTTATTCTTTTATCAATAAAAAAAGCTGTTGTATATTACAGACAATTATTTCATTATCAGCCTATATATTTACAACAGCCTCAGAGCGTATTTTAAAACATGTGCCTGTTACATGTTCCGGCATCATTTACTGCTTTTATTATTTTATATCTGAAAAAGTAGCATCATACCACTCATTTACCTCTTTTGTTATTTCATCTCCTCCTAACGTTTTCCAATTATTCACAAACTCATCAAATGCATCTGCTTCCTTTGTTCCCATAATTATATTAATGTAATTCTCAGATTGCATTTTATCCAGAGACGCCAGCTTCGTTCCCATGGTCGGAGTGGAAGCACCAAAGAATACGGATTCCACTAAAATATCATTTGCCTTATAGCTATTTATTATTGTATTCCAGCTTCCTTCAGGTCCGATAAATTTATAATAATTCCATCCCAGAGAATCATTTGTTTTATCTGAACCATTATCCAGATAAGCCTTAATTGTTTCATAATATCTCTTTGCTTCCGGATGTATCTCTTCAGGCTTAACTTCCCCACTTAATGCGGCTTTTATCTCTGCATAATATGTATTACATTTCTGCACTGCCGGATCAAGTGCCACTGCAGCATATTCTGCAAGGTTAATACCTGTTTCAGGATCTACACCAAATGTATTTAGTGTTTCCTCCGAGGACTCAAGAGAATTGATTTTATCCTGGAAAGCATTTGCCAGTTTGATTATTGCTTCCGGATTTTCACAATTCTTATTTATAACAAAATACTTGTTCAGCCTGACATAAGAGATTGGCTTAGCAACATCATCAGTAGCCGAGACAATTGGATAGCACTGCCAATCAGCTTCGGGATTCATTTCGATGCAGCTCTTAGCCGCTCCCCAAGGCACACCTTCATTTCCATAAAACATTCCTACCCTGCCCGATGCAATATCTTCGGAAAGCTTTGTAGCATCCTTTACACCGAACTCAGGATCAAGCAGCCCCTCTTCATACATCTGATTAAGCTGAGCCAATGCTGATTTCATACCTGAACGTATTCCTGTATAAGCTATTGAACCATCCTCATCAGGCAGCCAAGCCCTTGCATAAGCACCATAGGCTGCAAAAAATCCTTCAAAGCTTCCAGGACTGGCTCCATCCTGACCATTTGTCTCTTTTTGGAAACCTATTCCCCAGGTATCATCCTGACCATTTCCATCAGGATCATCATATCGAAAAGCTCTCGCTACTTCCAATAATTCCTCCATGTTAGTTGGTGCTTCCAAACCCACTTTCTCTAACCAGTCTGTCCTGATCCAAAGCAAATCACAAGTGGAGTCCGCTGCTGCTACCTGAGGAATCCCATATAGTCTTCCGTCTATCTGTGCCGAAGCCAACTGCGTACCACCGTCTGCCTCAAGAGCTGATTTAAGTAAATCAGAAGCTTCCTGTTCATACACATCTGTTAAGTCAGCTAACATGCCTGCAGCGGCTAATTCCTGGAATTCTTTCGCAGGTACTTCAATCAAATCCGGGAGATCTTTGGATGCTATCGCCATGGTGAGTTTCTGGGTATAATCATCACCAACTGCTGCTACCGTGTAATTCAGCTTTATACCATATTCCTCCAGATAGTAACGAGTCCACACATTATTATTTATGTCATCTCCTTCTCTATACTTTTCATTACCGCTTAACTTGTGCATGACGGTCAGCTCCGCAATATCTCCTTCTGATGTATTCACACTGCCGCTTTCAGTCCCCGTACTGTCGCCTGTTTTCTCAGCTTCAGTTCCGCCCCCGCTGCTACAGGCTGATAATGATAGTGCTATAACTCCTGTTAATAATAATGCTAATACCTTTTTACTTTTCATGATATCCTCCTTAAATTTTATTTATATATAATCAATTGCACAAAACATATTGATTTATACATACTCCTTTTATTGTTTGCTGTTTATCACTACTCTTTCACGCTTCCCATAACCACACCTGTTACAAAATATTTCTGTAGAAATGGATATACAAGCAGAATCGGTAATGTACACAACAGTATGAGTGCTCCCTTTATCCCTCTTCCGGTAACTTCAAGAAGATTGGGATTCCTCATTAGCATCTCCGATGTAATCTTCGTTATGTCAAACTTTAATACGATCGATTGCAAATACGTCATAAGTGGATATTTTTCAGGCATATTCATATAAATCAATCCATCAAACCAAGCATTCCAGTGATTTACAATGACAAATAATGATACTGTTGCAAGAGAAGCTTTTGATAATGGTATATACACCTTCCACATGGTTACAAACCAATTTGCTCCGTCCACAAGTGCTGCTTCTTCAATCACCTTTGGAAGTCCTTTAAAAAAATTCATCATAATCAATACGCAAAACATGGGTACTGCCTCCGGCAGAATGAGTGCCCAGAAAGAATTTACCAGATTGACCTTGCTGACTACCAGATATGTTGGTATTAGTCCTCCGCTAAAGCACATTGTAATCAAAAAAAACCATGTATATAACCTTCTGCATCTGAATATTCTGGGGTCATCCTTAGAAAGCGGATACGCTACCAGTATTGTCAATGACAGATTCACAAACCAGCCAACCACTACCCTTAATATTGTCATGGCAAACGACTGGTAATATTGTCTGTTTCCCAATATATATTCATATGCCGCCGTACTAAAATCCTTTGGCCAAAAACGTACTGCATTTGCATCTACCATTGCCCTGCTGCTAAATGATATGGCAAATAAATTAATAAGCGGAAGAATGCAGGACAATGCTAAGATACCTAAAAATATGTAATTGAATATCACAAAGATTTTACGTGAGTTTGACTCTCTAATTTTCATAATACATGTATCCCTTCTTAAATATCTTCTATATATCTTCTTTCCATTTAGCGAACTCCATCAGAATACTTTATATCCGGCTACCTTATCAGCCAGCTTATATCCTAATATAATCAGTATAAAAGATATGATGGATTTGAATAAACCTACTGCTGTTGCCAAGTCAAATCTGGATTCAATCATACCGATACGATATACAAAAGTATCAATAATATCTCCTGTGGAATATACCTGTGCACTATATAGATTAAAGACCTGTTCAAATCCGGCCTGAAGTACATTTCCAATACTTAAGACCATCATTAGTAATATAATAGGGATAATGCCCGGAACTGTCACATGAAGGATCTGCTTAAATCTCCCTGCTCCATCTATTTTAGCCGCCTCATAATAGGTTGGATCAATACCTGAAATGGCTGCCAGATATACAATGGTTCCCCATCCCAGCTCCTTCCATACATCTGTCAGCACTATTGTATAAGGAAATATTTTTGCATCTCCTAAAAAAAATACCGGATTCATTCCAAACATTTGTAAAATTTGATTGACAATCCCACCTGACGGCGAAAGTATATCAATGAAGATACCCGCTAATGCTGCCCATGAAATAAAATGTGGGAGATATAATACTGTTTGTACAGTCTTTTTATATCTCTTGGCACGTATTTCATTAATAAGCAAAGCTACAATTACCGGAAACACCAAGTTCCCTGTCAGCTTTAAAACAGCAATATATAAGGTGTTCAATATGACGCTTGAAAAACCCGGCAGTGAAAAGAGATATATAAAATTATCCAATCCAACCCATTTTTGTTCAAATAATCCCTTTAGAGGTGTATACTGCTCAAATGCCATGGTAATACCTGTAAATGGAATATATTTAAATATAAATGTAAGAATTACAGCCGGAAAAAGCATTAGATGAAACGGAAGTTCTCTCTTAAACCATGCACTCCTCTTTTTCTCTTTCATGTTACTCCCTCCTGTCTTTGATATTATGACTATAGCAATAATAACAAAACCGGTATATAACACAATTTTAACTTTTATAGCAAAAACTATAGCTATTTACAATGGTCTCTATATTCTTGAGGAGTCATGTCATAGTAACTTCGAAATATTTTAATGAAATAAGCAGTATTCTGATAACCGCATTTTTGGCCAATCTCATATATTTTAATCTCTGAATTAGATAGCAGCCGCATAGCTAACTCCATTCTGCACTTTTCAATATAAGCTCTGATACTGATTCCTTCAGTCTGTTTAAATATTCTGGCAAGATATACATGATTAAATCCCATCCTTTCTCCAATTAACGAAAGAGAGAGTTCTTCTCCCAGATGAGATAGAATATAGGTTTTTACTCTTCCTGTCTGGCTTATATTCATGTCATTTTCGGAGTTCACACTCACTTCTTCCACTGCATCAATCAACTTTTCTATATAGGCTGAAGCCTGGCTCCAGTTCGTAAAATTTCCAGGGTCAAATAATTCCAGAATCTGTATTTTAGATGACAGCCTCATTCGTATATTCGTCTTATTTATATAAGACACCAGCATATTTGCTAAAGAATAATAGATTTCAAGAGCATACATTGAATGTCTCCTGGCTCCTGACAAAATGGTCAGGATTTGAGCAAGCTGTTTTCTATACTCATTAAAATCCTCATTCAACAACTGGTATTCCAATAATCTAAGCCTTTCCGATACCGGACCGAATTCCTGCAATAATCTTGACTCTTCTCCTTGTCCGGATTCTTCCTGTATACCATGCTCTGCAATAGCATAGTTCTCCTTACATAAAGTACTTTCCTTATACTTTCTCCACAGTTCATCGTATTTTTTCGGAATATGTTCCCAGGAAACAGGATCAGATGCAATGGCAAAATAAATATGGAATCTCCAACTTTCAAAAATCAGAGAATGCATGTCCAACAATGACACCAACATTAACTTACCCATCTCCTTTTCTTTCGTCTCCAGTAACCATAGAAAATGTTTTCTATATATACATCCATGGACTTTGCTGATCTTATTACCATATGATTTGATCAGCATATCCTTTATCAACTTTAATATTTCCTCTTGCAACTCTCTATCCATTTCTTTATCTACTTCTATTTCTTCTCCTATACCGCCAATTAGAAGTAAGAGAAACGCTCCATCCTCTATTGGATTTTCCAGCCTATCCATCAGCGTATCAAATTCGGCTTGACTTTGTATGCTTCCATCCAGAAGACTGACTATGACTTGCCGCTTGTAAGCAGGCTCCATATACTCCATCTTATATTGGATACTTATCTTCTCTCTTCTTTGGGCATGTTCCTCTTCCACCTTTTGTAACATTTTATTCATACCGCCCACAATGGTCTCATCTCCATCTGTTTTTAGGATATAGTCATCTGCGCCCTGTTTAATGGCTGAATATACATACTCAAATTCATCATAACCTGATAAATAAAGTATATGAACATCCGGCTTCCATTCTCTCATCTTTTTTGCCATCTCTATTCCATTCATTCCAGGCATTTTCACATCACTAAGCACAATATCAGGCATTCTATACTTAAATATTTCCAGTGCTTTTTTAGCACTATAGCAGTTATACACCATAAACTCCTCTTTGAATTCTTCTTCCATAAGATGTTTTAATCCATCAGAGATAATAACCTCATCATCAACAATGAGCAATGTATACTTATCTTTATTCGTCTTCCTACTCTCCATCTACCCTCACCTCTATACCTCTCATACAATATAGCTTGCATTCTACAGCCTTACATGTATATGAACCTCCAGCCCTCCAAGTTTGGACTTTAGGACTTTAATCGAATGTTCCTGGTTAAAATAAATGTCAAGCCTTTGGTTGATATTAATCAATGCAGTAATATCATCTTTTATTTCCGTGGTGTATATCTTTCCCCGGATATTATCTAGTTCTTTCTGCGATATATTACCAGAATTCTCAATACAGATAACAAGCCCCTGATCTTCTTCAAAATAATTAATCTTTAGCAGAATCTCATCTTCATCATATATTTCATCTACCACGTATTTAAATACATTTTCAATAATAGGCTGTATAATTAACCGCGGTACAATTATCTCATGATATTTTAAGGGAAGTTCATCAAAAACTATATTCATCCTCCCTTTATAGCGATAACTCTGGATCGCAGTATAGGACTGTGCATGTAAAACCTCATCAACCAACCTCATTTCCATCTTTGTGTCCTTCGTAATATACTTAAAAAATCCTCCCAGATTCTCACAGACATATAGGCTGCTTTCTTTGTCCTCCGCTTTAATTAAGCGATATAAAGTAAAATAGCTATTATACATAAAATGTGGATTTATTTGAGCCTGCAGATGCTTTAGATTTGCCTGATTAATTAGAATTTCCTGTTTTAATTCTTGAGAGACTAAAATATCAATCCGTTCCGCCATATGATTAAAGCTGCCATATAGATTACTAAACACCTGATTCTCAGACACGGGAATTCTATAACTGAAATTAGATTTTTTCACTTGTCCAAAAGCCTCAACAAGCAATACCTCCAAAGGCTTGAATACTTTATTATAAAAAAGATTTGTACAAAATATAATAGAAATCATAATAAGAATTCCAAACAAGATTAGATTTAATGTGAGTCGATTATGATAAAATGGTTCTTTTTCCTGATGCTGTAAATAATAAATGCGATACATGGTGTCCTCATGATTGGAGGAAAATATCTGATACTCCTGATTTCCCAACTTTAATTCCTTTTTGTCTTTTACATCAATTCCCATATTTAGTTGTTCCACAGGGCTTGTATTCGCAATAATATGTTCTCCATCCAAGTCTGTCATAAATAAGATATCCATATCCGTTAACTTTGCATACCGCATTTCACTTTCAAATGCGCCTAAATCCAACTCTATAACAAATACCCCTGCAATATTATCCAGATCCCATTTTTCCTCCAGATAATTAATATTTAAAACACCAATAATATAAGCCTGACCATTCTCATCACGAGATATGATTTCACTGTTTTTTGCTAATGTTACATACTTTTCAAACACATCATCTTCCACTGGAGCATATCCGCTGGAAGATATCTGTAAGTTCCTCTCCTTTAATAAAAAACTGGCATTCTTAATAAAAGAGTTGGTATTCGTAATCTCCATACATCTGTTAGACAGCTCCGTAATAAGCACATTTTTCCCGGCACTGTTAGAATAATCATAAAAGGTGTACAGATCCAATATGGCATCTCCCTTTAAATATAAGTAATTAATAACTTTCAGTTTTCCTACCTCATCCTCCAATTGCTTTGCCAAATAATTCAGTTTTTCAGACTGTCCGCTTTCTACTATTTTTGAATAATACCTTTCCTCATTATAAAAAATATAAAGATTCAAAAAAATACTTATTATTATGAAAATCAGAAAAATTAAAAAAAGCCATTTATATAGATATCTCAAAAACTGTTTATCCTCATAATTTTTCATACTAACTCCCATCTGTGCGCTCTGCGCACATACAAATCAGGATGTTGAAAAGACATCTTCATCGTCTTTTCAACCTAATACCCCCAAATGTTTTATTGTTTTATGCAGGAGATAAACCATCGAATCTGGTTTTACATTCCTGCGTAAAACCAAAGATTGGCTTGCTCATTACTCGCGGGAATAAAAAATGCAGGCATCCTAATTAGGATATCTACATTTTAACATATATTTCGCAAGTGGATATTGGGTCACCTTGGCCACCGTTCTTTTCTTGCCATCAATACTTCGTATGACTTATGTGGTTCTGTCTGATACCAATAAGCCACTGTCGCTATATCGTCCTGCCTCTCGAACAAACCACCATGACAGACACCTATCTGTTGAATGGTTACCTTTAAATTTTCTTCGAAAAGAATCGGATCCATTATATGCCATCTGTAAAAGCTTCTCTGTGGCAGCTGATCATCATTATGATAGTTATTGTGAGTGAAGTTATCATGATGTGAATAATATGGATAACCCAGAAAAGGAGTGCAATAGGTATTCTCTACCGTCTTTCCATTCTCTTGTGCAGCAAAACTCCATGCCCCGCCAAAATAATCCTCCATTCCTGTTCCGCAGATAGTGGGATACTTGTCATCACCGTCAATGTAGAATTTTACTTCTCCTTCACCATACCAGTAGCGTTCTAATGTCGTTAATGCCATATATGTCCCTACATACTGCCCACGCCCCTCAATTCCATCTATAATCACATAATCCTTCCCCTTGCAAGTCTGTCTCTGCCTGCTCCACTTCGCATGGAAGCAGCCAGTATTTTCCGGCAGTTTTTCATAAAGGCAGTAATCTATCTGATAGAAAAATGCATGAATATCCTCATTTCCTTGATTCTCAACCGTAATTTTTGCTTTTTTTCTAAAAGGCATTGGAAAATAACTGTTAAATCCCCTCGTTGGATTCACAGCAATCGGCAGAGAGTTCACCTGATAAGATATGCCGAAACCACAGCAGAAGAAGTCACCCAGCGGACTTTCTACAGAAGGTGAATCCTCATCTTCCCAGTACATCCGTATTACCAAATCTCTTAGTACATAGCAATTAGCGTCACTTGTCCGGTCTGTTACAGTAATCCAGATATGTGAGATAACTCCGGTTCCATCTATATCAGCCAGTGTCACTGTTTCTCCTGCAGCTATCTTGGGAATACAAGGCGATCCCTTCCTGGAGGGCCCCAAATCACCGGCTTCCATCCCACCTTTACCCTTCTCACCATTTCGGTTTTCCCAACTGATTGATCTGCTCTTTCCATTTTTTATAATTGATAATTCTGCCAAAGAATTATAAAACATAAGTACCTCTCAATCTTAAAATGCTCATTGCATTCATTTTTTAAATATGCATCTGCATAATCACCGGTTTCATTTCCCCATTCGCTTTTTCAATATTTTGTTTATGTGATAATTTAGACATATAAACTCCCATCCGCCAAAAAGACATTTAAATTAAAATGGTGAAAATTATTATCAAAAACTTATAACCAGTTAATATTTCTATTAGTTGATTCCCTTATTATTCTTTCTGTATCAACATAAACTATCCGCCTTTTCTTATTTGGATATTCCATTCTGTCTAAAAGAATATCAATAGCACTTCTTCCCAATTCTTCTTTGAAGATTCTTATTGTTGTAAGTGTCGGATTCATGGCAGCGGCTTCAGCAATATCATCAAAAGATATGATCTGAACTTCACCGGGAACACTATATCCTAACCTCTTTAATGATTTAATTATGTTAATTGCTATCGCATCATTCACGCATACAAATACATCCGGAACAGGATCCATCATTTTTATCTTTGAACATATCAAGTCAAGATCAAAATAAACATCCCCATCCTCTTCTACCATACAAAGCTTTGGATCTATCGGTATATTATGCTCTTTTAAAGCATTTGTGTATCCCATGTACCTTTCATAAAATCCACGACAATGACGGTAATCCCCAACAAAGCCAATCTTCCTGAAACCGCTTTTAATAAGGCTGTTTACCATCTGGCAGATCTGGAATTCATTATTCATCATAATAATATCATAATTGCCCTGAATTACCCATGCCTCATAATAGAACTCAACAAATACAGTCGGTATCCCTATAGAAAGTAATTTCTCAATATACTTTTTATCAAATAACTCCATGCACACTATTCCGTCAACAATACCGTTCTCCAGATTAGCAGGAAGCTGCATTACTTCAATATCAACTTCACGGATATTGGATAATAGCAAAGTATAACCTTCTCCTTCAATTCTATTTTGAATTTCATTCACAATATACGAAAAAAAGTTTGAGTTTATGATATCTCCTTTTGTCAGGATTAAAATATTTTTTGTATTTGTGAATGGGGATTTTTCATCCTTGACTTTCTTAATCAAACCATATTCCTTGTATTCCATATCAACTGCAATCTGCAATACATAATCCCGTGTTTTCTCAGGACCATTATATTTGCCATTGAATATCTTTGAAACAGTATTTCTGGAGAGACCTGCTCTATCTGCAATATCTTGAATCTTAACCTTGCTTGCCATATTATCCTCCCTATATAACCATAGATAGAAATACTCATTGCATAATAAGTCACATTATTCCAACTGTAAAACATATAATAATAATCCTCCATCTTGCTCATCGTTTCTTGCTGCCAGCAACATCCAATAACAAGCCTCTTCCTCACACCAGAATAAAAATATCACGGACATTATCATCTTATGGTCAAGATAGCATATTATACACCATATGTCAACATGCAAATTTACTTATGCCCATTTGTATTGTGTATAATTTACATTTTGATTGTATTTGACTGACCAAGTTGATATTTCTTGTTAATTTACGACATTATCTAAGATTATTTCTCAATTAGTGTATAGATTTTGATAGATATACATGTTATTGTAATTATAATAGAATTTGCACAGATTGTGCATGTGCACATCTGAATGTTGACATCGTATATTTACATTTTCCGATTTTGCAAGAAAGAGGGTGATATAGTTTTTAATCGGAATGTATTTTATGAATACAATATAAGGAAAAGATTTGATTTTAGTACACTAAGAAAAAGAGCCTTCCATACCATTCGGATATTTCCGGCTCTGTTCTTTCCTGCTGTCTTCCATTCTAATGCTGATGCAAATACTTTTCCTTCGTAGCCATTCCTCCGCGGATATGCCGCTCGGATTTA
>Ga0153941_1000676_pt1 | contig 14610 bp, 19 predicted proteins | sample TSNJ025MetaG_FD_104733 | JGI IMG/M metagenome (GOLD analysis project Ga0153941, IMG submission 104733) | Attine ant fungus gardens microbial communities from New Jersey, USA - TSNJ025 MetaG | ecosystem: Host-associated > Fungi > Mycelium > Unclassified | place: USA: New Jersey, Brendan T. Byrne...
AGGCTGCCGCCCAGGCGGCTAGTCAGGCCGGTGCGCAGCAAAAGAAGCAGGGAGGCGGCCAGGGGCAGACGGCTCAGGTCAAGAGATCCGGCTGGCGTAAGCCGGATACTGCCCAGCAGGTCAAAAAGCTCGAAGCGGAGATTTCCTCGTTAGAGCAGGAGCTGGCCGGTCTGGAAGTCCGGCTGAATGATCCGGCCAGTCATGCTGACGCCAGCCTTAGCCGGGAGCTGGCCGACACTTATGCCGTTCGTCAGGCTGAGCTTGATGAAAAATATACAGACTGGCTGGCGCTTACAGCCCAAGAGTAACGAACGGACGTAAGCGTGCGTCCGTTTTTTGTTTAGCCGGTGCAGCTCAGGTGTTGACCTGAGCTGCGCCGGCTTTTGTTTTTTGCCTGGTGGCCTGGTACTCTGAGGGTAAGCGCTAATCTAGAGGGACCGGTTCCTCACCACTAGGTGAGATTGATGAATTTAGAACAATTGGTGATGGCGGCTCAGTCGGGTAACCGGGATGAGACTGCATTTGCCGAAATATGCCGCCGGTTTGCCGGATTGGTAGCAAAGTATGCCGGCCAGTCGCACCTTGCCCGAATCAAGGAGGAGGCAACCGCCGAAGGCTGGTTGGCTGTGGCGACTGCGGTGCGGACATATGACCGTACAGCCGGTGTACAGTTTGCGGGCTATGTGGAAAGCCGGGTCAAGTATGCCGTATGGAATTTGTTTAAGCGGGAACGACGGCGTTGGCAGCAGGAGCTGTCACTCACCGGGAACAGCTCTAATGATGATGGGGATGAAGCGTCAAGCTTACTTGATAGCTTGACTGCGGCTGATGATGTTGAGCGTGAAGTTGAGGCCGGTTGGATCGCAGAAGCCGTCAGGCAGGCTCTAGTCACATTGCCTGACAAGCAGCGCCTCGTTGTGGCCAGGACGCTGCTGGGGCAGGCGCACCTGGCTGAGGTTGCCGGTCAGCTAGGTATTTCACCCCAGGCTGTATATAATTTGCGGCAGCGAGCATTAGCCCGTTTAAAAAAAGAGTTGGCTGGAATGTATAAGAGCAAGAGGGGGTGAGAACATGGCAGTTGTAAAAGTTCCGCAGAATAGCAAGCTGCTGCTTAAAGTCCAGATTGACGTAAGTGCAACGGACAAGCCGGTGCTCCGGCAGCGTACGTTCGCTAACGTCAAGTCTGACGCACTCGATAGCGATGTGTTTGCTGTAGCTGAAAGTCTGGCTAGTCTGCAGAAACACGCACTGGTTGATGTCATTCGCCAGGATATGGGCAATATCATCAATCAGTAGCCGCTTGTAAGATGTGTTATTATAGTGAAAGGAGAGAGGCTCGATGACAAAAACCCTAGAAATGGTGTTCCGCACCGGCGCCGGTAATGAGGCCAGCATCACTCTGACTGATCCTAAGGATGAGTTGACACTGGCTGAAGCGCAGGCAGCGATGCAAGTAATTATCGACAAGAATATCTTTGCTGTTAAGGGCAGTCAATTGGTTGATATAGTAGAAGCCCGTATTCTCAGCCGTGAGACTGTAGTGTTGGTATAACAAGAACAAAGGGCCGTGAAAAACTTAGCAATAGTTTTCCACGGCCCTTTTGTTGTGTTTTTACGGACAAAATTACTTAGCAATTTTTAGACTTCTAATTTCCGCTTCCTGATGAGTTGTACGCGCAGCCAGGATATCAAGCATGTGAGCGTGATGGTCAAGCTTCTCTTCAATCTGTTCAGTTTTACCAGATGTTTTTTCAGTGAACTTGTTTCAGCAAAGCTGAAACATCGGGGGTTCAGGTGGAGACTCTACTCCACCTGAACTGAAGCCGCCTGTAGAGGCGGGAGTCTTGACTCAATGTTTAAGATTAAGTCGAGAAGAGCAACGTCGGATTCTTTGAGATTTTTTATTTCAACTAAAATAGAGTCAATTTTAGCATTAGTTTCGGATTGGTTACGCTCGATGGCCTCTAGCCGGCTATTAACTTGAGCTTGGCTATGTTCGATAGTCGCTAGCTGGTCATTAACCTGAGCTTGGCTATGTTCGATAGTCGATAGCCGGTCATTAACCTGTTTTTGACTGTAGCTCAAATTTGTAAGCTGCTCCAGGACTAATCTCAGGAAATCGTCGGTCGACATAGTATTCACCTCAATTTCAAGTTCTTTAAGAATAATTAATACCGGTATTACAAGCGGTAGCAAGGTGCTTCTACATGGTAAGATAAATAAGAGCAGCCGTAATATATGCGGTCGAGGACAGGAGGACAAGGCTGAATACATAGTTTGCCGTACGTGGGTGACGCTGAATAGTCCGTCTCTGAAAGTAATGATAAGTGTACATATATTGTTTCATGGTTTACATGCCCTCACAAAGTGTAATTAAATGTAACATAGAAAAATCTTCACGTGTATATTACTATGTTCTTGTCAAAAATCCTGCAAGCCGGATAAAGAAATATGCAGGACTTTGTCGCTCACATTGCGAATAAAAAAGAGAACTTAAGTTTGGGAGTTAGTAGAGTGGATAACATGCTTGAAGGTATCGTTGAAAATATAACGTTTCAGTCTAATGACGGCAGCTTTACCGTATTCCGTCTTAAACTTGACGGTGGGAGCGGGACAGCGGCTGTTACCGGCAGTTTTCCGGCGCCGATGGTTGGCGAGCAGGTCTCATTAACCGGCGAGTGGATTGAGCATGCCCGCTATGGGCGGCAGTTTCGGGCCTCGGCCTGCAAACGGACAGCGCCAACCTCTTTACAGGGAATAGAGCGGTTTTTGGCTTCCGGGGCCATCAAGGGCATTGGTTCGGCTATGGCCGCCCGGCTTGTTAAGCATTTTGGCGCTAAGACGCTGGAGGTTATTGAGTTATACCCGCACCGGCTGGCGGAAGTAGAAGGGATTGGCAGCAAAAAGGCGGATCAGATTCGGATGGCTTATGCCGAACAGGCTGAGCTTAAGGAAGTTATGCTGTTTCTGGAAATGCATGGGGTTACCGGGGCGTATGCGGCCCGGATTTTTGCTTGCTTTGGCTCAGATTCGATAGCGGTGTTAGAGACCGATCCTTACCGCCTGGCCGAAGAAGTAAAAGGGATCGGCTTTCGTATAGCCGATCAGATTGCGATGGCCGTTGGGATCGAGCGGGATGATCCGTCGCGGCTAGCTGCAGCCGTTCAGTGTGCCTTGCTGCAAACCGGGTTGGCTGGGCATTGCTGCGTTCCGGAGGAGGCGCTGACGGAAGAGACCGCTAAGCTGCTCAATATCGGCAAGGCCGACATCGCCGGGGTTGTCAGTGAACAAATTAAACTGGGCAAGCTCTGTACCGAAGATTTTCATGGCATGACACTCGTGTATCCGCGCTATTTGTACCGGGCGGAAAAGACGGTAGCTGAACGGTTGCTGCAGCTTAAACAAGTCGCCAAGCCTATTGCTGGGGTGGATAGTGATGAATTAATCGGCAACTGGGAAGCAACAGGCGCAGTCACCTTGGCCGAAGCGCAACGGCAGGCGCTGGCAGCTGCGCTTGAACATGGTGTTCTGGTGCTGACCGGCGGGCCGGGGACAGGCAAGACGACGACTGTGCGCGGCATTCTATCGCTGCTGGAGCAGCGAGGGGGTAAAATTATCTTAGGGGCGCCTACAGGCCGGGCGGCCAAACGTCTGAGTGAAACAACAGGGAGGGAGGCCATGACAATTCACCGCCTGCTGGAAGCCGGGGGAGGCGGGATTGACGATGAACCGATGTTTGCCCGGGACGAACGCAATCCACTTGACGCTGATAGCGTGATTGTCGACGAAACATCAATGATGGATATGATGCTAATGAGCTCTTTTCTGCAGGCTGTGCCTGATGGCTGCCGGGTTGTACTTGTCGGCGATGTCGATCAGCTGCCGGCTGTGGGGCCGGGGTCAGTGCTTAAAGACATTATTCGTTCAGAGGCCATACCGGTAGTAAGACTGACTGAGGTATTCCGGCAGGCAGGGGAAAGTATGATCGTCATGAATGCTCACCGGATCAACCGGGGACGTGTGCCCGTATGTGAAAGTAATGATTTTCAATTCCGGGAGCTGGCCGATAGCGAGGCCGCCGCCCAGGCCATTGTTGAATTATGCCGGCACGAGCTTGTTCAGGAGGGATTTGATGTCTTGCGTGAGGTGCAGGTATTATCGCCGATGCACCGCCAGCCGTGCGGGGTTGAGAATCTCAACAAACTGCTGCAGGAGGCTCTCAACCCAGCGGCAGATGCCAAAGAGTTTTTACAAGGCGCTAATCAAGTATTGCGTGAAGGCGATAAGGTGATGCAGATCCGCAACAACTATAGCAAGAAAGTCTTTAACGGCGACATTGGCTACATCGTCGCTATTGCCGACGGCAAAGTGCTTGTCCGCTATCCAGAAGATGATGTAGTCTATGAGAAAAATGAGCATGACGAACTGACGCTGGCCTATGCCATGAGCGTCCACAAAAGCCAGGGCAGTGAGTACCCGGTCGTTGTCATGCCGCTGACACCAGGTCATCATATTATGCTGCAGCGTAATCTGCTGTATACTGCGGTGACTAGGGCCAAGGAACGGGTCGTGCTGCTTGGTACGCGGGCGGCTCTTAATATAGCGGTCATGAGTGACCGGACCCGGCGCCGCTATTCGCTGCTGGCCGAACGCCTGCAGGGTGAAAGCTTATGCTGACAGATTGGCTGGAAGCCCTGCTTTCAATGCTCTTTCCAGAACGTTGCCCGAACTGCCGCCGATGGATTGACGGCCGCGGCTGGTGCAACGATTGTCTGGAAAAAATAGCGAAGGTAAGATATGTAGCTGTCGCTATTCATCGTCTTCGCTGGCTTGATGAATGCCTGACAGTCACCGACTATGCCGGTTCGATTCAGCGCCTGATTCGTGATATCAAGTTCCGTCGCGTAACGAGGCATGCCGGCCGTCTCAGTCTATTGCTCGACTATGCCGTACCAGCTTGTCGGATTAAGGGAGCAGATATAGTAGTGCCTGTACCGCTCCATGCCGACCGCCTCAGAGAGCGCGGCTTTAACCAGACAACCATCATTTTTAAACCATGGGCAGCTAAGCAGGGCCTTAGATGGGAGGAGGCTCTGGAACGGATACGGCCGACAATACCGCAGTGGGAACTGAGCCTCGAAGAACGGCGGAAAAATAGCAAGGGCGCGTTTAAAGTAACGCGCCCTGAGCTTATTGACGGAAATAAAATTTTATTGGTCGATGATATTTATACAAGCGGGGTAACAATGGATGAGTGTGCCAAAATGCTGAAAAAGGCTGGCGCCGCAAAAGTAACCGGCCTGGCACTGGCTAGCGGAGCAAGATAGGGTCATTATCTATGCCCAACGCATCAATGAACGCCCTGACGACCTCAGGATCAAATGCTGTGCCGGACAGGCTTAGTAGCTCACGGACAGCCTCGTCTTTCGTTTTGACCCATTTTTGGATGCAGGGATTGATGAACCGGTCATAGTGATTGGCTACGGCAATGATCCGGCCGCCAAGCGGGATATTCACCCCTTTTAGCCGTTTAGGGTAGCCGGCGCCGTCAAATCGTTCATGGTGATGACGAATATATGGAATCAACTCCTGGCAGGAAGGGATGTTCTCCAACATCCAGCTGCCGGCGTTGCAGTGGTTTTTGTACACGCTCATCTCACGGGTAGACAAATAAGGAACCTTGGACAAAATCTGGTTAGGCACAGTAATTTGACCAACATCGTGCAGCAATGATGCCATGCGGATGCGCTCTATCTCCTCCCGGGGAAGACGCATCTTAGCCGCAACACTAACTGCGTAATTGGCGACCTGATGACTGTGCAAAAAAAGTTTTGCGTTTTTTAATTGGATAAGCTTCATAAAATTGTCAATTATGCCATTGGCCGTTTCCATATCGCCGGCATAAGTTTCAGGGTCCTGCATTAGGGTTAGCATATACACGATAAACTGCCTTTCATCGGAAATCCGTTGCAATAACATTATAAATGTCAGACTGGAATCCGTAAAATGTAAAGCGAAAAGCGAGTCTGCTCTTTTTGCGGTTGAGGCATCCTCACTGTAAAAAGCTATTATATAAGCAATATTGGATAATTAGCCATAAAGCGTCATAATCCTGCTAGTCAGAAAAAAAAACTGGGAAAAATTATTTGAATGTATAATATTGTCACCGGATGCGGCAAATAATTTGATGACAAGAAGCGATGATTTCTAGAGAAAAACGGCAAGAAATTGTGAAAATGCTTGATAATGCTATCTAATTGTGCATGCCGGGGATTAATAACCCTGCCATTTCCGTCGATATTAATAGTAGGAATTGTTGATTTGTGAGGTGCCACTATGAATATTAAACATATCCAGACTATTACAAAAATATATGCCGAACAAGACAAAGTTACTCGAACCTCCAAAAACAAGAGCTCAATCCCTGCCCAGCAGCCTGATGAAGTTATTTTGTCCAGCAAAGCTCAGGAATTGAGCCAAGCTCTCCGGGCAATCAAAGCGTTGCCGGAAGTCAGGGAAGATAAAGTGAAAGAATTGTCAGAGCGGATTGCCAGCGGCGAGTATAAGGTTGACTCCAGGGAACTTGCCGACAGGATTATTGCTTACTCGAAGAATAAGCTATAGTACAAATTACATCTTAATTTAACTAGAAAGAGGGCTGCTTAACGTGACCGATATGTGGAATAAACTGGTCATTCTTTTGAACCGGACGCTCGTGCTCTATCAGACTTTGCTTGAATCCGGCCGGAAAAAACGCGCTATCCTGACAGAAGCTGACGCCCGGCAGCTTGAGCTGCTGACTAACAGAGAAGATGTCCTGCTTATCGAAGCCGGCAAGCTTGAAATTGAACGCGTCAACCTTGTGCAAAAAATTGCGGCGCGGCTGGCATTGAATGAAACTTCTTTGTCTTGCCTGTGTCAATATGCCGATAGCGAAACCGCGCCGAAGCTTAAAAATCTAAGCGGCCAACTGGCCCAGGTAACCCAGGAGCTTGTTAAGACAAATGAGTTAAATACCAAATTAATCCGGCAATCACTGGAGCTTATTAATTTTAATATCAATCTCCTAAGTCAAAGTTCGGTCGGACCCACCTATGCACCACAAGGCCAGTCGGCGGCATCCGCCGCCAGTCGCATCCTTTTGGACGCTAAAGTATAAAGCTTGTAAGCGCAGCTATTGGAGGAATAGTATGAGATCAACATTCAGCGGGTTGAATACAGTTGTACGGGCGCTTTATGCTCAGCAGATGTCCCTTGATACAGTTGGGCATAACATCGCTAATGCCGACGCCGCAGGTTATTCCAGGCAGCGGGTTAACCTTGCCGCCGCAACCCCGGAGACAATCTATTCCGGCAGCGGGTCGGCGCAGATCGGTACAGGCGTAAACGCTCAGTCGATTATCCGCATCAGGGATACCTTTGTTGACCAGCAAATGTGGAAAGAATCGTCAACATTAGGCTACGCTCTGACTGTGCAGGATATGCTGGGGAAAATTCAAAATGTTTTTCAGGAGCCTACTGAAACCGGGATGCATACTGTGCTCAAGAGCTTTTGGACAGCCTGGAATGATGTAGCGAAAGACAGCTCGGACAACAGCGCACGTGCGGCGCTGCGCGAGCGTGCCGTCGAATTGGTGAGCACGATCCAACTGGCCAGTGACCAGCTTAAGGTCAAGGTCGATGACATCAATTCCGTTATCGATCAGCGAGTTGACACAATTAATCAGATTACGTCGGAATTACTGGCATTGAACCAGCAGATAGTCCGCGTTGAGGCGGGCGGTAGCGGCAATGCCAATGACTTAAGGGACAGGCGCGACCAGTTTGTCGACCAACTGTCGCAAATGATCAATGTCCAGGTCGCCGAAGACAGAAACGGCAATTTCATTATCCAATCCTCCGGCGTGTTATTAGTAGACGGCCAGAACACTGGTAAGCTGAAGACTATCAGTCGCAAGGACCCCGACTACGGGTATGAAATTGTTGACGTTGTCGAGGCTGCCGGTAGTATCGCAATTAACTTTTCTAACGGCGAAATCAAAGGGCTGATAGATGCTAGGGACAAAACGGCTGAGGAAGCCGGTGGTAAAAACGACTTCGGTGTTAAAGCCTATCTGAATAAACTATCTACAATAAGTCAGTTTTTGTTACAAGACTTTAATGCTATTCACCGCAGTGGGTTTGGCAGCGATAATTCCACAGGCAACAACTTTTTTGGCCAGGGCGGCGATAATGACCCTAATTATCGCAGCTCTGACGGTTTATACGCAGTTTTCGGAGTATCTTCTGCCGGACAGGTAGCCAAAGGTGACTGGATTAAAGCGTTACAGGTCAACGCTGATCTGTTTAATGCGGCTAACGGGCTCGGCAAGATCGCTGCTAAAACTTTTTCCGGCACGATCTCCTTTTCGCAAAGCAACCCCGCAAGCGGTCAAGCTGCTGTCGGACTCTATTCCGACTACACCGGCGGCGCTGACTACAAACAATATACTGTCACAATCGGTGACGTCGATAGTACCGGCCAAGTCAAAACGATTACATATTCTGTGGACGGTTTGCTTTTAAATGTACCGGTTACCCGTGATCGGGATGGATCGTTCCATTTGGCGAATGGCGTAAAAATTACAATTGCCGACAATATCCACAATGAGAAAAAAAGTACCTATAAATTTACTGTGCCGCAGGGCAATGGGCAGGGCGATAATGCCACTAACCTGGCAAACCGCCTTGAAACCGATACTTCGAGTTTGCTCGGCAACTCTTCCCTTGCTTCATTCTATAATTCGTTCATCGGCGCCTTAGGCGTGCAGGCGCAAAATTATATGCGGTTAACAACGAATCAAGAAGCGCTTGTTAACCAAATCACCAACTGGCGGAGTTCAGTGTCAGGTGTCAACTTAGACGAAGAACTGAGCAACATGATCAAATTCCAAAAAGGCTATAACTCAGCGGCCAGAGTCCTGACAACGATGGATGAAATGCTCGATAAACTAATCAACGGCACTGGCGTGGTGGGAAGGTAGGTAAGAAGCTATGCGTGTAAGCAGCAATATGTTGTCCAATAACTTTCTGCTCAGCTTAAACAGAACGCTTGAACGGCAAAATAAGCTACAGGAACAAATGACTGATGGTAAGGCCATTCATCGTCCGTCCGACGATCCTGTCAGAACTGTCCGCAGCCTCAAATTCAATATGAATCTGGCTCAGAATGAACAATATACTGGGCATGTTCAGGACGCGATATCCTGGATGGAAACAACGGACGCGGCCATCAGCGATTTGAGTTCACTGATGATGCAAGCCAAAGAGCTGGCCGTCAAGGCTGTCGCCCCTAATCCCGATATGGCCCTCGATGCTATTGCTGCCGAGCTTGACGGCATTATCAACCAAATTGTTGAGATCGGCAATACCAAGATTGGCGACAGATACGTGTTTGCCGGCCAAATGGACAAAACCCAGCCATTTACGCGCCGAACCGTTACGGCGGCCGATGGCACAACATACGATGCCGTCGTCTACAGTGGTGATTTTAACAAAATTTCCATGAGGATTCAGTCCGGTGTTTCAACTCCAGCACAAGACAGTGTTAACCTGACTGGACGAGATCTCTTCGGTCCGCTGCATTCGGTGCAGGAAAATGGCAAACAGTTTACAACTGTTTCCGTATTGAATGATTTAATAAAAATCAAAGAAGCTTTGAATGGCAAAACGCCTTCGCCGAATAGCAATCCTGCCGGCGGAGATGTCAAACAGATATCGGATGAAGACCATAAGGCCGTTACGTTAAAAATTGATACGCTCGATGATAGCGGACTGCCTACAACAGCTTCCTATTCCACCGACGGCGGCCAAAGCTGGAAAGCGGCGACAGCCGACCCTGCCAATGCCGGTCAGTTTATCATCCCGGCGGCCGATATGGGGACTACGGACAATGTGCTCTATGCAATTTCGGCTGTTAGCTATAACAAAGTCGGTGACACGTACGCATTGCCTGCGGCGCAAAAGTCACGTGACTTGCAGTGGGTATCCAAAGTAGCACTGGATATCGTTGATCATTCTCACAACAAAGTTCTGATTGTCCAGACGCAATTGGGCGCCCGTATGTCGATGTATGAACGGGCGGAGGCTATGCTGAAAAAAAACAACGTCACTATTACCGAGGGTTTGTCGGCCAACGAAGATCTTGATATTGCCAAGGCTACAATTGATTTCAAAACAAGCGAGGCCGTCTATCGCGCAGCCTTGTCGGTGGGCGCGAAGATCATGCCGCCGTCACTGGTAGACTTCTTACGTTAAAAGCTTTAGGGGGGATCACATGCTAACCCTCAATATTTCCCGGCAATATGCCAAAATTGATATCACATCAGTCCGTGCTACGACAAATATCACAACAACCCCGGCTCAGCTTACTATGGAGACAGAACCGGCCACTATTGAGATCCGACAGCCTAAAGGGGAACTGGAAATTGACTGGCGGCCGTTCCGGGCCTCTCTCGGAATAAAAGGCCCGGCAGAGTTTTCGCGGGACTGCGCTGTGCTAGGCCGGCAGACAGCCTTGGAAACGATTGGTCGTATCGCGCAGGACGGGGATCGCCTGGCTGCAATCGAATCGGACGAAAACGCTGTAGTGGCTCTAGCGATAGAATCTGCCACACCGCCTGAGCCCGAGATCACTTGGGCTCACCTGGAGCCGCCGCGCATTCATTATACTGCCCATCAGCCGATAATTAGCCCGTCTCCCGGGCGGGTAAACTATGAGTTTACCCGTGGTACGCTCGACTTAGGCTTTCAGCCCGGTCAGGTAAATATTCATATGGTGCAATATCCCGCGATCAAACTGTCGGTTACCGAGAGTAAATCGGTCGATATGCGTGCTTAGCAACAGACTTAGGAGGATACTATGCTGATAAGGTCAACCCGTTTTGGTGAAATAGAAGTTTCTGAAAATGAATTTATCCGGTTTCCATATGGTCTTCCCGGTTTTTCTCAGGAAAAGGCATTTGCTATTCTTCCCTATCAGCCCGACAGCCCGTTTGCTTTTTTGCAGTCGACAACTGAGCCGGATTTGACCTTTGTTATCGTCGATCCGTTTGTTTTTTTTGCCGACTATAACTTTCAGCTAGAGGATACTGTTGTCACAGAGCTGGGATTGTCTGACGATCAGCCGCCCCAGATTTTTAACATCGTTCGCATTCCGGAAGCGACAGATGACATAACGGCAAATCTTCTGGCTCCGATCATTATTAACCGGCATACGTGCAGGGCTATGCAAATCGTTTTGGACAAGTCGCCGTACACCGTGCGCCACCGCCTCTTTCCCCAAGGTCAGTCTGCTCAGACCGATAAAGGGGGTAAATAATATGCTGGCCCTTACCCGCAAAATTGGTGAACGTATCGTTATTGACGACAATATCGTCCTTACTGTCGTGGACATCAAAGGGGACAGCATTCGCTTGGCCATTGACGCCCCTAAAGAAATTAAAATTTATCGCGGCGAGCTCTATGATGTTATTGTAGCCGAGAACCGGCAATCGGCAAAATCAGCAGATCTGAAGAAATTAGATTTTCTGAGAGGCATCAAGAAGTTGTAATCCAGTGACATCTTGTTTTTAGGGATTTTATCCGATGGCTAAAACGCGTCCTAACTTCCTGAATAAGGTCGGCTAAACTTCAAATAAGGTAAAAACTCCACCTGATAAGTTCTTAACTATATTGCAATTTTCGTCATAACATAAGTAGAATAGTAATGCGGAGGTGGTTAATATGGCGATTAAGCCAGGTGATTTGTTAAATATTACGCCAGCCTATACGCAAGGTCAGACGCTTCCCGGTGTAACAAATAATAGTAACAGTGCGAAGCCTGAAATCAATACTGAAGTAGTTCAGGAACGATTGACTAAAGAGTGTGTCACCAAACTGACAATCGACTTGAATAAAATGCTGCAGCTATTAGATGCTGATCTGCAGTTTGCTATGCATGAAGCGACCCAGCGGCTTATGGTGCAGGTCGTCGATACAAAAGAACAAAAAGTACTCAAAGAATTTCCCTCGCACGAATTACTTGATGTCATTGCTAACATACAGAATCATATTGGCGTGCTGCTGGATAAAAAAGCATAAAAAGGAGGAGGGATGTAAAATGCCAATCCGGACTTATGGCCTGAGCGGCTCAGGCATGGATGTCGACAAACTAGTCACCGACATGATGAAGGCTCAGCGCGTCCGCTATGACAGTATGGCGCAGAAGAAGACGCTAGTCGAATGGAAAAAAGCCGATCTAAATAGCATGTATACGGCGATTAATGCTTTTCGCAAATCGGTATATAACTATAAACTAAGTACAACAGTCCAGCCTAAGCAAGTCATTAGCAGCAACGATAGTGTCGTCAAGGCTTCAGCTAACGCTGCTGCCGCAAATCTCAGTCATACCATAGATGTAAAGGGACTGGCTGAAGGCGCGCAAAAGGTCAGCAGTGCGAGCATCACGCCGGGCAATGCCGTCAACAAGGACACGTTGTCAAACCAATTCTACGACGGCGCATGGGGATCGTTCGATGCGTTTACCATCAAGATCTCAGACGGTGCAAAATCCAAAGACATAAAGGTCGATCCCAGTAAAAGCATCTATGACTTGGTAAACGATATCAACAGCGCCGGCACCAACATTAAGGCTAATTATGACGCTGCTCTAGACCGCTTTTTTGTCTATAACAATCAAACCGGTTTTGATCAAAAGATTGACTTGACCGGCAGTAGTAAAGACGGTCTGACGTTTTTAAAGGATAAACTAAAACTAGACCCGAATGCGGTAGCAAACGGTGAAGACGCAAAATTTTTCCTGGATGGGCTGAAAGATTCGGAAGGTGAGCCAATCCTATTCAAACAGAAAACTAACAATTTTACTATCTCCGGTGTGACGTATGACCTTAAAGATAAAGATAAAGGCACGGTCACAATCAATGTATTGCCTGACAATGACAAAGCCGTAGAAGCTGTTAAGTCATTTGTCGATGATTACAACACTCTGCTAAGTACAATTAACGGCAAGCTTTCCGAAAAACGTTATAAAAACTTCCTGCCGCTCACGGCTGACCAAAGGTCAGCGATGAGCGAATCCGAAATCAAGAACTGGGAAGAAAAAGCTAAAAGCGGTATGCTGCTTCGCCATCCCATGCTGCAGAATCTGGTCTATAGTATACGTAACGATATCTCAAACCCTGTCGCCGGACTGACTGGTATCAACCCTGTCAATAGAGCGAGATATAATACCATGGCTTCGATCGGCATTACTACCGGAAGCTGGGATGAAAACGGCAAACTTTATCTTGATGAAGCCAAACTCAAAGAAGCGCTTGAGTACGACCCGGATATTGTCAGCAAAATGTTTGCTACCAACGGCGACGACAGCAGCGAACAAGGGATTGCCACAAGGCTGTATGACACTCTCCAAGGCGGAATCGAGAAGATAAAGACCGAAGCAGGAATTACCCCTACTGAAACCAAGAGTACTCTTGCTAAGCTCATCAAGGATTATGACGACAGTTTATACAATTTTAATAAGAAGCTGATAGCGCTGGAAGAACGTTATTATCAGCAATTTAATGCCATGGAAGCCGCTTTGAACAAAATTAGTCAGCAAAGCAACTGGCTGGCTAAGCAATTTGGGAGCTAAGAAAACAACTGGAGTAGGGGGTTTAAGTCTATGAATGCAGCCAATACAGCAAATATTTATAAAAACCGGCAAATAATGACGGCTTCGCCCGAAGCGCTAACACTGATGCTGTACAATGGCGCAATCCGTTTTGTCACCGAGAGTATCCAGGCCGTTGACAAGGGCAATCTGGAAAGAGCTAACGCTGCAAATCTACGGGCTCAGGATATTGTGCGTGAATTTATGTCTACGCTGGATATGCAATATGAAATATCACAAGGCTATTTCAAATTGTATGACTATATCGAATACCGCTTGATTCAAGCCAATTTAAAAAAAGATAGAAGACAGCTGGAAGAAGCTAAAAATATGCTGGAGGAGCTTCGCGACAGCTGGGCGCAAGCTATGAAAACAGCTAAAGTCCAGCGCGACGTCGCTCGCTAATGATACAGCAAAAAGCGGCCGCAGACTTATGGCGCGACTATGCTTTTTTGACCCGTGAAATTGTTAAATTTGTCGGTGAACAGAATTATAACCTGGTATTAGAGCTTATCGGCCAGCGCGATAAGCTGCAGGCCCTGATTGAAGCCGCGCCGGATAATGATTTTACTCAAACGCCGGCAGGCAGGGAATTGCTCCAGTCTGTCCAAGACCAAAATCAACAGATTATCACCGGTTTGCGGTGGCTGTATAACAACGCCAAGCGCAGCCGTCAAATATCCAACGCCTATGATCAAAATGCCGGCTTTGCATCCGGCGCCGTTATGGACAGGCAAAGCTAGCAAAAATCAGCAAAAGGGACTTCGCACTGGTCGCACTGAGAGCTTTTTCTACCCTATATTGTGTTTCCTGTTTAAAAACAGTCACAATATAGGGTAGAATTTTGCCTTAATGCGATTGCCCCTCCCGTACCCCATGTCTCCCTCGTCGAGGGGGATGTTGCCGCAGCAACAGGGGGA
>Ga0153941_1000677_pt1 | contig 14607 bp, 13 predicted proteins | sample TSNJ025MetaG_FD_104733 | JGI IMG/M metagenome (GOLD analysis project Ga0153941, IMG submission 104733) | Attine ant fungus gardens microbial communities from New Jersey, USA - TSNJ025 MetaG | ecosystem: Host-associated > Fungi > Mycelium > Unclassified | place: USA: New Jersey, Brendan T. Byrne...
TAATTTCTGGCAGGCAGCATCTGATAAGGCGGCACACAGGGATTCTTTCCGGTAAGCATGTAATGCATGACCTTCCCGTATGCATAGATATCTGTCCGGGTGCTTCCTCCCTTCTCAGAAAACTGCTCCGGTGCTGCATATGCAGGTGTACCGGCTTTCATCTTATGGTCACTGCCGGCTGCTCCAAGATCCACCAGACGAACGCGTCCCTCCTGTCCGATTATAATATTGGACGGCTTCAGATCTCTGTAAATGACAGCCGGATTCCTTTCATGCAGATAAGAAAGACCATCAGCCAGATCCAGCATGATACCGGCAGTTGCCCTGACTGACATCCGTCCTCTCCTTTTCAGCAATTCCTCCAGATTACATCCCGCAATATATTCCATTACCAGACATGCCTTTTCATGATCGGAAAAATAGGCTTTCCACTTTGGAAAGAGCGGATGTATCAAATTTTGCAGCAGCACAGACTCTCTCCATAAGATATCTTTCTCCCGGCTGATTTTGCCTAGATACCACCTGCCTGCTGCAGTTTCTCTAATGCGGTACGTTTCTGAATGGGCGCCGCATGCTAAAAAATATGGGGAATCATAACCATTTTGTATCAATAATTCCATTCATTCCTCCTTCTTCAACAAATCTTTCCATACACATCATACACATATACCGGGCATGCTCCTATACTCAAATCGTCACCATATAGATCGCACTCCCTTTTTTCAGGCTCCCTTTTCTTATATTTTCCTCCTGAAGTTCTCTAAGTCGTTTCTCAATTTGCCGTTCGCCCATAACATCCTGTACTGCCAGACAATTCTTAATATCATCCTGTTCCAGCCTGTCAAGAAACCCTTCTCCACATAGTAAAACCCCCAACCCTTTCTGCATCTCCCCAATTGTTAGTTCCTGTATCATGGCATCTGTATAAGATGGGTGTACCTTCCCTCTGAAAATCGGGCTGATATGGGAATTCTGAAACCGCCTGTTGACTAAATATCCTTTACTCATTCCCTTACGAAACAGCCATATTCTGTTTCCTGCCGCCAGCATACCGGCATAAGAAAGCGTTGAAAGCATTTCACTGCCCCTGCCGTTATTGTATAGCTCCGAGGTTACCCTGTTTAATACCTGCATAAGAGCCTTTTCCATAATACCTTCTCTGCCTTTTCTTTGAAGCAGCCCAATAGCGCTTTGATAAAACCAATCCACCAGCTGTTCTGAAAAGTAACCGCCAGCCACAGCTTCTCCTTCCCATATGCCTGCCAGCAATACAGGCTCCCTTTCTGTTCTTACCTGCTGCAGTACCACAGACTGCTCGCATGCTGTATGGTCCGTATCTTGCTGCCATACATATCCGGAAATAAATTTCATAATTTACCGCCTTTCGATTTTAATTTTATAATTGGATAACTTTGGAGCGTAATGCTCCGGATCAGGATGTATAATTAATTCCATCCGGATAATTGATTCTATGAATAAATGAATTGTGAGGAGATGCCTGACAGCAAAACCTCATTTAGATATGTACATTATATAAATATCCAGGGCACTATGTCAAGCAAAAATGCATACGTATAATCGTTAATTCAATTATTTCTTTTATTTCACTTATGGAATGACAGCCCAAACACCGCCAGTAGGATGATACCATACCTAACAAAAGCTGCTTCCGCCGGATTTGCATCGGGAAAGCAGCTTTCATTTACCGTAAAAATATATTTCGGATATCATTAAACAGCAAAAATACCATCAAAATCATAAAGAACATCAATCCGATAAAATGCACCATTCCTTCTTTGTCAGGCGGAACAGGTTTTCCGCGGATAACTTCAAAAATCAGAAATACCAACCGTCCGCCATCCAGTGCCGGAACCGGCAGTAAATTCAGGATACCCAGATTCACCGACAAAATCAAGGTAAAGTTCATCATATTAAGCAATACTGTCTGCCAGCCATATTGTTTTGAAACCTCATACGTTTCACCTACAATACTGGCAATTCCCACTGGTCCGGCCACATCCTGGGTGGTTACCCGGCCCTGTAGAATCATTCCCAGACTGGTATAGGTATATTTCACATAATACCTTACCTCATACCAGGCATATGACAGCACCTCCAGGCCTTTTGCGGTCCTAAAATCCATATTGGATATTCCAATCATGTAGCTGCCGTATTCATCATTCCACCTGGGCGTCAGCGTCGTTTCATACTGCACACCGTCTCTTTCGTAGCAAAGGGCTGCCTCTTTATCCCGGTTAGATATGGTAAACAGAGTGAGTTCTTCATACAGATAAATCTTCTTTCCATTAATGGATACGATTCGATCTCCATCTTCCATCCCGGCTTCCATGGCAGCACTGCCTTCAAGAACCTGTGATGCAATCGGTTCCCGGATGTCCATCACATTGACCATGATCAATGCAATGATAAACGCCAGAATAATATTAAATATGGGCCCTGCTGCCACACTGGATATCCTCGCCCATACATTGGCGTTGGGAAATGCTCCCGGACTGCTTTCACCTTCTTTGCTCTCCAGTCCGTCCTCTCCCTCATACATACAGGAGCCGCCTATGGGCAGCATTTTAATGGAATATTTCGTATCGCTTTTGACAAAAGACCACAATGTCGGCCCCATCCCTATGGAAAATTCCACCACATGAATACCGTTTACCCTCGCTAACAGATAATGGCCAAACTCATGGGCAATTACCACAATACTGAATATTATGGCAAAAAGAACAATTGTTACAACTGTATTCATATTTACACTCCATCTCCGCTTATCTGCTTCTTTATATAATCATGTATCTGCATTTCAGTATCAAGAATCTCCTCCACAGAAGGATCTGCGGTCACCGTATGTGCGTCCATGGCTGCTTCAATCAATTCCGTAATCTGCAAATATGAAATCTTCCTGTTCAGAAAAAGTTCCACCGCCTTTTCATTTGCCGCATTGTATACAGTGGGCATACTACCGCCGGCTTCTGCAGCCCGGTACGCCAGTTTAAGTCCCCGGAAGGTATCCATATCCGGTTTCTCAAAGGTCATCTGTCCCAATGTATAAAAATCCAGTTTTCGGCCATCCATAGGCCTTCTGTCCGGATAAAACAGGGCATATTGGATGGGAAGCTTCATATCCGGTACTCCAAGCTGTGCCATAACGGCTCCATCCGTATATTCCACCATGGAATGAATAATGCTCTGCGGATGCACCACCACGCAGATCTGGTCAATATCCGCATCAAACAGCCACCTGGCTTCCATCACTTCCAGTCCTTTATTCACCATGGTAGAGGAATCGATAGTAATCTTCTGTCCCATTGCCCAGTTGGGATGCTTCAGGGCATCTTCCAGGCTTACCTCCTTAAGCTCCCGTAATGACTTTCCGCGAAAAGGTCCGCCGGAAGCAGTCAGGAGAATCCGGGATATACGTTCTTTTGGCTCTCCGTTCAGAGATTGAAAAACAGCGCTGTGCTCACTGTCAACCGGCAATATGGGTACTTTGCATTTCTTTGCCAGGGGCATAATAATATGTCCGGCCGTGACCAGGGTTTCCTTATTTGCCAGGGCAATCGTCTTGCCTGCTTCAATTGCCGCAATGGTAGGCCTGATACCAATCATTCCCACAATGGCCGTAACCAATACCTCCGCTTCCGGCAAAACTGCAATTTCCAGCAGCCCTTCCATCCCGGCGACTACCTTTACCGGCAGATCTGCCACCCTGCTCCGTAGCTCAACCGCTGCCTTCTCACATTGCATACCTGCTATCAAAGGCTTAAATTCCCTGATCTGTGCTTCCATCAGATCCACATTGCAGTTAGCCGAAAGGGCCACAGCCTGCAGATCCGGATTTTGACGCAAGATCTCAAGCGTCTGGGTACCAATAGAACCTGTGGAACCCAATATGGCTACTTTTTTCATCCTTATACCCCATGTCCGCTTTAGCGGACTTAAATTCAATAGGTTGAAATGCACTTTTTCAACCTTATACCCCATGTCCGCTTTAGCTCAGCAATGCTGGCATGCGGACTTAGAAAAAATTCTTTTATAGCTTTATCATTAAAATCGTAAGAAAATAAATAATAGGAGCTGTAACGATCATGCTGTCAAACCGGTCCATGATACCACCATGTCCCGGGATCAGATTGCCATAATCCTTAATATCGTAATTTCTTTTTACTGCTGATGCTGCCAGATCTCCCATGATACTGGTTACCGCACCTGCCGCGCAGATAAAGGCAATAATCCAGGCAACCGTCTGTTCCGGAAATACCGCTTCCACAAAGAAATGTCCGTACAGTCCGCCAATCAGCCAGGCTCCCATTATACCGCCGATACAGCCTTCCAGGGATTTTTTGGGACTGAGCTTTGGAAATACCTTGTGTTTACCGATCAGCATTCCAACCGCATAGGCACAGGTATCACATCCCCAGGCACTGATCAGAATCATCCACACCATATAAATTCCCTGAGGACACATACGGGTCAGGTAAATAAACGACAGCATGACCGGTCCATATATAAAGGAAAAGAAAGCCGACGAAACCTGACTGACATGATATTTGGGATAGGTAATCACATAAATAAACATGTCTGCCAGGAAAATACCCACAATGCACATAAGCAGAAATACATCACCTACTTCAAAATATATTGTCAGATAGTATATAATTATTCCAACAAATCCTACAATCTCCAAACCGCTTATCTTACGTCCTGCTGCTGTAAGCCGCACTGCTTTTGTCAGTTCCCGATATGCTGTCAGGGAAATCAGAAGCAATACCAGTGCCAGTACCCCGCCTCCCAGACTCATGCTGAGTATGGCGGCTGCCAATAACAGTACTCCACTTACCAATCTGGACCAAAACATATGACTACCCCTCCTCGCTGCCGGCATCAAATGCAAAGTGCTCTCCATCCTTGCCTTTTACCAGCCCGTATCTTCTGTCTCTGTGATTATATGCCTCCACAGCCCCGATCAATTCTTCTTTGGTAAAGTCAGGCCATGCCACAGGTGTATAATAAAATTCCGTATAAGCCGTCTGCCAAAGTAAAAAGTTGGAAATCCGCTGTTCATTACAGGTCCTGATCAGCAAATCCGGATCCGGCAGACCATGTGTATCCAAATGTCCGGCTATACAGGCCTCATCTATCATCTCCGGACTTAATTGTCCGCTATCCACTTCAGCAGCTATCTTTCTTACTGCCCGGACAATTTCATCCTTGCCGCCGTAATTGATTGCAATCTGGAAATGCAGTCCGTCATTATTTCTTGTGGCCGCCTCCAGTTCATTGATACGGGTACGGATGTCTTCATCCAGCCGTGATTTATCTCCGATAACCCTGACACACATACGATTCTTCTCAGCGGTTTTCAGACAGGTCTTCATATAATTACGAAGCAGCTTCATCAGAGCATCTACTTCATCCTGCGGACGGTTCCAGTTCTCTGTGGAAAATGCATAGACCGTCAGATACTGTATCCCCATCTTATAGGCTGCTTCACAGATCACTTCAACAGTCTTTGCTCCCTGTACATGCCCATAATTTCTCGGCATACCTTTTCCTCTGGCCCATCGTCCGTTGCCGTCCAGAATAATTGCCACATGATTTGGCATTTTCAACTCCTCACTCATCATATCCTCTCAATTCTCGATTAAACTCAGCATTACGCGCAGAAAGGCACGGACAAACACATTGCTCATCCGGCCCCTCCTATTTGAACTGTATACATTTATACAGTCATGATCTCTTTGGATTTGCTTTCCATCATAGCATCAACTTCTTTAATGTATTTATCAGTCATCTTCTGGATGGACTCTTCAAGCTGTTTGATCTCATCCTCTGAAACTTCCTGTTTTGCCAGCTTCTTAAAGGCATCGTTGCCGTCTCTTCGGATATTGCGGACTGCAACCTTGGCATCCTCTGCCTTTTTCTTTACGTCCTTACCTAGCTCTTTTCTTCGTTCTTCTGTCAGCTCCGGAAACACCAGGCGGATAAGGTTACCGTCATTGGTGGGATTGATTCCCAGATCGGAAGTCTGGATTGCCTTTTCTATCTCACGCAGAAGGGATTTCTCCCAGGGTGAAATCTGGATAATGCGTGCTTCCGGAATCGTGATGTTGCCTACCTGTTGTATCGGGGTAGGTGTACCGTAATAATTCACCTTTATCTTATTCAGTACATTGGGATTGGCACGGCCTGCACGTATCGTTGCATAATCAGCTTCCAGATGTTCCAGTGTCTTCTTCATCTTGTCTTCATACTGCTGTAATCTTGCGTCCATAATTCTCCTCCTTTTTTATACGGTTACCTTTGTTCCGTTAAACTTACCATTTATTGTATTGACTATACTGTTTTCTTCATTTAAGCTGAACACCCACATAGGCATTTTATTCTCTTTTGCCAGGATTGATGCCGTCATATCCACTACCTGAAGATTCTTCTCCACCACCTCATCAATGGTAATCTCATCAAACCTTTTTGCCTGAGGATTCTTACATGGGTCATCATCATAGACGCCATCAATGGATTTGGCAAGCAGGACTACCTGGGCATCCACTTCCAAAGCTCTGAGAACCGCTCCTGTGTCTGTGGAAAAATACGGGTGTCCGGTACCTCCTGCAAAAAAAACCACCATACCTTTTTCAAAATATTTATCAGCCCGGTCCCTGGAAAACAGCTTGGTAAAAGAACCGCATTCAAATGGTGTCAGAATATTGGTCATCATTCCCACACTACGGAAAATTTCCGATACATACATACAATTCATGATAGTGGCCAGCATTCCAATCTGATCGGCCCTGGTACGGTCAATATTTTCACTGGTACGCCCCCGCCAGAAATTACCGCCGCCGATCACGATCCCAACCTGTATTCCCTCATCAACCAGTGTCTTAATCTGAAGTGCCACCATTTTCACAGTAGCTTCGTCAAATCCCGTCTTCTTATCACCGGCCAGCGCTTCTCCGCTTAATTTTAGTAGAATCCTCTGCATGTGCCTGCTGCTCCTATTTCTTTTTGCTATTTTTCATATCTTTGGTATAATCCTCGAAAAAGGATGTGGGGTTCACTTCTGCATAACACTGCGAACACATACCTTCAATAACCGCGCCATTATTGATCTGAACGGATTTAGACTTGATATTACCCATAACGATGGCAGAAGTATCCAGAATAACCGGACCCTGTACATCTATATCGCCCTTTACTGCTCCTGCTATCACCGCACTGGTTGCGGTAATATTTCCAACGATTACAGAGCTTGCTCCTACCTTAACGGAACCTTCGCTTACCACCTCACCGTTGATCTTGGCACCATCGGCAAAAATCTCTGCGGCTTTGCTGTTCCCTGTGATATAGCCTGTGACATTGAGCTTACCTAAAATATCCACACTGCCGTTGATACTGCCCATTACATCTACAGACCCCCGTGAGATCATGTCTCCGGTAATTACCATGCCCGTTGTGATAACTGCTGTTTCATCCAAAACCTGTCCTGATAAATTTGACTCATTCATAATTGTCCTGTCCTCCTTGGAATGCCTTTCTTCCATAACTTCCTGTTTTGGTTCTTCTTTAATATTAATATCTGGCATACTGCCCAAATCCACAGTCTCTTCTTTTTCTGCTTCCTGCTCCGCCTGTACCGTAGTATCTGCCGAGTCCGTACCGCCTGCAAATATATTCTCCAAAGCGGCTGTACTTATTACCGGCTCCATATATACGGTTTCAGACGATTCTTCATTACCAGCTGTATATACGGTTTCAGACGATTCTTCATTACCGGCTGTGTATACGGTTTTAGACGGTTTTTCATTACCGGCTGTATATACGGTTTCAGACGATTCTTCATTACCGGCTGTATCTTCGGTTTTATCCGGGCTCTCAATATCTGCCGTTTTTATGGCACTCTCTTCATTCAGCTGAACCGCCGGTTCTTCTAAAGACTCCTCAATCTCCTCCTGAAGCTGAACCAAATCCAGTCTGTCAAGCATTTCGTCCAATGTCTCCGCAGGCTTTTTTTCCTTCAGCTTTTCATCCGGCATCAACTCATTCACTGCCTGTGACAGATCTTCTTTTAAATCTGTAAAAAACCCCATGGTATATTCCTCCATTCATTCTTTGGCATTTTATTTAATATGTTGTATTGGTATGGTATCCTCTGTAATCGGAAGAATCACAGTATCCTCCATATCCAAAATATATTCAATAATCAAAGGCAGTGCATCAACTGTGGTACCCTTACCTGCCGCATCATGCATCAGTATAATCGACACATCTCTCTTCATAATGTCCTTGATACAGTTATTCACAATCGTATCTGCACGCAGACGATTACTGGAACTGTCTCCTGAAGAAATATTCCAGTCATAATATTCTACCCCCTGCATTTCCAGATAATCCGCAAATTCAACAATATTTATATCTGTTACCGTATTGGAACTGCCTCCGGGAAAGCGGTAGTAACTGCTCATCACCCCTGTCACTTCATAAAGATAATCCTGCAGCTTGTGAAAATCTGCTGAAAAATCCTCCACAGAGTTATAAATATCCTTATATACATGGCTGTAGGAATGCATACCCAGGGTATGTCCGCTTTCTACAATCCGGGTTAATAATTCCTGCGAGTGTTCATCTTCCTTACCCACTACGAAAAAGGTGGCTTTTACATCATAACGGTCCAGTATATCCAAAATCTCCATGGTATATATACCAGGTCCATCATCAAATGTCAGGTATACCTTATGAGCTGCTTCTTCCTTATGAGCTATTTCTTCCTCATGAGCTGCTTTTTCCTCATGATCTCCTCCTGAAACTGTATCCTGCGTATCAGCTGCTCCATCGTCCGGTCCATTCTGCTTCAGGCTTTCTACTACCTGTGTATCCGGAATATCCCCATTGGCTTCCGATAACCGCCCGTTGCCGTTTTCCTGTTCCTGCTGTTTACTGAGAAGATCTGTCACCTCCGACAGCTGGTTCGAAACTGCTGTAAGCTTTTGCTCCAGATTATTCACCTTCCCAAATAATACCATACAAAGGCCCCATGGCACAAGAACAGAAATAACAAATGTAAGGACAATCATTTTCTTTAGTCCCTGCACACGCTTTTTACGTGCTGCTTGTCCTGAAGCATTGTCTGCAGACATTGTCATCCTCTCATTCCATATCCTGATTCTCGTAATTTCCTTAGGATTTGCCTGATAACCAATTATGCTTTTGTTTCAGAAATGACTACACTTTTGGTTGTTTCTGAAACGAATTAGCATAAATTATTATCCGGCACAGCCTTACTTCCGTAACAGTATATCATATTCCAGTATCTTGTGAAAGATAAAAATCAAAAAGTTGAAAACTTTACTCTTGACACTCTTAGACTATCGCGATAGTCTATAAGTATAAACTATTATAATAGTCTGAGGTGTGCGATGGGAAGAGAGCCGGCAGTGGCGGCGGCGCTTATGACGAATCCGCAGTTAAGGGGGTAAGCTAATGAATGCAAAGTTACGTTTTTATTTTCTCTCCATTGCAGTTATATTTGTCTTGTCAGCGTACCTATTGATAAATGGTGTCCGTATGACAGTATCACATCCGGCATCGGAGGACGAGATTTTCGGATGTTACGAATTTGATGAATGCCTGTATATGAATCTGTTTAGTTCCTTCATAGCGAACAAGTCAAGTATGCCCTATATCTATGGATTGAGCGAGGGTGTGTTCATCGAGGCAAATATGTCCTCCGGAGATATCACACAATATGAAGTGCAATACAAACGAACTCCGGTTAGTATAGAGGATTTTCCCCCAATAACAGAACCTCCCGGTTTAAATCTCTTACAACCTGATCTCACGCAATATAAGGAGCTGTATTTGCTTGCCAAATGGTCCGGCGGATACAGTCTGTATCAGATGGACGGGGAGTTGTGGTTTGTACGAAGCACGGAAAAGGAAGGGCTTTGGAGCATCTACCGCTTGAAAAAGAATTACACAACAGCGTATGATGATTTGTCACGGGCGTATGCCGTGTGTGTACAACAAGACGGCAAGACACAAATGACGCTGACAGACCTCTATACATTGGCTCGCAAGGGCAGCACACTGACACTGAAGGATTTTGAGCCTTTTCAATATAAACTCATCGGTTCCGATTTTTCAATTCGTCGTTATGAGGTTGAATTTGCTAACGCCGTCACCATTTTCACCAAATCCGGCGGTACAGAGTTGGACTCCGTACGTCTAAAGTCACCGCGAACACTTGACGAGAATAAAGCAATTGATTTATGCGAAGGTTTCGATGCCGTGACAGCGTATTTAGATCCGCTGCATTCATTGAGTGATATAAATATCGATGATCCCCGTGGAGGAGAGGAAGTGCGCGAACTGATTTATGATTACGATTATGACCAATGCCGCTATTACCTCAATACCAGACGTGCTGAAACGATTTTCGTTGTTTTTGAAGACGGCAGCAGCCTTCCGTTAAAGCAGGCACTGGAAGAGCGCCGGATTACCATTGAGAATGCTGTGGCGCATGGATTAGATGATGTTACCATGGTTCCCACAGACAATCCGCTTGGCGGCGAGTTTACGGTGCTGCATGGCATGTACAGATTTACACTGGAGGGCGAAGCGTTTTATCCGTCTAAGTCATTTATGTATGTCGTTGGGGACAGCAATTTCTCCGCTTATTTTAGTCTTGAGGAGCTTGCGGATTTTCTGGATTGGTACGGGTATGAATCTGAGGCGAATACGCTGCGCAGTATCAATAACACAGTCAGTTTGACAGTCATAGCAGGAAAGACATATATCCGCGGCATAGATCTGGCTGAGATTGGAATTGATGTCAGCATCGACATGACAGATCGTTCCCATACGCCTGTGAATTTTACCATAAACAGGCAGATGCAGGATTAAAATGATAATGGCCTGCTTAAGCATTCCGGTGCTTAGGCAGGCCCTGTTTATATAAATCATCCCTCTAACACAAATTATAATTATTGCAACCCTGTACCAACCCCTGAAATGCTGCGAATATCTGACCACTCGTGCATTTATCTGCATACCGTATTTCTTCTTTACTGCTTTTTATCAGAGATACCAGCCGGACCTCACTCCAGGTGATATCCCTGATTTATAATATGTTGTAACGTATACCCCAATTCAGACCACTCATCATATTTTAGCTCCTGGCATTGTTCCGATAACCATCCTTCATTAAAACCGCCCTTCATTAAACCATCCAATAATTTTTCGTGCCTGGAAAACGGCAGACAGCTTATAACTTTTTTTTAGGTTATGCAAACAGGTCCGAATCTCCTCTTCGGTCTAAACCGAATCCTTTTAACTTATCCGTATATGTAACAAAAGAATTCCCCAATTCCTTTACGTTCAAATATAATGACTTCCACCCGGAACGTTACAACTTAAGAATAATACTGTCTGCTATAGTAAATTCTGTATCTTTCCCCTGATTATAGAATTTTAGAAGGCGCATAAAAAGCCGCTGGTTTCATTCTCAAGCTCACGGTATCCGTCAACATCTGCATAATGGGTAGCTTTTACGCGATAATATTTACCTTCTATTACACCGGAATAATAAACGCTGACGCCAAATGAGCTTGAATTATACTCTTCAAGTCCTGATGATGTGCAAACTGTATTCCAGCCATACCAAACCTTCTCTTGAATTCTAATATTCTTTATGCCTATAACTGATGCAGTTTTTGATGTTGATGTTTCAACAGTTGTATGCAAACCATATGACTCGTTATAGCTAATTGTTATGACAGCGTCCGTAAATGTTGTTGCTCTGGTAACTGCTCTCGGTATGGCAATAACATCATAAATCTCAGCCTCCGCCATAACCACATTGGAATCTACTGTTTCAATTACATCTGCTGCAAATACTTCTAAACATGACATGCCTATAAACATCGCTGCAGCTAAAGCAAGTGCAAACACTTTTTTTAAACTCCGTTTCATATTTCTCTCCTTTCTCCTTGGTAAATTATTTGAAGAAGATAATTAATACCTGATAACAAATGGTAATTATATCCTTCTACTTTATATATGTCACAAGGAATAAAAAGGTTACAGATTATTTTTTAATTTTTAATAAATCTTTGTACGTATTCTTCTGCTACTTCAAGCAGTACGTCAAATGATGCTGTCCCTTGTACATAATATTTCATGTTATCACTATAAAAGCAGTAGAAATATGTTGTCTCGTCTTCATCATTCTTTATAAATTGTTCCATAGTTATGCCATTGATATTAACATCTTCTAAATAAGTAAATCCATCATATTCATTTTTATGAAGATAAATGAAATTTTCCTGATATATAATTACTCCAACTTCTATACATGCATCAGTAGCGATTTCTGTATACTTTTCTAAAAACTTTACATACTCTATATGATTGGTTATATTTATATACTCTAATTTTGTATTGTCAGACAAACTTATGGGTTCCCAATAATAATCTCTGTACTCTTCAGGAATATCTTCAATATTTTCATATATTTCATTATCATTGGCATTAGCATTTGAGTCATTTACCTCAATTAAAGGAGAAACAACAAATTCAGAACTGCTTTCTCCTTTGAACAACCAATGGAAAAAACCCGTATTCTGACTTGCAATAGTTCCAACTGTGCCATAACAGAATACTACCATAGCAACCAACACAGTTATTACAACTCCAGAAATAACCTTAATCCACTTATTTGTATGAATCTTCTTATACATCCCCTTCTTGTTCTCTGACACATCCTCTACACCCTTATCCACAATTTCCTGTCCTGCTGCCAATTCAGATATTCTGTCCCCCCTTTTTATCTCTGCATTCTCTTTTTCTTTCATTTGTTTATATTCAAGCAGATCAGCAATTCCGGTTTCCTGCGTATGCGTATAAGGATTTTTCTCATCCCCTTTATCAGATCGTTTTACGCCGCCTACAGCTCCAAAGATTGCTATAATCTCGGCGTCCAATTCTTTATCCAGCTCTTCATCCAGATCCTCATCCAGATCTTCATACGATTCCTCCGGAATGTAGTCATCTCCAAAACGCTCTCTGAGCATCGCTTCTTCCGCCTGACGCTGCTCATAGTACTTCCAGAAACGCTCCAGTCCTTTTTCTGCATTAAAATATTCCGGTTCCTCAATGGGTTCCAGTACCCGCAGCAAATTGACAATGGCTTCCACTTCCTTAACATCGAACTCATTCTTATCCGCTGCGTAGGTATACCAGCGCAGCCGTTCTTTTAAATCGGCAATCAATGCTTCCTGTTTACCCTTCTGTGTAAAATCTTCGTTCATCTTAAAACAGACCTCTTACCCTTTCTCACTTTTCATCCGAATCAGTACAGAGTACCACTACCCTATCAGATGACGGCACTTGACATAGTTACAAAATACCACATACCTCACCATATCCGCAACTTTTACAATAGATTTCATAAAATAATAAGATTTGAATAATTATAACCAAGCCGGCATGGTATGAATGTAAACTATAACTGTTTTTGAAAATGCTTATTAAGACACTCATATTACAATATTGGTTTTCTCCAGGAATTTCTTTTTCAGTCGATACATCCTGACCTTCAACGTATTTTCTGATACATTTTCCAATCTGGCAATCTCCTTTGCAGAATACCCTTCCAGAAAATACATACGAAACAGCATTCTTTCTCTGACATCCAGGGCACTTTCCAGAAGGATATTCAATTCTGCATTATTATATTGCTTCTCAATTATAATAAAATCATTCTGGCATGTTTCAAAATCCTGATATACTCTTCGCTGTTCACGGCGTCTTAACTCCAAAATCTTATACTTCTCTGTTTCCATCAGCCAACCGCCGGGATTGGGGTGTGCTGCCAGAAGCTTCGCCTTTCTGACCGCTTCATAAAAAGTATCCTGTACAATATCTTCTGCCATCGCAGTACTCCTTAAGGTCTTCAAGGCAAATCCCATCATCTGATCATAATTTTTTTCATATAAACGAATGATCAATGCCTCCTCATCAAGCCCTAACCGATTTTCTCTTTTGAACTTCTTCATGTTCTGTTCGTCTTCTGCTTTCATATTTTTATAATCCATTCCTTTATAAAAGTATATTTTATACATCTTTTCGCTATTACTAAGTGACCGCTAAACCGCTCTCAGGCACTGTTACTATAGTCACGCGTAAATTATACTATAACTCAGCAAATTTCACCACATTTTTTATTATATATTTTAATAATATTTTAATAACGTGAATTGATAAAGAACTGTTCAACTTTATATTGCTGTTTAGTGTACTGGTGGGGGGGATTGAGAAACCCGGACGAGACAAGAGGCAGGTATTTTAAGGGAAGGGGCAGAAGGGACACGGGACAGGAAGAGGGCGCACACATATGCTTTACAGCTCAGTCAGGCTCGGGAATTCCACGGAGCCCATACCAGGACAAAATTAAACTGCTCCGCAGTTCAATTTGAGGTCTCCGTTCCATGGCCTGAAAAATCGCTGTAAAGCATATGTGTGCGCCCTCTTCCTGTCCCGTGTCCCTTCTGCCCCTTCCCTTAAAATACCTGCCTCTTGTCTCTGGGTATCGAA
>Ga0153941_1000683_pt1 | contig 14508 bp, 24 predicted proteins | sample TSNJ025MetaG_FD_104733 | JGI IMG/M metagenome (GOLD analysis project Ga0153941, IMG submission 104733) | Attine ant fungus gardens microbial communities from New Jersey, USA - TSNJ025 MetaG | ecosystem: Host-associated > Fungi > Mycelium > Unclassified | place: USA: New Jersey, Brendan T. Byrne...
GCAATCTGACTTGGGAGTCAGACCTTCTGATACCAGAAGTTTATTTACTGCATCAAGCAGCGTACTTACTGCATCTGTTGATAGTTTTTTTATGCTGTTGATTAGTTCTACAAGTTTTGTCATGGCGAAAACCCTCCGTTTCTATGAGAATTATCGCACATTATGAGTCCAATAAAACGGACTCATAATACCTACCGACCCATTTTCAAACTAACACCATATTTATTGTAGCGTGCTGTGTATATGTTGTCAAGTCATACATATTCCGGCGCCGCTTTTGTCTATACATATTCCGGCGCAACTTTCGCATATATATTACATATTCCGCAACTTTCGTTTATACATATTCTGCAACTTTCGATTTCATGTCGTGAAGAGAAGTTTTGAAAATATTATCCAGATCGTATTCCCTTGATATATTGTACATCTCATCAATAACAACAGAAAAGGTACCTGCCATGTTCCTCAGGGTTTCTTCCGCTTCCTCATCGCTTTCAAAGGTATAGATATCAGAAAGATAAGAATTTAGCTTTTCAAGGTCTCTTTGGATGTCCTTTGCTCTTTTAGCCTGTTTTTCCTGGCTGCTCTCAAGAGATTTATTCTCTTTCTGCTCCGTATCATCCTCATCATTTCCGCCGATCTCCTCATCATCTCCCTCATACTCCGTTTGATGTGCTTCCCATGCAGCGCGGTCTGCATCTGCTTTGTCTGTTTCCGCGGCAACAGGATCAAAATCATGTCTTACCTCATCGTTCCTCTCATATTCTTTCGGCTCGCGTGTTTCACCTGGTTCGGCACTAATAAAGCCATTAAGAGGTAAACCGCTGTCCCTTGGCAAATTTGCGATTTCAGCCCATGTTTTCCTGCCATCACGATAGCCGCTTACAATCATTTTCATGATATCACGAGTAAGGTCCGCACCTTCATTTAATGCTTCCTGCATAATGGTATAAATTTCTGCCTGTTCGTCAGGACTGTGTTTTGCCATTGGCAGAACACTTGACATTCCTACAGCTTCTTCTCGAATCATGTCCCAAACCGGCATGATCACCTTGTTAATGGTGTTATAGCGGTCGGCCTGTGCCGTTGATATTCCTAAACGCCTTGCAACTTCATCACGTAAATTCCCCGAAAAATTAGCTGATTTCAGATATTCTTCATGCATTTTATATCGTTTGCAGAAAAGTAATGGATCCTTTGTGCTGTCTCTTTGGCTGTTTGCAAGAAGCACATAGTTTTTGATCTGTGTTTCATTACTGAATGTCTTTACAATGCAGGGAAATGTATCCATGCCACATTTTTCGCCTGCTCTTCTGCGCCGGTGTCCGCTGACAATCATGTACTGTCCATCAGGCTGCCCAAACGGGGTAATCTCAAGCGGATCAGTAAATCCCAATTCATTGATAGCATTTTCAAGGTCTGCGGTATACTGAACATCCTCTTGATTATCCGGATAATCTGCCAGACAATCATTACTTATCATTTTAACCACGATAACCTGCGCCTTCTGAGCACTTGCTTTTGCAACTTCCTTAATCGTATTTGCGCTTCCTGCGCTTCCAAAATTCTTAGCCATAATACTTCACCTGCCCTTTCTTACCGGTCCCGATCAATACGCTTCTTCATTTCTTCTGTGAGGTTTTCATATGCTCTACGGCTGTCTGAAGCTGCTTTATAGTAACTGATAGGCCGTCCGAACATTACCGCTTCCCTTACATCAGCCGCAAGTGGAATTTGAACGGAAATAAAAGTGTCAAAAGATTCAAGCTGTTCCTTGATGTAGCGGTCAACTGCGCAATTTTTCATAAATCTTGAAAGATATACCCCTAAAATATTCAGGGCTGGATTGACTTCCCGAGCTTCCTGCACAGTATTCATTATGTCTCCGTAACCACTTACACTATAAATATCTGATGAAAACGGGACAATTACAAAATCCACTATCCGGGAAAAACATATCCTGTTCAACTCTCTATTCGACGGCGGCATATCAACAAGCACCCATGTATACCCCTTCTCTTCGACAAAGCTTGATAACTCGTCCCCAAAACGGTCAATGTCAATGTTTCTTAATGCCTCTTCATCTTCCAAATCAACACTGGCAGCCATGCAGTCTACGCCATAATATTTCGGATTTGCATTTCCCCTGCTTTGAAACAAGCCCTTTGCCGTAACTTCCTGCGCTTCCGCTGTCCCCTGCAAAAATTCAAAAACTGTTTTCCCAGGTTTTTGCGTATTCATCAGCAAAGTATCCGTTGTATTTCTTTGTTTATCAAGGTCAATTACAAGCACCTTTTCCCCTTCTTTTGCAAGAACTCCTGATACATGAAAAATGGAAGTCGTCTTGCCGCAACCGCCCTTTCCATTAATAAACGCAACCTTATTAGTCATACAGAAAATACCTCGCTTTCCATGTAGTGCATTTATATTTCTTTACTTTGCACATTTTAGCATTTAGTACATTCGTTGTCAAGTCTTTTCCGTTATGACTTTTTAAAAAACAATTGTAATAACCACTCTTTGTTATCACGGTGATAATGGCACATAATAGGATGATGAACACTTCCGTAGCTGTAACAACAAGGCAATCCTTCATCTTCCCCGGAAATTATAAAAGTATCCTGTCAGGAAGTGAGAGGAAATACTTCCATCACTGAAAGATAGAAGAAGTAAAATAATAGAATAAATACGCTGTCATTCCAATATGCCATTTTCCCTCAGAAATACAAGCTTTTCTTCTTTTGGGCATAACACGTTTTTGGAAAATATATCCTCTAAAAGCTTATTTTCTGACACTATTTTTTGAATAATTTTTCAGAGGTGCATCAAATTGGAATAAATTGTTGGGAGATGTATCAAAAATAGAATAAATTATCTCTTTTTCCGCATAAAAAAAGAGCTTTCCTTTCTGGTGTTGCTCTTTTTGTCCGTTCCAGCCTATTCTATTGTAAAAATCCTGGTGTGTTTAGCATATATGATTATTTTTTTTCATTTTTACCGGTTTTTATGTACTTCCACGAAACGAAAAACAAACCTATCACATAATAGGCTTAACATGTTTCTCCCTTCTGTAGTATCTTAAGCTTTTCCGATATAAGTTTATGTATGAATTTGGGATTTATCTGCCGGTTCCATTTATATTGATTGGAGATCCCGGCATTCTTTAGCCGGATGCTTTCCTCTACAGCCCGCTGGAATACCTCGGTTATTTTATCCTTCAGTGTGTCTGCATACTGGCTAATCAAATCAATGGTATCCTGATATTCTTCTTTCGTGCTGGATGCACGCTGCCGCCTGAATATAACTGCTCCTATGTGCTCTTTGAAAAGCTGCATGTCTGTCAGGGCTTGTTTCTTTTCTCCCACACCTTCCAGGGGGCGTATGAAATACTGTCCTTTACTGATGCCAATAGAAAAAAAACGCTTCAGGGTATACAGGTAACGCTGTAGGACACGAATGGTTACATCAAGCAGTTTACAATACTTGTCCTGAAATAATGACAGCCCTATCCGGTATTTTCCGCCATTTTTATCATTCTTGGTAATCTTTAAAAATTGCAGTAACAGAAGTTTCTCGCCTACCTTCAGCTTTTTAAAATCCAGATCAAAGAATATATCATCCCCTGTACTTATGTAGCCTTCATCATATTTACCATCCTCGAAGCTGTTGCCTTGAATAGTGATATCCCAGTCTCCGTAATATTCCTTATTTACCCTGATCAGCTGCTTGTCCTCCAGACTTCTTATTACATCATAGAAGGTCTGAAACGAGATATCCAGTGATGAGCATACATCCTTGTAATACAAACCTGTGACCCGCCCTCTGTTGTCCTGGTAATGTGATATGTGAATTATAAAATCTACTTCAGCTTTCGTTAGATGGGCTTTCAGATGGGCTTCCAGCATACGGTTAATTACAGTGTTTTTTAATTTTTGCATGGAAGCTGCCTTCTCCTTTCATGGACGGTTTAGCGGCGTTATATCTGTTACGCTCTCCCACTTTGCTATCAGAATATCTATATTATGCATTATATTTTTTTTCTCCGGTTCACATAGTTCCATTTTACGCTTATAATTATATAAGCTTTTTTGTATAGTTTCTTTTTCCCACAGGTCAAAATCATCTTTATAATTTTTTTTATATTTAGCTGATAACCATAGCCAAACAAAGCTGCTAAATAGCAGGCTAAGTAACATTACAGATGTAACCAAAAGCATTACTAGTCTCATTTAATATTCAAGAATCCTTTCTTTGGATATACACAATTATTTGATAAACTTTAATTTAATACTTCTAAAACATCCGATACATTTTTATTTGATATCTCTAAATCTTGATTTTCATACTTTACTACTATCTCATCAATACCCAATACAACAATGTCAATCACATTTACGGTGCTACAAAAATCGTTTATCATATTATCAAATCCACCCTTTTCCTCAATTACATCAAACCGAGTTCTTTTCTTATCAAAAATTTTAATTTTCATATTCTATCCTCCATTTCATGGCGGCATATTCCCTAAACTCTTCTACTGATAATCCACAAGCGGCAGCTAACAAGCTACTTTTAAGGTAAAGACTTTAATTTCTCAACAGCTTCTTTTCCTCTATAGACATTTATATCAATTATTTTCATTGGATTATCCATTCCACAAGGTATTTTGTTTCTAATGCAGTATCCAATCGCATAGATACTTTCTAGCAAGTCTTTTTTTGATATAAAATCAGTTTCGTAAGTATAAGTATCATCTTCCCATTTCTTTTCAATAATTGCATGGTAACGACCTAATTTATATTTTCCTATTTGCATATTACCTCCATTAAATTATTAACAACAAACTTAATCTGTCCGTTACTTTCGCTTTCAGTGTTGAGATTTGGTATCCTGCTTCCACATCTTGCAACCTGCTTTGCATATTATCATAAGTCATCAATCACTTCGAATGTTAGGCTTTCCAGTGTTTCAGCATTAATCTCTTCTACTACCTTAACAAATAGTTCGGACTTATCTGGAATCGTCTCATAGAATTTATTTGTAGTGCAATCATAGCTTGTAACAGTTTCTGATTCAGATATTATAACTTGAACACCTAAACCAGATTGCATATTATAGGACACTGGGTTAGCCATTACAGAACCATTAATAATAAATATTGTCCACACCTCCCCATTAGCAGTGACGTAATACGTTTGGTAAATAGGATGCTTTTCTGATGATGCTTCAGAAATAGTTGTTGCATCAAAATACTCTCCATTCATAGAATATTCTGTTGTAACAGGATAATCCTCAAAACCTCGTACAGCAAGATTTTCACAAAGTTCTGTTTCTGTTTGTACAACATCAGAATTATTTACATCAACTGTTGATATGATATGCGAATTTTGTTCATAAAACTCATCTGCATCTGTAGATTCAACCTTGAATGAATCGGTTTCATCATCTGTACTATTTGCATAATTCGTTTCTTTATATCTTTCTATTGAATCTATGAACTGTGATTCCAGCTCGCTATTTTGAGATACTTCGTAACTTTTTGCCTTGAGACCTTTATGTAAACAATACCCTACCACGCCAAGACACAATAAACCTGATAAAGACAGTATTATCATTTTAAGTATAAAAGTTGTTTTTCTACTTCCTTTGTTATTTTGCAATTTGTATTCTCTCCTTATAAAGTTTCAATATAAGCAATTGTTAAGTTGATTAACCCGCTAATTCTGCTGGGTTAACTGGCAATCTAGCCTCCCAGGGACACCACCATAATAGGCTGACTGGGATATAAACCTCGCTTGTAAACCACACACCGCTGGTAAATTATTACTTACCAACTTATGCTTTGCCCACAAATGAAGCAATATTCTGCCTCTACGTCATTGTCATCTTTCAGATATGTATTACAGAAGATACAACAATCATTCTCACCCGGCAGTACTGGTATCTGCTTTTTGAATGCTCCCTCTAAGATCGATAAAAATATATCCTCAAATGAAATAGACCATTTTTCTGTATCATCATGTCCACTCGGTTCGCTTAGTCTGCCAAGAATATAGTCAACAAATTCTGCCTCTTCTCCTCGTTTTACATATTGCTCACAATATTCTGGACTATTTTTAATTAACAATGCTAAGTCAGATACCTTAATGGAAAAGTTTATAACCGTTCCATCCTCTGATAATTCGGTTTTCGGAAGTCCATTATCATATTTTTTCTTTGCCATACTACTCTCCTACTTTAAATTATTAGTTAATCCAACAACTGATTTTATAATACCTTTCCTCTACGTAGCTGCTCTCTATGCCAGTCAGCTATCTACTGTCCTGGCTAATTTATTATGTCAGCTGTTAATTCTACTGGCCGATACCTCAAATGCTATCCTGGGCTCCATATTTTCATTATCAGTCTTCTTAATATAATTACGGCTCTGGATACGTCCAAGGATAATACAGCGTTCCCCTACGCTTAAATTGCTGGCATATCTGGCGCTTTTTCCCCAGCAAATACATGGAATGTAATCTGATTTTCCATATGATTTATTAACTGCAAGCAATAAATCTGTAATCTCCCTGTTTAAAGGTGTTTTTCTATATACCGGCTCCTTACACAGATATCCATCCAGATAAATCTGATTTGATATGGCACCATAGGGTATATTCTCAATAAACTCAATTTCTCTGGCATAAACATATAATATTAATCTGCTTTTACCTTCATCGCGCTGGTTCCAGGACCGGAATTGACCATTCACCTTGATAATCATATCTTTATAGTCAGCAGATATATCAATTAAGTGTTCTGATATCATGACCGGTATTATATCTAAATTTCCGCTAATCCTCTGTACGCTTACATCCATCATATAAAGATCCACACCATAAATTTCATGGCTATAAGTAAACTCGCTTATTATTTCTCCCGTTATTGTTACCTGATTATTTTCAATAAGATTATTTTTCATATACATCTCCTCATTTGTATTTCTTTTTAAAACATCCACAACCATATATCACGTAAAAAAAATGCATAGCAAATTATTCATTACCTTTTTTTCCTTTACATATTGATTTAATATTTACCCGCATATAAAAATGCACCGAGTATAATAACCAATTCAACATAATACTTTCTGCTCTTTCGGCGGTTTCTATTATGCTTCATTTCATCCTCCAAGTGATCCATCCTTAATCATTCTGGATTCAGCGGGAATAATGCGTATGCTGTCCCTAAGTTTACAGTACATATCATATATCCTCAGCTGTTCCACCAGATGTAATTTCTCATCATCATTCACATAGGAAGCTGACATCTGTATAAGCTCAGCCAGTAGCATCGCTTCTGCTTTGTTTTCTGCAACAATATATCCCATATGACTCCGTTCACGTCTATACCTTATTTTCTCTGATTTCTCCATCTTCATAGGTAAAGACCATACTGTTATTATCCTTATCAGTTATCTTTATGCTATTATCATCCAGCAACTGGCAGTCTATATGAGTCATATGAAAATGCTGTTGGATATGTTTCATTATTTCATACTGCCCAATCGTCTTCATTCCTCTTATCATGATTTCCATACACCTCTTCCATAATTAACCTGCATAGATCATTATGCAGATAATAAAGTCCGTTTCCATAGCTGTCATTCAGCTTATTACATACCCTTTTGGCTTTCGCTCCCCATTCCTTCCAGTCTTTTGCTATCTTATAGAGGTAACTGTCAGTTGTCGCCAATCCGAGGTCATTAAGGATATCATCTGCTATGGCTTTAGGATCTTGCCTGGCAGGAATATTACACTTTTCTGTATAATAGTCAGCGAACTCATTTACTAAATATTTGATATGTTCTTTATAGAACATAATATCCTTTATGTTCAACTTTACCAGCTCCATATCTTGCTCATCCCTTAACATAATCTCCAGTATCCCTTCCTGGATTTCATGAATTAGTTCTATTATTATCAAAAAACCTTCTATATCGTTGTGTTTTCCTTCATGGTTTGCATATAAGTAATCTCTCCATGCTGCTCCGAACTCGTATAATCTAATCATGATGTTTCTCCTTATCTGAGTTATATATTTTCATAAGAATAGCAATTTATATCAATACCTGTAACGTCTAAAAATATTTTTGCATCAAATTCCGGCAAGGATGTAATATATTCATTGCGGGTTTTGGCATATCCTCCCATGCCTCTTCTTTTCCAGAATCAACAGCTGTTTCTCCTTCTGAGACGCCATTCTGGTCATATACGAAGTCACTCATGTACCGGGTGATATAAGCTGCTTCACCCCGGGAATCATGCTTTCGGGAATCACCATTATTAAAGGCAGGAAGCCATCCGTTAAATAACTTGTTCATGTTTCTATATACTTCCTCAAATCGTTCTTCTGTTACGATTTTGCCAAAAATACTGCACTGACGCGGCTTGTTGCTTAAAAAAATCGCACGATCGACACCGAATGAATTTATTATACCAAATGAGTCATTCACGCCATTCGATGCAATCACACCATCTGACCAATTTACGCCATTTGATTCGTTAACACTACACGACTCATTTACACCATTAGAACCATTCACATAATCCGAACCATTCACACCGTTTGATGCACTCACATTATCGGACCAATTTACACCGTTCGCCCAATTAACACTGCCCGATTCATTCACTCCATTTGACTCATTCACTTCATCTGCCCAGTTCACACCGTTCGATGCTGTCACTCTGTTATAAAGTCCTTCCGGCTCCATTAATTCCATTGACATTTTAATCTCTCCTTTCCTGAGTGTTTTTCTGTTTATGTACTGAAGGTTTTGCTCGTATTTTCTCCTGCTCATTCTCAGTGAAAAACAGGTATTTACATAACCGAACTATTACCTGCGTCAGCTCATGATGCTTATCCTGTATCTTCCTTTAGCAGCCAGATTTTTTCTTTTTTTTGTTCCTGCGCCTGCTCCTCTGTAACCGGCTCTCCCCTTTTCATCCGGCTATAATATAAATCCACGAACCCCTGTGTCAGACGCTCCTGCCCACCTTCTGTAAATGTAACAGTACAGGTATATTCTGTTTTTTTTCTTGCCATAAAACCTCCTTCAGATTCGTAAATCTTAAGTCCTAAATCAATCAGCATGGCCATAACCGTATTCTGGCTGCCACCTATCCTTTCGGTCTGGTATTTAATCCTTTTATGTAAGTCATCCGATATTCTTATAGCTATTCGTACCGGTTCCTGTCTGAGCGCTTTTTTTTCATTCATTCCTGCACCCTTCCCTAAATATTTAAGATATACACGGCTTCTTTCTGCATAAAGCAGACCGTAAATTTATACTGTCTCTTTTCGTTATCACAGTGATAAGGTCACATTTATCCTCCATCTTTCTTATGCCTTTACGTGATGCGAAACGAAAGGGGTAGAATGCTACGCACCTATGAAAGTGGAATTATGTGATGCTCTCACAACACGTAAAGGCACAAGCTATCACCTTACATTCTCAATTTCACGTCATCTGTTCGGACAGGGCATACTTCTTTTTTGCAGCTTGTTCTGCGAAATGCGCCACACGTCCGATATCCATTAAATACTTTTGCAAATCAACATCTAACTCTGAGAATATAACTTGCATTTCTTTTTCTAAATCAACATTCATTGTTTTGTTTGTCACACAATTCAACTCCTTCCATTAATTGATAACTTGTAAGCACATTATATCGCCTCAAGGATAACATGTCAACCTTTTAAACGTATTCTTACTGTACTTTTGTTGACATGTTATAGTTTTTATATTATATTATGTTCAAAGGATGGTGATTAAAATGAACACACGCATCAAAGAAGCACGTGAAGCGCTGGAATTAAGTCAAAATGATTTTGCAGAACGCCTTGGATTGCAACGAAACTCAATATCATTAATTGAAAATGGTAAAAGGAATGCTTCCAGCCGAACTTTAAATGATATCTGTAGAGAATTCGGTATAAATGAGTCTTGGCTGCGAACAGGCGATGGAGAAATGTTTGTAAATTCGACAACTCAAAATTTCAAAGAATTTATGTCAATTGTTAAAGACCTTTCTCCAGAGCTTCAGGATTACATGCTTAATCAAGCAAAATCATTACTAGAATTACAGCGAAGTAAAAAAGTCTAGGCGCATGGTCTGGGCTTTTTCTACATAACTACATAACTAAGGAGCGAGGTAAACAAATGACTATCAATCAACGAATTAAGCATGTACGCCAAGCGTTGAATCTATCACAAGCCAAATTTGCAAAGGCAATATCTATATCAAACGGTTACATCGCAGGAATTGAACTAGAGAACCGTAGCGTTAATGATCGTCTAATTAAGCTTGTGTGCGTCACATTCAATGTAAGGGGAGAATGGCTTAGAACTGGCGTAGGTAGCATGTTCGAGGAACAACCTAATCAGTTATCGAAAGTGGCTTCTGCAAACTTTACAGAATTGAAACCTGAATATCAAGAATATATCCTTAAGCAAATTGACCAACTCTTGGATATACAGCGTAAAGAAAATCATGATAAGGAAAATAATCCCAAAGAATGAAATCCCTATAGTCTCTCACAGTATATCGCCACTTATTCGCTTTCCTTAGGAGTTTATCTCTAAACTCTGCAGATAGGTGAATTATTTTCTGTCCTCATACATTTCATCCAATATTCCTATAGCTGCTCATACAGATTCCTGTTTGGGTTCTTTTCTTTCGTCCATACCACCTCCTAACCCCTAATATTTACATAGTACCAGTACACTTGTTTCTATAATTTATCCAGCACTTCCTCCCATTGTACAGGCATATTCCAGTTCTTTTTTTCATAAGGCTTCCTCCTGCATTTTATGCTGTCTCTTTTCGTTATCACGGTGATAAGATCACATTTACATTCCCATTCTCTATTTGCTTTTTGGTTTTAAAAATATCTATTCCATAGCCGCAGTGCTTGTCGATACAACTCTGGCTAATTCTTAGTTGCGTTATGATATGTTTTTTCCCGCTCCAATACAAAATTCCATGCCCTTTCCTCCATATTTCCATTCCTTATTGTGTGACATATTTTATGTGTCATATTCCATTCTTTTCTTTTTATCGCTAATGTGATATAATTTTGATGTCAAAAAGGAGGTAAAGTATGGCAAACAATATCCCATTAACTCTCAGGCTTCCAGCAGATTTAAACGAACAGCTAAATAGAATCGCTAAGGCAACAGGTATAACTAAAACTAATTTACTCAGGCAATCTATATATGATTATTTAGATGTACCTGAAATAAAAATTTCTGATTTCAATATTCTTCCTGTGTATGGAGCGGAAAAACACCGTATTGTTCTAAATATCAACTCATACACTTATGATATTTTAGAAAAGCAATCCAAAAAATTTTCCTTATCATTTAATAATCTGCTTGCCTATTCGTCAATTAAGATTCTGCAATATTATTCCAAACTGACAAAAGAATCAGAGTAGTAATACTAAACCCAGACTGTGCACTTACTTAAAATTGCGTTTGCTTAAGTGCTTCTATTTCTTCTTCGACATCATGTGGAATAGTAACTGTCACTTGTCGATAAGTTTATATATTTGATGATTTATATATTACTTTACATTGATAATCTGTGTATGTATAATAACTATTGAGGTGATTACTATGCCAACAGATAAACCGCGGTATTCCATTACTGTCGACGATGAAACATTAAAGGAAATTGATGATTTTAGGTTTGAAAATCGCTACAACAGCCGATCACAAGCCACTTTAAAGCTTATTAAAATGGGGCTTGAAGTACTAAAGCAGGAAAAAGCGCTAAAAAGTAAATCTGACACAAAATCACATAAGGATTAGCTCCTCTCCCATCCGCTTCCCTCTGGAGATCTTATTTTAGTTGCTCCAGTAATTCCATTGACAATTTACTACCTCTCCTTTCCTTTGTGCTCTTCTGTTACAATACATTCATATAGTTGATTCGCTATTATATGCTTACAGCCTTTCCCTTTATTTGTTCCTGAGCCTGCTCTTCTGTAACCGGTTCGCCTCTTTTTAGCCGGTTATAATATAAATCCACAAACCCCTGCGTCAGACGCTCCTGCCAGCCTTCTGTAAAGGTTACTGTACAAGTATATTCTGTTTTCTTTCTTGCCATAAAACCTCCAAATTGCGTGGTATTTTCGTTATCACGGTGATAAGCTAAAACTGTTTATTCGGTTTTGAGAGTTGAAATTTTAATACCAATATGTTACTGTTTTTTATGAGAGGACGGTGTTTCTATGCCAAATTTTACAGAGCGTATGAAGGAATTACGAATTAAAAATAATATGACGCAAAAAAACCTAGCAGAAAAATTAAATGTTACGCAAACAGCTATAAACTATTGGGAGAATGGTAAAAGAGAACCATCTTTGGAAGTATTAATAAAGTTAGCTGATTTTTTTCATGTCTCTGTTGATTATTTGATTAAATCTAAGACAGAAAAAGAACATTTTAACGAACTCAACATCAATAGTAATATCGAAATTCAATCTGAAAAATTTGGTTTCAAAACAATAAGTGCTACAGAAGAAAACATAAATAAATATCCTGAATACTTTAATATAGTATTTGATAAAGCGGTTGAATTGCTAATTGAATCTTCTGAAAATCATCAACTTTATGATGCAATGACAGGTATAGAAATAGACAACGAAAAAATGAAAGAGATGGCATATAATTTGACTAACGAAAAAAAAATTATTTTTTTAAATAATATTTTTGAAAAAATAGAAGTGAATGATTTATTAAAAACTATACGTATATTTTGCAAGTCAGATTAGCCAATACCATTTTTCTTTTTTGCCAATTGTTCTGTACTATAAAATGTCAGCTCCAGAATAGGATGCTACGAGCAAGTTCCGCACCACGTAAAACACCACAGACACCTTATTCATTATCTAAATAAACTTTATGCTTGTTATTATGTAATTTGTCACTTAAAAGTAAAGTCACCGCATCTCGCATCCAAAGGAAACGTCCCTCTTCTGACAGTTGACAGTAAATGTCCATAACCTTTCTAAGTTCTTTTTCCTCAATATCTCCTGGTTCCATAATATTCACCTCACTCTGTTGACATTAAAACAATTATATGTCTAGTTAAAACATTTGTCAACATATTTTTGTTGATTCCATCAACTTTTCAATTTGACTATATCATCTTTATGTGGTATCTTAATATTATCTTCTTATATAACTCTAAATATCCTATTCTGAATTTATAATTATTTTGCATAATATTACATGTACAAGATGAAGTACCATATTGGTACAAAGATTATAAATAATTCTTCTATCTATAAAATAACTAAATATATATTGATGAAATCATAACCTAATAAGGAGAATTTGAATAATGATCCATAAAAGAATTAAACAAATCAGAAACGAAGCAAAATTAACTCAAGAAGAGTTTGCCAAGCGACTTGGCGTTAAGAGAAATACCGTTGCAACCTATGAAATGGGACGAAGTACTCCGATCGATGCAGTTCTTTCGCTAATTTGCCGAGAGTTTAACATTAATGACGAATGGTTGCGCACAGGTAACGGACAACCTTACACAATGCTTCCGAAAAATGAAATGGTTGAAAAAGCAGCTTCACTATTAAGTTATAGGGATCCAAATTTTGAAGCACTAATAAATATTTATAGTGAATTAGATAAGGATGATCGTGAAATATTGATTAGAATTGGATCAGGACTTTTAGCATCACATAAAAAAAAAGAATGATTTGCTGATTATTTAACCATGGAAAAAATAATGCTTCTCGCCCTCTATATAAAGGGCGAGAAGCATTATCATTTCTTTGTTTTGTCAGGATATGTACTGGCAAAAGTATAAACCGCGATTAAGTAGTCAATGTCTTCACATTTTTCAATAAGAGTAAATATCCCTCTCATATATGCATCCAACATATGTTTACTTTCTTCATCCTGTAAATGCTGTTCTTGTTGTTGATTTTCCCTACTCATAATGACCCCTTTCATCTTAAGTACAATAATCAAAACCCAATATCTTAGTATATTACAGCATAAAGTTTTGCCAGATATTACACCACCTGTCAGGCTTAACATACTACTTTTTGCCGTTATATATTCTACAAATCGTGCAACACACCCGAATCAATAAAATACTTTTGTAAATCAGTATTTGTTTCGAATTACTATTTTATGGTAGCTTATTTGGTACAATGCCGGTGACTATTATAGATTTTTATACATTTTTTAATTTTTTCTTACACTGTTTATTTCTTATTTCAATGCAAGAGGAGAGTAGTTAAGAACTGGTGAAGGTAACATATTCGTGGCACAACCTAATCAGTTAATGAAAGTGTCTTCTGCTATCTTTGAGTATTCCGGCGGTTTTGAGCCATTGAATCCGATGCGCAGAGCCATATAGTCCGAAATAGAGAGCCATATATGTAAAAAGTCGAATCCGCTATAGAGAGCCACCAAAGTAAGTATTACAA
>Ga0153941_1000684_pt1 | contig 14504 bp, 9 predicted proteins | sample TSNJ025MetaG_FD_104733 | JGI IMG/M metagenome (GOLD analysis project Ga0153941, IMG submission 104733) | Attine ant fungus gardens microbial communities from New Jersey, USA - TSNJ025 MetaG | ecosystem: Host-associated > Fungi > Mycelium > Unclassified | place: USA: New Jersey, Brendan T. Byrne...
AGTAACGAAAGACAAAAGCAACCGAAAAAAATGCTATTTAGAGATACTGGGCGCAATCTTCCGCACTGAAAAAACTGCTGTACGCCCTTCGGTTTTGTCCTGTATCCCTGCCCCTGTGCCTTGTCTCCTCCACTGCCGGAAAACCATACCTGTACCTTTCTCGTCCGGATTTTTCAATCCCCCCCCTTGGGAAAATACAGGAAAAGCCGATATAAATTAAGAGACAGCTTTACTGTTACATTTTTTTCAGGGGGTAACCATATGAAGGTTGATAAAAACATATCCATTTATGGAGGAAATGACATACGCGTTTTAAGAAAGCAGGAAGAAGAAAAAGGAAAAGACAGCAGGAATATATTTGCCGGTAATCTTAATTTAAATAACGATACGGTTTTGCAAAAACAGCAGCAAGCCAGGGAAAAAGCAAGGAAGATCATTAATGAAGCATGGGACGGTGACCGCTCTATAGATGAAAATCTGGCCGAGAGACGGGAGAAGATCAGGAGTCTCAGGGAGGAATCCATGGCGGAACAGAATAAGCTGGCGGAATTGAATCAGCTTGCCCAGGAGCTTAAGGAAACTTATGGAGTGAAACCTGATAGTCAGGAGCAGAAAGATATGGATCTGCTGATAAAGGAAAAGCGCAATATGAAGGGAGGTTCTGCACTGAGTGAGGAGGAGCAGGAGCGTATTGCACAGATTCGCAAGGAGGGGCTGACACCGTATCAGGAAAGGATGCTTGAAATTGATGATCGGGGAAGTGCCTGTAGGGAGAAGATTGAACAATATGACAGGGAGATACAGGTGGAAAATGCGATTATCCGTGGAATTAAATTGGAACGGCTTAAAACCCATCCCATGCTGGATGCTCAAAATCAAGCGGATGAAATCAAGAAAGCGGCCAGTGAGGAGATTATAGGTATGTTGATCCAGGAAGCCCGGGATCATATTGATGAAGAAATGGAAAAGAAAGAAGAAGAGGCTGATAAGATCAGGGAAGAAAAGGAAGAGGCGGAAAAGGTCCTGGAGAGACGGCGGGAAGACAGAGAGGAGCAGGAAGAATTATTGGAAGCTATTACTGACAGTATGCTTACGCTGGATCAGTTAAAAACGGATGTACAGAGCGAGATTCAGGATGTTGTGAATAAAATGAATCTGATTACAGAGGATATTAAAGGTTCTATGGTGGATAAGCAGTTATAGTTCAAATTGTTGATAAATAGGAAAACAAAAGAATAAAAACAAAATAACGACAACTTCCTGAGAATTTCTTAATTGTAGTCTGAATACTTGTGGAGTATATTTGTATATGCTATTATAATACAAATATAATAGATCATCCGGACAGGTATTCGGAGCAGCAGGAGTGGAGACATAATACATGAATAACATAAATTATGAAATCAGGAAGAGGTTATGGAATAATAAACCAAGGTATGGCATACCTTGGTTTAATAAAGGATGGAAGGCAGTTATTTTATTTACTGCTTTCGTTTTTTTTATGCTGCAGCCGATGACCGGAGTGAAAGCATCTGACAGCGGGGATTTTCAGGTGGAAGTAGAGTATGGGTATGGCGGCTATAATGCGTCCAATACGGCGCTGCCTGTCAGTTTGTATATTACCAATAACGGACCTGATTTTGAAGGGCAGATTAAGTTATTGACTAATCTGGATAGTTATGATGTGGTTACGGCTTATGGACAGGATCTGATTATCAGCAGTGGGAGTACAAGGCAGGTTGATTTTGTTATCACAAATCTGGATAATTATTCAAATGTACAGGTGGTTTTGGAGAATACCAAAGGAACAGCGGTTTATGATGAAAAAAAGAGTGTGTCGGTAAATTATTCTGATGATGTATTTATAGGAATATTGTCGGATGATTTTATTGGTTTGAATTATTTTGACCGGGTAGGGAATCTGTCTGCCGGGAATCTGGCCGGGCGCAACTTCCGGATTATGAACCTGGCCGAAGAAGGGATTTCCAGGCTGGAAGGCGGACTGGACATGTTCAGTGTTATTGTGGTCAATAATTATAATACCTCATTACTGGAAGAGGCACAGGCAGAGGTGCTGAAAGCCTGGGTGCAAAAAGGCGGTACGCTGATTATTGGAACAGGAAGCACTTATCAGAAGACGCTTAATATGTTCCAGGATGAATTTCTGGCAGGTTCTGTCGGTTCTGTAGAGTTGATGCCTTTGAATGCTGCTGCTGGAGTGGGTGAAGATGAAGAGGATGACACGGATTCTGAGATCACAGGTACTGAAAATTCTGGTACTGAAAATTCTGATACTGAAAATTCTGGTACTGAAAATTCTGATACTGAAAATTCTGGTACTGAAAATTCTGATGCTGAAAATTCAGGTACTGAAAATTCTGATATTGAAAATTCAGATTCTGTAATTACAGATTCTGTAATCCTTAATCTGAACCAATTGAGGATTACTGTGGAAGATAGTGTGGAATATAGTGAATTCGGCATGCAGGTAGTTAAGCGCGGGATTGGTAAGGTTGCTGTTTTTTCATTTGATTTAAGTGATGAGTTGTTCAGCGAATGGGATTATGTGTATGATGTAACAGAAGATTTCCTGGCAGTGCTGCTTGCAGATGCTGTGGATATCAATACTGTTTCTTCACAGCTGAGTTACTGGGCGTTACAGAGCATGATATCAAATGTGGGTGATGACAATTTTCCTAAAATCGGAGGATTTGTATATTCAATTCTGCTGTATATTGTTTTGCTGCCTGTATTGTATATCATCTTAAAGAAAACAGATAAAAGACATTTTATCTGGTTAATGATACCGGTATTATCTGTTATGTTCAGTATCATCATATATGGAATGGGAGGTGTAACCCGGCAGAAGGAGCCGTTTATGAACTATGCCTCTTTATTACAGTTGTATGAAGGAGGCAGTGTGAAGGAGCTGAATCTTTTATCGGTGACCTCTCCTTCCAACAGGAATTACAGTTTTCATATGCCTGGCGATTATAGGGTTAGTGTGATCAGCAGCAGATATGGTAACTATTCCACAACCGATTATACCGTAATGCTGCAGCAGAATGTGCAGGATACAGAGGTTAGTGTGTTTAAGAGTCAGTCCTATGACCGGAGATATTTTGGTGCGGAACGGTATACGGATAGTTTTGGAGATATAGAGATAGCGTTTTTGTATAACCTGCAGGGATATGAGGGCAGTGTAACAAATCATTCTGAATATGTTCTGACCGGTGCCGGTCTGATCTTACCGTTTGGCGTGATTACACTGGATGCCATTGAACCAGGGGAAACGGTGGATATTTCATCAGGTAAGGATCCGCTGACCACTTATTATAGTATGAATGATGCGGCGTATGTGCTGATCCCTTATGATTATAACGGATTGGACAGTGTGAATGTGAATGCAAGACGGAATATGATTTCATCTATGGGGTCTTATAACATGCTGCCGTATTCCAGAACTTATTTTATGGCATTCGCTGAAGAATATGTTCCGGAGGCAATGGAAGTACAGACCTATGAAACATCGGGAGCTGTGATAATAGTCAGGGAGTTTGATCTTTGGGATGAGGAAAGCGGAAAAACTGTATTAACAGACTTAAACAGTCTGTCGATAGTTGCTGAAGGTGATTTTAGTGAGCATTACAACTATGATACAGGTGGTTATAACTACTGTATTATCAGTGATGAGGGGGAGCTGGAATATTATTTTGATGATGGCTTTTATCCGGAATCGATCACTTACAGCACGGATGAGTATTTGTATTATAAAGATTATATGAATGTATCATTTTATAATGTGGAAACAGGTGATTATGACCCGGTTTTTGAAGATGAAGCAATATTTATGGAGCTAACGTCATATATCAGTGAAGATAATTCACTCAGGGTAAAATTTCATCAGACATACCCGGGCAATGAAACATATATTCCTTCCTTTATTGTAATTGGCAGGGAGGAAGAGCGGTAGAACAGGTAAAAACAGGTAATGGCAGTTATAGTTTTGCATCTGGCTGCAATTTAGCCGTGAGGCTGAGCTGCAGCTATCAGCAGACAGATAGGAGTTGCATGGATACAGCTTTGCGTTATCAGGCAGATACTGATATTATGTTAAGGATAAGAGGACTTAGAAAGCAATATGGTAATTTTACGGCTTTAAACAGTCTGGATATGGATGTGAAAAAGGGTGAGTTGTATGGATTCGTTGGTTCTAACGGAGCAGGGAAGACTACAACCATGAAAATAATCAGCGGTTTGCTTAAGGCTGATGGCGGCGAGGTATACATTGACGGTGTATCTGCCTTACAAAAGCCGGCGGATATGAAGCGTCATATTGGCTATATGCCGGATTTCTTTGGCGTATATGACAATCTGAAGGTGATAGAGTATATGGAATTTTATGCGTCCATATATGGTTTTCATGGAAAAGAAGCCAGGCAGCTGTGTCTGGAGCTGATCGATCTGGTGAATCTGAAAGACAAGGCAAATGTATATGTTGACAGTCTGTCCCGGGGAATGAAGCAGCGTTTGTGTCTGGCAAGATGTCTTGTCCATGATCCCCGGCTGCTGATATTGGATGAACCGGCTTCCGGACTGGATCCAAAAGCAAGATATGATATGAAGGAGATTCTTAAAAATCTCAGTGATATGGGAAAAACGATATTGATCAGCTCCCACATACTGACGGAGCTTGCTGAGATGTGCAGTGCTATTGGGGTGATCAAGCACGGGCAGATGATTCTCAGTGATACGGCATCCGGGATTTCCGCAAGACTTTCAGCTTCCAATACACTTGTTATCACTGTACTTGAGAAAGAAGAAGAAGCGGTAAGACTTTTAATGGAGCTGCCCGGTACAGCAAATGTCAGCGGACGTGATCACATCATAAGGCTGGGATATGACGGAGGTGCCGAAGAAGAAGCCAGGCTGCTTCGGTCTCTGGTGGAAAAGGATATTCCGGTACACGGTTTTAAAAGAGAGGAAAGCAGTCTGGAAGCATTGTTTATTGAGCTGACAGGCGCCAGGTAATCGCTGCTGTATCATAGAAACAACTGCGTAGAAACGCTTAAGAGGTATGATAATGAAGATAAATCCCATGTTGAAAAAAGAAATAATGGTAAGTGTCAGGGGAATCCGGCTGACAGTCATAATGTTGATATTTAATATTGTATTAGCCCTGATTGGACTGGTGGTCTTTTATTCCATATTGGAAAATGCAAAGTGGAGCGGCAGTATTGATTATAGCGCTACCATCAGTCTTTATTGCATGCTGGTGGTATTCCAGGTTATTCTGCTGATTTTTATTGTACCGGCATTAACCGCGGGTTCCATATCCGGAGAAAGGGAACGGCAGACATTGGATATTTTGCTTTCCAGCAGCCTGTCTCCTGGAAAAATTATATTCGGAAAGCTGTCAAGCTCCCTTTTATCAGTTTTATTATTAATCTTTTCAAGTTTACCTGTTATGTCGCTGGTGTTTATTTTTGGAGGTGTTGAAATAGCAGATGTGGTGGTTAATATACTATTTTTGATGTATATAGCATTTTTAGCAGGCAGCATTGGTATTTCCTGTTCAGCACGATTCAGAAAAACCGGAACAGCAACGGCTATGTCATATGGTGTCCTGTTATTGATCGGACTTGGAACGATTCTGGCAACTGTGCTGCTTATGATTATGTATGAATGGACGAATACAGGGGAGTGGGCGAGATTACTGGCGGCTTTGGTATTGTTGGTAAATCCGGGCACTACGCTGATGGAAATCATAGGGAATCAGATTACCGGAGAATATTTTATGCAGGAATTATTTTACAGCAGTTCAGGATTACTGTATTTTGTTACCAGTAACTGGATTCCGGCAAGTATCATTACGCAGATACTGATGGTAACCTTAATACTGCGCAGTGCTGTCAGGAGGGTAAATCCTTTAAGTAAGGGCAAACCTTTTAAACAAGGGAAACCCAGGCAGTAGTCAAGGGGGAGGATATTCGTCTATGGATATATTTACTGAAATCTTACAGGTGATTAAAAAGATAAGACGCAGATTGAACCTGAATCTGGTATTGTTGTATGGGTTATATGGCGGTGTCGCCGGAGTCTCCCTGGGAGCATTGCTGAATTTTTGGGCAATCTGGTTTCCTGTTCCTGATGCAGTCAGGTTAGGGATCTTGTTGGGGATATTGGGCGTGGCAGCAGGGGTCTGTCTGGGAATCTATAAAAGAGTTTCCCTGGAACAGGCAGCTCTGACCGGTGATAAAAGAGGACTGCATGAAAGTCTGATCACTACCCTTTGGCTGCGGGAAAAAAATGACCCATTTGCCAGAGCGCAGAGAGAGCAGACTAAGACATTGCTTACAAGCTTTTCCCTGTCTGAACAGATACCTGTGAAAGTACCGATGACAACGCTTTTTATATTTGCCTGTGCACTTATATGTCTGGTAGTATGTATGCTGGTACCGTCACCTGCCAAGGAGGCAGCTGCTGCACAGAAGGAGTTACAGGCTCTGATTAAAGAACAGATTGAGGAAATAGAAGAAAGAAAAGAGGAAATTGCAAAGCTGGATGATATGGATCCGGATCTGCAGGCTGCTATGCTTGCGCTGTTGAATCAGACTATGGAAGAATTACAATCCATGGAAGATAAAGATGAACTGGATAAGATCATGGAACGGCTGGCCATGAAAATGCAGATGGCCGAAGTACAGTCCACGGAAGAGCAGCAAAAGAAGATGGAAGAGGAAGTGCTGAAAGCATTGGAGCAGGAGCTTAAGGACTATTTGGACAATCAGGGAATAGAGATTACCAATGAAGAACTGTCAAAAGCCATGGAAGAGCTGAGCAGCCAGTTAAGTCAGGCTGACAGCAGCGGTGAGGGCCTGGAGAATCTGGCGCAGCAGTTATCCATGTCGGAAGCAGACTTGCAGGAAATGTTAAACAATGCACAACAATCCCTGCAAGCAGGAGGTTCAGGGCAGGAAAATCTTCAGGCAAATCAAGGAAATGAAGGGCAAAACGGAAACGGAGAAGGTAATACTTCCCAGGGAGAAAGCGGTCAGGGTGACGGAGGCCAGGGTGAAGGAGGCCAAGGTGATGGAGGCCAGGGTGAAGGAGGTCAAGGAGAAGGCGGCTCTCAAGGCAGCGGTCAGGGGACTGGCGGCTCCCAGGGCGGACAAAACGGTTCCGGAACCGGCAGCGGATATGATACCGGCAGTAAAAACGGATTTGAAAAGGCCTCAGCCGGTACTGCGAACCAGGAAGGGCTGAATATTCCCAAACGTGATGTGGGAGAAGATGATAATCTTACAGGGCAGCGGACAGGCGATTCCTCCTATTTTATTGAAACCCAGACAGGGCTTGCCTGGAACGGAGAGATAGTGGATTACCGTCAGGTAACAGGAGAATATACGGAATCAGCTTATAAAAAAATAGAGAATCAAAGGATACCGGATGCGGTAAAGGGTGTGGTGAAGGATTATTTTGCCGGGCTGGCACAGTAATCTGCTGTGAACAACACCAACTGTGAATAACACTAACTGTGAACAGCACCAACTGTGAACAGCAGCAGTACCGCATGACCGGACCGTTTGAAAGGAGCATACACGGCAATGGTTGAAAATATAAGTCAAATTGACAGTATCAAAGAAAAAATAGCACAGGTTGAGCAGGAGATCGGTAAAGCGATTATCGGACAGAAGGATATTGTCAGACAGCTTCTGCTGGCAATACTGGCGGATGGAAATGTGCTGCTGGAGGGAGTTCCGGGGCTTGGCAAAACCCAACTGATCAAAACCCTTGCCAAAGTGCTGGATGTGTCTTTTTCCCGTATTCAGTTTACGCCGGACCTGATGCCGGCGGATGTAACAGGGACCAACCTGATTGTGAAGGAGGATGGTGTCAATCAGTTCCGGTTTGCAGAGGGACCGGTATTTGCCAATATCGTACTGGCAGATGAAATCAACCGTGCCACTCCCAAGACCCAAAGCTCTTTGCTTGAAGCCATGCAGGAGAAAACGGTAACTTCCGGTAAAAAAACATATACACTGCCGTCACCATTTATGGTGCTTGCCACGCAGAATCCCATAGAAAACGAAGGTACTTATCCGCTGCCGGAGGCACAGCTTGACCGTTTTCTGTTCAAGCTGCATATCCATTTTCCAACACTTACGGAGCTTAAGGATATTATGGATGTAACAGTTACCAATAAAATCATAACCATAAATCCGGTACTGACCGGAGAGGAAATCCTGGCAATGAGGGAAATCATCCGTGAAATGCCCATGGCTGATGCCGTTGCGGAATATGCGCTGAAGCTGGTAGTGGCCAGCCATCCTGAGAATGACGATGCACCAGAGGTTACCAGGAAATATCTGCAGTACGGCACAAGTCCCAGATCTGCTCAGGCGATTTTTCAGACAGCCCGGGGTAAGGCATTATTAGATGGACGTTACCATGTTTCTTTTGAAGATGTGGAAGCGGTTGCCTATCCGGCAATGCGGCACAGGCTGGTACTTAATTTTGATGCGATTTCAGAAGGATTGACGGCAGATGATATCATAAGGGAATTGATTCAAGCAGTCAGGACTGTTTAGACCGCCGGGGCGGCAGATGGGAGTAAGAGTGTCTGAGGAATTATTTGATGGTGAATTTTATAAGAGACTTTCCACCATAAGGCTGCATATGAATCTGAAGTTCAGACAGGGGCAGAGCGGTAACAGAAAATCTACTGCAAAGGGCAGTTCCCTTGAGTTTTCGGATTTTCGGGAATATCTGCTGGGGGATGATATCAGGCATATAGACTGGAATGCTTATGGAAGAAGCGGGAAGCTTTTGGTCAAGCTTTTTATGGAAGAGAAAGAAGGGCGTTTTCATATATTTGTGGACGGAAGCAAATCCATGGATTTTGGGGAGCATAAAAAAAGTACACAATCCCTCAGGATTGCGGCTGCCTTGTCTTATGTGATTCTGGCCAATACGGACAGGGTGTTTCTCACAACGGCCGGGGAAAAAGGTATGATGACTTCAAAGGGTTTAACCGGAAAGCAGGCTTTTGACAAGATCAGGGCGCAGCTTATGGAGACTTGTTTTAAGTCCGGGGAAGGTCTGGAGCAGATGATTTATGCAAGACCTTTTACGGCCAGAGGGGTAACCGTTTTGATATCTGATTTTTTTCTGGAACAGGATATAGAACCTCTTTTACGTTATCTGTTATATCAGAAGCAGCAGATTTTACTGATACATGTACTGGCGCCGGAAGAACAGAAGCCGGAACTTACGGGAACCTTGAATCTGATTGATTCAGAAAATGCAGGAAATCTGAAGGTTACCTGTGATTCCCGGGTTCTTAAGGGATATCATAAGGCTTATGAGGATTTTACTGGCAGGCTGCAGGAATTATGCAGGAAGTATAAAGCTTCCTACGTATTTGTATCATCAGACATGCCTTTGGATAAATTTTTCATAGAGTATTTTACAAAGATCAAGGTTATATAATATATATGGAACAGGAGCAGGATCTATGGAATTTATGAATCTATGGCCTTTTTTTCTTCTCCTTCTGATCCCGGTGATCATCCTGTTATACCTGCTTAGGCAGAAGACGGAGGACAAGACATTCTCTTCCCTGTATCTGTGGAGGGAAGCATATAAGAATACAGAGGCAGCAAAACCATGGGAAAAATTCAGGAATAATCTGCTCATGTATCTTCAGATTGCAGTGGTGCTTGCATTGGTTCTGGCACTGGCTGCACCTTATTTGAAAACCGGCGGTACCCGGAGTGCGCATGTGATTCTGGTGGTGGACAGCAGTGCAAGCATGAACACCAGATATGATGACAAGTATATGCGGTTTGAACAAGCCGTCAGGGAGGCTGGTAATTATATTGATTCCCTGGCAGAGGGTACGGCGGTGACTATTTTAACCGCTGATGACAATACGGACATTAAGGGTGCCAATATAACGGATAAAGTGGAACTGCGGAGGATTTTGGCAGAGATAACATGCAGCGATCTTGCCGGTAATATGCAGAAGGCAGTGGCATATTCTGCTTCCATAGCATCACAATGGGAAGATTATGAGGCTCTCTTTTTTACCGATACTTATATTGATTTGGGGGAATTAAACGGTAAATTAGTGAATGTAAATTCTGAGGTGAGCAATGCCTGTATTGATTATGTGGGGGTAAGTCAGGACGGAGAGGAAATGATCGTGCTTGTTAAGGTTTCCAATACTGCTTCCGGACATATTACTTCGGATGTCAGCCTTTATATAGATGATGTATTGACAGATATAAAGAGTGTTTCTCTGGGTGAAGGAGAAAGTACGATACTGTATTTTGAAGGATTGCAGGCAGAAGGGGAAGTGGTCTGTGCCCAGTTAAGCCAAAAGGATGGGTTGATCAGTGATAACGTAAGCTATGCGGTAATTAAGGAGACAAGGGAGATTACGGCGCTGCTGGTAACAGGACAGAATACCTTCCTGGAAACGGCTGTGTCACTGGTGGAGGGGGTAACCTTTTATAAAACCGGTCAGATGGGTGATTTGGAAGGGGAAAACTTTGATTTATATTTATTTGACGGTGTGGTACCGGAGACACTTCCTGGCAGGGGGAATCTGATTTTTATCAATCCGCCTCAGGGTTTTTCCGGTCTGTTTGAGATAGAAGAGGTGTTGGAACATAAAATGATATCCGCGGTACCTCATGATGTAACACATTATCTGGAGAATGCCTCTTTTGGTGTGGTAAAAGCTTCGGCTCTGGTAACCGCGCTGAGTAAGGAGAGCTTTTTAAAAGCAGGGAATTCCACAATCGGATTATGCAGGGAAGTTGATGGAAGAAAAATAGCGGTATTGGGATTTGATTTCCATGATACGGATTTTCCCCTTCAGGCAGAGTTCCCCATATTGATGTATAATCTGATTTCCTATACGCTGGAACAGGGAATAATCAGGCAGAGCATATATCAGACCGGTGATACCATGACGCTGTATCCCGAACCGGATGGCGGACCGATCCGGGTGCGGTATCCGGATGGGCAGGAGGAGACCTGGTCATCAGAGGAGGACTTTTCCTGGCAGATAACCCTTCCCAGCGCCGGTTTGTATACCATATCACAGACCATAGGGGATAAACCACTGGAAACAGGAAAATCCCAGCTTGCTGGGATTGTTACCGAATATGCGGCAGTACGTTTTCCTGTCCAGCAGGAATCTTACGCGACAGCATGGGAGGAAGCAGATCACACAGAAGTCATAACCCAGGCAGGACAGGAGGGAACGATCTCGCTTCGCAGCATATTTCTGCTGTTGGCAATCCTCCTGCTGTGTATGGAATGGGGGATTTATGTTAGAAGCAGATAAAGGAGAGGTTATATGATGCAGTTTGAGCTGGAACGTCCCTGGCTTCTGGTGGGGATTGTTCTCCTGTCTGCAGTTTTTGCAGGAATCTTAAGAGTTTTGGGGCAGCGGGGCAGTAAGCCTCCCATAAGAAGTCTGATCTTCCATTTACTTGTGGGAAGCTGCCTGATTCTTGCACTTGCGGGAAGCAGCGTAAAGTGGATGAATGATGATATTGTAACTGTATATGTGGCTGATTTATCCGATAGTGTGAAGTCGGAAAAAAGCGATATACAGGATTTTATCATAGAAGCAATTCAGAAAATGCCCGCTAATGAATCGGCGGGGATTATTACATTTGGTGCAGATGCAGCTTTGGAACAGTTTGTTTCCGACAGAAAGGTATTTCAGAGATTTTCCTCAGTCCCCGTGAGCAGTGCAACCAACCTGGAAGAAGCAGTGACGGCGGCTACAGCCTTGTACAGGGAGGATGCGGCGAAGCGTCTGGTCCTTATTACAGACGGCTATGAAAATACAGGTTCCCTGGAAAATACGATTTCTTCCATTCTGGGCGGTCAGGTAGATGTAAAGGTTGTAAAGGTAGAGAAGGAAGAGACCGGAGAGGTATATATCAGTAATCTGGAGGTGCCTGATCAGAGCAGCATAGGTGAGCGTTTTACCGTGAAAGTAGGGATTACCAGCAATTGCTCCACATCGGTTACGCTTTCCCTGTATAGCGGAAGGACATTAAAAGCCCAGGAACAGGTAACGGTATCTCCGGGGGAAAATTCCTTTATGTTCTGGGATATTCAGAATACAGGCGGATTTAAGGCCTATCGGGTAATCATTGAACCTGATGAAGATACCGAAAGCATTAATAATGAGTTTGCAGCCTATACTACGGTGGCAGCACCGCCCAAAATTCTCCTGGTGGAAGGAGAAAGAGGAAAATCCGATGTCTTCGGAGTCCTGCTTGATGCGGCAAGTGTTGATTATAAAGTGGTTACTCCCACAGGAACACCCGAAAATATAAGCCAGATGCTGGAATACCAATCAATAATCCTGCTTAATGTCCACGGGGATGACTTGAAATCCGGCTTTATGAATTCCCTGGAAGCTTATGTAAAAGATTATGCAGGGGGACTGATTGCCATTGGCGGAGAGAACAGTTTTGCCCTGGGAAATTATAAAGATACACCCCTTGAAACAGTCCTGCCGGTGTATATGGATTTGCGGGGGGAGAAAGAAATTCCTTCCGTTGCTTTTGTTATGGTAATCGACCAGTCAGGAAGTATGTCCGATACAACAGGAAATGTTATGAATCTGGATCTGGCCAAGCAGGCAGCCATCGCATCTCTTGAGAATCTTCGGGCGAAGGATTATGTGGGTGTAATCAGCTTTAGTGACAGCTATACCTGGATTACCAAAATCAGAAGTGCAGATCAGATCAATGAGGTGGAGGCTGATATTGCAGGGATTGCCCTGGGAGGCGGAACCAGCATTTACCCTGCGGTAAAGGAAGCGGCAAAAGCCCTGGTAGATCAGGAAGCTACGATAAAACATATCCTGCTGCTGACAGATGGTCAGGATTATCATAGTGATTACCAGGATCTGATGGAGTTAATGGAAGCAAACGGTATTACCCTGTCAACCGTTTCTGTTGGTGACGGTGCAGATACCAGCCTCCTGAACAGCCTGGCTATGGCTGGAGGGGGACGTTATTACCACACAGACGGCAATTCCAATTTGCCCAGAATTTTTGCCCAGGAGGTTTTCCTGTCGGTTCGTTCCTATCTGGTAAATCATGAATTTACGCCGCTTCTTGCCTCCGGTCATGAAATCCTTTTGCCGGTTTCGGAAGGGATGCCTGCAATGTATGGTTATGTGGCATCTACAAAGAAAGAAACCGCCATCGGTCTGTTGGTGTCCGATGAGAAGGATCCCATCCTGACCGTATGGCAGTATGGATTAGGTAAAACAGTGGCCTTTAACAGTGATGGTGAGAATAAATGGACAGGTGCTTATGCCGGCTGGGATGCCTATGCGCAGCTGTGGAAAAATATCATAGATTACACGATTACGGAAACCGGCGATGCCGGAAGGAGTCTCAGTGTAACCGGCAGTGGGGGAAAAGCACGAATCAGCTATGAGACGGATGAATGGAATGCAGATACGGCAGTGACTGCAGTGGCTGTCAATGAAGACGGAGAAGAACAGGCGGTTACCCTGTATCCTGACGCACCGGGGGTATATACCGGTGAATTTACTGCTTCTGATCCTGGTGTTTACGTGGTGAATGTAAGACAGCAGGAAGAGGATGAGGTTATTTATCATCTGAATACTGCCTATGTGTTACAATATTCCAGGGAATACCAGTTTGCAGAGGATACAGGCATACTGGAATCCTTTGCAGCGATGACCCGGGGCAGGATTATTGAGAGACCGGAAGAGGTATTTGAAGGTGATATTATTAATATGCGGAGCCGCAAGTCACTGGTAATCCCACTGCTTATTATTGCGGTGCTCCTGTTTATGATTGATATTATTATGCGCAGGCTTGCAATTCGTTTAGGTGCCATGAACAGGCTGCGGACAGAGGCTGAACGTATACAGGAAAACAGTAGGAACCGACAACAGCAGAAAAGGGAGGCTATACAGGAAAAGACTATAAATGTATCAGAACTGAAAAACAAGATTCCTGAAAGAACGGCTCCTGTGGTAAAAGAGACAGCACCCTCCGCCGTGGATACGCCCACGGAAGCGTTACGGAGTGTTGGGGTGCAGGAAAGTGCGGCAGATGAGAAAGTGGGGAAGAAAGAAAGCAAAAAGGAAGATTCTCCACGAAGCACCACACGGGAATTACTACGGCGTAAACAGGAGAGAGATGGGGATGAATAGTGGGGTTATGCTGTGTTACATTTTGGCTTTAAACCTGCTGTTTATCGCACTTAAGGGGTATTGAAAAACCCGGACGAGACAACAGGCAGGTATTTTAAGGGAAGGGACAGAAGGTACACGGGACAGGAAGAGGGCGCACACATATGCGTTACAGCTCAGTCAGGCTCGGGAATTCCACGGAGCCCATACCAGGACGAAAATGAACTGCTCCGCAGTTCATTTTGAGGTCTCCGTTCCATGGCCTGAAAAATCGCTGTAAAGCATATGTGTG
>Ga0153941_1000686_pt1 | contig 14490 bp, 10 predicted proteins | sample TSNJ025MetaG_FD_104733 | JGI IMG/M metagenome (GOLD analysis project Ga0153941, IMG submission 104733) | Attine ant fungus gardens microbial communities from New Jersey, USA - TSNJ025 MetaG | ecosystem: Host-associated > Fungi > Mycelium > Unclassified | place: USA: New Jersey, Brendan T. Byrne...
GGAGCCGCGACACGTTGCTGCAAATAGAGCTGGCGAATATCTAGGTGCGTGTCGCCCCGAACCGGAAGTAACAACAGACAAAAGCAACCGAAAAAAATGCTATTTAGAGATTCTGGGCGCAATCTTCCGCACTGAAAAAGCTGCTGTACGCCCTTGGGGTCTGTCCTGTATCCCTTCCCCTGTGTCTTGTCTCTTCCGCTGCCGGAAAACCATACCTGTACCTCACTCGTCCGGATTTATCAATCCCCCCCCCTCAGTACACAAAACAGCAAATTTCATTACTCGACCGGCGGTTCCTGGGGTTGCATTTGTGCCTGATGTGCCTGCCATTCAGGGGTATTTCCCTGTTCCATTTCCCAACGCTGCTGGATCAGAATAGCCTCATAATCCGGATTTGCATAGAAGGATTCATCATGCTGGCAGCGATTTGTAGTTGGTGGTACTGAATGACTGATCGTACCGTCAGGATTGGTATAAACGGTAGTGGAACCGCTGATCAGGGACGCATCCTCTACAAGCGGAAGCGGTGATACACCGTTGTATACAAATTCACATAAATCACTTGCTGGAAGGTGGTCATAAGCACATATCGGTCCGGAATAATGGACGTCACAGCTCTCCGTTGGCTGGGTTCCTTCTGCAAAGTATTCTGTCGTAACGCTATCATCACACAGTCCTGCTACAGGCAGTTTACCTGATTTGGTACATACGGAGCCGGTTACGATACCGGTAGGTCTTGGAAAGCTCTGGTTCGGCAGGCCTTCGTGAATCCTGCTCATAACGGCTTTCCACATTACTTTGGCAATATCGGTTTCTTTATTGGCCGTGGAAGAGCTCAATGATACGTTGTTGTCATATCCGGCCCAGGTTGCACAAGTATAATAGGGAGTAAATCCTGCAAACCATACATCCCAGTTATCGGTGGTGGTTCCTGTCTTGCCGGCAATTGCCATATCATTGAATCTGACACTGCCACCGGTTCCTCTCGTGACAACATCAACCATGGCGTCGGTCAGGAGATAGGCGGTAGTGGCTTTTAAGACCTGCCGCGTCTCAGGAGTGGTATTGTCAAGGATCACAGTACCGTCAGGACCCACTACTTTTGTGTATAATTTAGGTTCACAGTATACACCGCCGTTTGCAATTGTGGCATATGCGGCGCATAACTCCACATTCTTTACACCACGGGTAGTTCCGCCAAGGGCAAGTGACTGTATGACATCCGAATAGACTTTACCGTTGATAGTCTCGCCGGCGGTTATTGTTGTAAAACCAAAATTAACCAGGTAATCATACCCAAGCTGTGGCGTGATTACTGTCAGGTTTTTGACTGCAACGATATTCAGAGACTGCTCAATCGCATAACGGATAGTACAGATTCCCTTATATCCGGTGTTATACCAGTTTTTAACAGGACGTCCGTCTTCATAGCTGAATGGGGCGTCAATATAGACATTAGCCAGTGTCAGACCGGCAGAGTCAAGAGCCGGGGCAAAGGAAGCCAATACTTTGAAGGTGGAACCCGGAGAACGTACGGTATCCGTTGCACGGTTCAGGGTCAGCCTGCCTTCTTTGGTTCCGCGCCCGCCGATCAGAGCCACTACATAACCTGTAGACTGGTCTATCACGGTGATGGAGATTTGAGGCTGTGCGGTCATGTTAAAGGCTTCTACATAATTGTCTTCTATATTTTCCACACCATTTTCGTCCATTACAACCTGGCGGAATAACGCTATGGCTTCGTAGGCTTCATCCTGTGATGAGAAGATCAGGTTGAAATTCTTATTTACATTTTCTTTAAAATAAGTCCGCATGTTTTCCTTGCTGTAATTTACCGTGCTGCCGTCAGCCTTGTAAATGGTCAGGGCATAATCAAGATACCAGAATGTGGTATTTGGGTAATTATCAGGATTGGCAGCTTCTTCATCCAGCAGGTTCTGTATCTTGGAATCCATGGTTGAGTAGATTCTGAGTCCGCCTGACAGGAGCTTAGTATATGCGGCAGATTCAGTGTAACCGGCATCATTAATCATATCCTGCAGAACCTGTTTTTGCAGGGCATCGGAAAAAAAGGATCCTGCTTCACTGTTGGTTTCCGTTATATTGTTATCATTTTGCTGGATACGCGTATATACATCGTCCATATCAGCCATGGCTACATCATACTCAGCCTGGGTAATAAACGCAAGCTCCAGCATTTTACTCAGACATTTTTTACTTCTGATGACGTTCTTATCCGGATTCCGCAGTGGGTTGTAGGCTGTGGGATTCTGAGTGGTACTGGCAATAACCGCACATTCAGATAAGGTCAGTTGAGAACAATTTTTACCAAAATAACGCAGAGAGGCAGACTGCACACCCAGTGTATTCTGTCCCAGATTAATGGTATTCATATAACGGCAAAGAATATCATCCTTCTCCGTTAGTTTGGTAATCTCCAGTGCCATATATTGTTCCTGGAGTTTACGTTTCACCTTTTTGATCAAATTGTCACCTTCGGAGGTCCAGTCGGTAAATATGATGTTTTTAAGCAGCTGCTGGGTAATCGTACTTGCACCCTGGGTTTCTTCACCGCCGGTTATGATGAATTGATACCCGGAACGTATCATACCTTTGATATCAATTCCATTATGCTCATAAAAGCGTTCGTCTTCAATGGCAACAAAAGCATGTGCCAGATTGGCAGGGATTTCTTCCATTGTCACAATAATTCTGTTGGAATCAGTGCTGACATATTTATCAATTTCATTTCCTTCACTGTCATAGATCAAAGTTGACTGGCCGGAAGGTGCAATATCATCAAGGTTGCGTGTCTCTGTGGATGCAATAATACCTTGAAATATGCCGATGCCTGCCGCAGCACCGCAGACGACGACAACTACAAATGCTGCCAGGAATACCCTGACGCAGGTCAGAACTAATTTTCTTATCCATTTAGGGTATTTGGCACTTAGAGACTTTTGCCTGGTCCGGATACCATTTTTTCCATAATTCATAACAATCACCTCTCTGTCCGCTCTATACGGACGCATATATTATAACAAAATCTGATATGTAAATAAAGGGTTTCTTTTCCATATTAAAAATTCTTCACAATTTCTTAAATTTTATTCAGGTTTTCAGGGTATACATATGATATGATATATCTGCTGCGATATCCCGCAAGGTGTTTTGTATGCATTTGCCTGAGGGTATTTAATCAAGATAAAGAAAAATATAAAAAAAGAGGAGTATGCAGATATGGCAGATAAGGAGATGAATGCATATAAAGTTCTGCTGGAAGGTTCTGTTTCGGAAATTGTGGAAAAGAAATCACGTTTTATCACGACCATCCGAAAAGTGGAATCGGAAGAGGAAGCGCTTGCATTTATTGATGAGATGAAGAAAAAATACTGGAATGCTTCTCATAATTGTTCTGCATTTGTGATTGGTAAAAATGCAGAACTGACGCGGTGCAGTGATGACGGAGAACCGGGCGGGACTGCGGGCCGTCCTATGCTGGAGGTGCTTCTGGGGGAAGGAATCAGGAATATTGCGGCAGTGGTGACCCGGTATTTTGGCGGTACCCTGCTTGGAACCGGCGGTCTGGTGAGAGCTTATTCTCAGGCAGTGAAAGAAGGGATTAAAATATGCCGCACCGGAATCATGCGTTATGGATATGAAGTGACAATTGAAATAGATTATAATGGAATCGGGAAGATTTTATATTTATTGGGACAAAGGCAGATTGAGCCGCTGTCGGGCAGCTATACTGATAAAGTGGAGCTTTTGATTCGCCTGCCTGCAGAAATGGCGGAAATGCTGCAAAGAGACATGATGGAAGTGACCGGCGGAAAAGTTATTTTTATGAAAACCCAGGAACTTTATTTTATTGACAAATAATACATACACGGATAAAATAAAAATAAATAGGTTACTGTTCAAATATGGCATTTTGAAAGGTGGTGGTTTTTTGTGAAGAAAAGTACAAGCAGTACGGATAACCCCCTCCCCGGGCGACAACAGAGTTATTATCATAAAAAATCATCAAAAATTGTGAATCAGAAGGATTCACAATCCTGTTGTTATGCGCCTTGCGCATGCACGGGTGGAAAGGAAAAATGTCATGGAAGAATGGAATGTATCGGATTTAAGGGAGCTGCTTGAAACAAAGCAGTATACGAATCTCCGCCAACTGCTTGCAGAAATGAATGATGCGGATATTGCTGCATTAATGGAAGAGCTGGAGGAAGCGGAGATATTAAAGATTTTCAGAATCCTGCCAAAAGATCTGGCGGCGGATGTCTTTTCCTACATGGATGTTGACTATCAGCAAAGAATTATTGTGTCCCTGACCGACCACGAGGCAGCCGGCATCATTAATAACCTGATGGCCGATGATGCGGTGGATCTGCTTGAGGAAATGCCTGCCAATATGGTAAAGAGGCTGCTTGCCAATGCAAGTCCGGATGTCAGGAGAGACATTAACAATCTTCTGCGGTACCCGGAGGATTCTGCCGGCAGTATCATGACAGTGGAATATGTGGATTTGAAGGAAAATCTCACTGTGAACCAGGCGATTGAACGTATCCGTAGAATTGGTATGGATAGGGAGACGATTAATATATGTTATGTTTTAGATTCTCAAAGGAAGCTGCTTGGCACTGTTGCGCTTCGTTATCTTCTCCTGGGTGACGGCGATGATGTGATCGGTGACATGATGAACCGTAATGTAATAGCCATCCACACCCTGATGGATCAGGAAGAGGTTGCAGGGCAGTTTAAAAAATATGACTTTACGGCCATGCCGGTGGTAGATAATGAAAACAGGCTGGTTGGTATCATCACGGTGGATGATGTTGTGGATATCCTGGAAGAAGAGACCACAGAGGATATGGAAAAAATGGCAGCGCTGGTCCCCAGTGACAAGCCATATATGAAGACCGGAGTCTTTGAAACCTTCAGGAACAGAATTCCGTGGCTGCTTCTGCTGATGATATCGGCAACCTTTACCGGCAGGATTATAGCTTCTTTTGAAGATGCGCTGAGTGTATATGTGGTATTAACCGCGTTCATCCCCATGCTGATGGATACCGGCGGTAATGCAGGAGGACAGGCAAGTGTGACAATTATACGCGGATTGTCACTGGGAGAAATCGTATATCGTGATGTTCCCAAAATCGTCTGGAAGGAACTGGGAGTTGGCATTATCTGCGGCATTGCACTGGCATCGGCGAACTTTGTCAAGCTGATGCTGTTTGACCGGGTAGGATTACAGGTGGCTTTGGTAATCAGCATTACCCTGGTGGCAACAGTTATCATGGCGATGCTGATTGGCTGTATATTACCCATCATTGCCAAGAAGCTGAAATTTGATCCGGCTGTAATGGCAAGTCCTTTTATAACGACGATCGTGGATGCGCTGGCGCTGCTTGTGTATTTCCAGGTAGCGACAATTCTCCTGAACATAGGATAAAGGATGTACGAAAAAGAAATTGACAGATACTGGCATTACAGGTACAATTATACACAAATGAATCAATTGGCAGAAAATAGCGGAATCCCGTCTGTTTTTCGGCTGATTTATATAAAATGATGCAGAGCCAGTTATTGGCGGATTGGAGGAAGCAGGATTTCATGAAGAATTGGAAAAAGAAAGCGGCGTGGGCTGCGGCAGCTGTTATTTCACTTACCATGGTTTTATCATCATCTCTTTCTGTAATGGCGTGGGAGTTAAAGGGAGAAAGTACGCTGGATAATAATATCAAGACCAAGAATCCAAGTTCCCTGATTACCACGATTCAGACGAATTTCCATGCATTTGGCTGTACCGGTTTTGTAGTGCTGACACCCAGTAAGACAGTGGATTCCATTCTGGAGATTACAGAAGAACAGTATAATGCGGAAGGAAGAGGAATTATTTTTGTAGCCAATAAACCATATGAAGAACAGTCGGCAGCTGTTATTCAGGCAGAAGCGGATAAGGTTAAGGGAGAAGTGCTCTGGTACTATGATATATTACTGTTCAAATTTGCTGACGGTTGGAACCAGCCCAAATATGTAACCAGTTCTGCTTTGAAGATGGCAATCGGCATCCTGGAGAGTGACCGGAGTACAAGTTACGACTATGCGATGGTAAGTCTCTATGACGGACAGGCGACCATTTTACCGGATTTAGATGATGATGAATATACGATTACCTTTGAATCCAATCAGTTTTCAACCTATGCAATGATCCGCTATCCCAAAGGAACCGCCCTTTCCACTGCTTCAGCAGCTGTACAGGAGGCAGTTACCGATGAAGCAGATCCGATCGCTGCCAGGGAAGAGGTTCTGAAAGCTGCGCTTGAAAAAGCAGCTGCCGGGGAATGGGATGATGTTCCCAAGACCGGTGATTCAGGCAGTACGGTATCAATGATTCTGATCATTATGGGATCTGGTCTCATGGGGATATCACTATTCTTCAGAAAAAAAATAAGTAAAAAATGCTTCGCCGATTATACCTGATAAATTCAATATTGTGATTATAAAGTGCAGGAAGTCTCACATATTATGTGATTGCTTCCTGCACTTTTCTTAATTGTCCCTTTTCACACTAAGAAGTCAAATTGTGACATATAAAGCTGATAATATTCCCCTCGCTGTGCCAGAAGCTCATCGTGTGTGCCGCGTTCCAGGATCCCGCCTTTATCAATATATAAGATACAGTCTGCATTTTTAATGGTTGAGAGCCTGTGTGCGATGATAAAGGAGGTACGGCCTTCCAGGAGACGGTTCAGACCTTTTTGCAGGAGGATTTCCGTTTCCGTATCGATACTGGAGGTTGCTTCATCCAGTATCAGGATCCTGGGATCTGCAAGCAGTGCCCTGGCAAAGGATATCAACTGCCGCTGACCGGCGGAAAGACGGCTTCCCCGTTCATTCACCTCCGTATAATAGCCATTTTCCATACTGGTGATAAAATCGTGGGCACAGACGGTTTTGGCGGCGGCTATAACTTGTTCGTCCGTTGCTTCCCGGCAGCCATAACGGATGTTATCCATGATGGTTCCGGCAAAGATAAAGCTGTCCTGCATCATAACCCCCATCTGAGTCCTTAGGGAATGGATAGTGACCTTGGATATATCAATGCCGTCTATTAGCAGTTCCCCGGAATCCAGGTTATAAAAACGGCTGATCAGGTTTACAATGGTGGTCTTACCTGCTCCTGTCGGACCAACAAAGGCGTAGGTCTGTCCCTGAAGGGCAGTGAAGCTTACTTTGTCAAGAATCGGCTGCCCCTCTTCATAACTGAAGCAGACATCCTTGAATTCCACTGTTCCCCGGATAGGAGGCATCTGCGCGGCATCCGGTGCATCTTTTACCAATACCGGTTCATCTATTGTTTCAAAAATACGTTCCAGATAAGAGATTGCAGTCAATACCGAATTATAAAAGCTGGCAAGGGTATTGATGGGTGACCAGAACCTGCTGATATAAGCGGTAAAGGCAATAATGGTTCCGACGGACATGCTTGCCTGAGGCACCAGAATCCGCTGAATTCCAAGTACATAGATAAAGGTTGTGGTGATGGAGGATATCAAGTCTACACTGGGGCCCAGCATAAAATTGAAGGTAACCGCATGCATCCAGGATGTCCGGTATCCCTGACTCAGGTTATTGAATATGCCTGTATTTTCCTGCTCCCGTACAAAGGATTGTGTCACGCGGATTCCATTTATGCTTTCTGCAATATAGGCATTCAGATTGGATTGTTTATTGGACTGAATCTGCCATGCCCGCCGCTGCTTTTTCTTAATGAGGATAACGATAAGGGACAGAACAGGAAGACCGCACAGGCAGATCAGGGTAAGTCTGACATCACAGATCAGCATGAAGCATATAATAAAAAGCAGGTTGCACAGATCGGTGAAGGTATTGACGATACCATTGCTTAACAGGTCACTTAAGCTGTTTACATAGTTTACCACCCTTACCTGTATCTTGCCATGAGGCCTGTCATCATAGTAAGAAAAGGGAAGCTCCTGAAGATGACAAAAAATATCGGAGCGGATGGCGTGAATAATGTTCTGACCCACAACGCTCATGGTTTTGATCTTTGTCCTCAGGCTGACAGCGGCAAATATGGATATCAGAAGAGTCAGGATGCTGACCAGGATGATTTTATCCATCCGCTGCTCCGGAATATATTCATCCATGATACGCTGGAAAAAGAGAGGTATAACCATGGTCAGGGCAGATGCACTCAGCATAAGGAGGACGATGCCGATCATCTTATTCTTATAGGGTGTGATGTAGCCGGCCAGACGTTTCAGCTGGTTCCAATCAAAACTGTCTTCCAGGATTTCATCCATATCATATCGGTTTCTGGCCATATTATCTGCCTCCTTTCTGATTTGCTGTATTCGATGCCGCATTTTTTTCCTTTAATAATTCGTAAGGTATTTCCCCATATTGGTTGCGGAAAGCAGTGGCATAATATCCGTTTTGCTGCAGCAGCATTTCATGTGTACCCTGTTCAATAATGCGGCCCCGGTCCATTACCAGAATCCAGTCGGAATCTCTGATGGAAGAGATCCGGTAGGCAATAATGAATACAGTACAGTCTTTTTCCTGCTGTATGGTCTTAAGCTGGGTCTGTATATAACTTTCCGTTTCCATATCAACGGCAGAGGTGGTATCATCCAATATCAGGATGGAAGGATCTTTTAGTAAAGCCCTGGCCAGGGATATACGCTGCTTCTGCCCTCCGGACAGACCCACACCCCGTTCTCCCACGATGGTGTCATACTTTTCCGGCAGGGTATTGATAAAGTGGTTGGCGTCAGCCATGACAGCAGCCTGCCTGACCTCTTCAAAGCTGCAGTTGGGACGGCCGTAAGCAATATTGCCTTCAATGGTATCGGAGAACAGGAAGACATCCTGCATGGCCATACCAATATTATCCCGTAAATTATACAGATCCATATTTTTCACAGGAAAGCCGTCCACCAGCACTTCGCCGGAAGTGGTGTCATAGAAGCGGCACAGCAGATTCATCAGGGTTGACTTGCCGGCACCTGTGGAACCGATGATACCGATTGTCTGACCGGCCTTAACCTTGAAATTGATATCCATTACAATATCTTCATCATCTGCCCGGTAGGACACATTCCTGAATTCCACATCTCCCCGGATCTTTTTATGTATGCCGCCGCTTCTGGGCGTTGTAACCTGAGGGCTCTCTTTGTAGGTGTCATAAATTTTATCCAGGGATGCTGCAAAGTTCTGGATGTCATTGACCCACCAGCCGGCCATGCGCAGAGGGACATTCAACATCCAAAGGTAGCCGTTTATCTTCACCAGGTCTCCCAGTGAGATTTCACCCTGGATAACCATATAACCTCCATAAATCATGAGGATCAAAGTCAGGGTGTAGGAAAGGATTTCAAATATGGGCATGTATTTCATCCATATCCTGGATGCATCTACCTGAGCGCTTCGAAAGTTGTCATTTTCCACCCTGAATTTTTCAATCTCATAGCTTTCCTTTGCAAAAGCCTTGACAACCCTGTTACCGCTGACATTTTCCTGTACAAAGGCATTCAGGGAAGAAAAGCAGCTGCGGTTACGCTGGAAGGCCGGGCGTACCTTTTTGGATTGATTATAAGTGTTGAATGCGATAAAAGGCAGTACCGCCATCATACAAAGGGCCAGTTTGACATTGACGGTGAAGATCATCAGCAGGGCAAACACAAACATCAGAAAGCTCTGGTAGATGGCGTAAAGATCGTAAGCCACCAGATGCCGGACCGCTTCCATATCACCAGTCTGTCTGCTCATCAGATCGCCGGTACGCTTCTTGTTATAAAAGGAAAAATCCTCCTGAAGAAGCTTGCGGTACACCTTGTCACGCATGTCGTACAGCAGTCCCTGTGAGGCGGATTCAAACAGCACCTGGTAAAAAAAACGCAGGACACTGCTCAGTAAAGAAACCGCCACTAAACATAGAATGAGTGGTATAAGCAGATCATAATTACCCGCCTGTACCACATCATCTACAATAATACCGGATAAATAGGGATTGACAATGGACAACGCCGCAATCACAGTGGCCATAACCATGCCGGCTGCCATTTTGCCCCGGTACTTTTTCAGGAACGACAAGAACCATTTCATTGGGGTCATAATAATATCCTCCTCGTAAGTCTGGTTGTTATATTACAGTAAGAAATCAGCCATACGATATTCATTGTGCGCTGTTTGGGAATAAATTGAAATGTATTATCTTGCAACGATGATGTATCTTTTTGTAAAAATATGTTTTACTTTTTCCTCCTTAAAGTTTAGAATAGAAAAGGGATGTTATGAAAGAGAGGCAGATATGAAATGAGAAAAGATTTACTAATGGAGGATCTGAATCCCACCTTCCTTTTTACATGGAAGGGAATCCGGGTGAAAAGTGAATACAAATATCATAATCACGATTTTCCCGAACTGGCATTTGTGCTGTCCGGTATGGGAAGGTACCATATTGAGGACAGAATATATGATGTTTCAGAGGGAGATCTGATTATTATCAATCCGGGTGTAAGGCATCAGGCTATGTATATTGAAGGGAACGAACAGCCGTCCATGGAGTTCTTTGTTGGATTTACCGATATTGCGCTGAAATGTCATTCACATAACCATATGCCGCTGCCGGATGGAGAATGTGTGCTGCATACCACAGGGGATTTAAGGCAAAAGCTTTTTAAGATCTGTTCCTCTATGGAAGCAGAAAATGCGGTGTGCAGGCAGGGCAGGTATTTCATGCTTAAGTCTTATCTGATGCAGATGCTGCTGCTGGTAATCAGGGAACAATGTGAACCGGTGAACAGCTCCGCAGGATATGCCTTTGAATCTGTCAATAAAAAATACGTGGTGGAGCAGATCGTGAATTATTTTGAAGATCATTATAATGAGAAGATCTCTCTGGACCAGATTGCTGAGAACATGTACCTGAGCCCGTTTTATATATCCAAGATTTTCAAGAGCGAAACAGGAGATACGCCGATCCGCCATCTCATCAATATACGTCTTGAGCGGGCAAAGCAGATCCTGGAGGACGGCGGTGGAAACAGCATTCAGGAAGTCGCAGCCAGCGTCGGATATGATGATGCATACCATTTCAGTAAGCTGTTTAAGAAGCGATATGGTATGCCGCCCTCCCAGATAAAGAGAGTCAAATAAGTGCTGATGTTTGATATTTTTTTATCAGTATGTTTTTTTTTCAATACTTCCGGCAAAACTATTTGCAATGCCTGTATAATTTGCTACAATCGGTTTAACGGGTACCAATAATAGAATGCACATTAGGAGGGTTTGCCATGAGGTATGTTTTTGACGCTGCTGCCAGAAAGAGAGAAAAAGGCTGTATGATCCAGATTCCCTTTAATGTATGGGAAGTCTGTAAGCGGCGGGGGGTGATCAGAGCAGAGATTGTACTGGATAACGAGATTGTGGAATGCGAACTGTTACCCAGGGAAAAAGGGAATTACGAGATCTTTATTAAAGATGAGAATATGGCAGCTGTAGAAGAGGGGGTTCCTCTCGAGATACTTCTACATATAAATGATTCATTAATCCCGGTGGAACAGAACAGTCCTTATAACCTTAAGAATCCAATCCGCAAGATTGACAGTATAAAAGTGATCATCCAGCCGGAGGATGGGTTATGCGGTCAGGCCTGTGTGGCTATGCTGGCAGGTGTGACTATTGACGATGTGAGCAAAGTAACTGACTGCCGGGAATGGCAGGCTACCATGGGACGCGTCATATCCGCATTGAATTATTATGGCATTTACCATAGCGATATCATTGTATATACCAATGGAAAGGATATCGCACTGCCCAAGTGCTGTATCATGATGGAGAAAATGGGGCGTTTCTGTCATTACCTTGTGCATTTCGATGGAAAATACTATGATTCCAATCTGGGTATTATGGAAGAGTACGATATGAGTAAGCTCATGGGATACCTGGAAATCAAAGTCTGAATCAACATGCTGATTTATAACTTCGGAAGACTAAAATGGGGTATAAAATAAAAAAGGAAAATAAACAGAATCTAAAATAAATATTAAATCCGGATTTGCGGCAATAATTGGGATAATAAGAGAAAAAATGAGTAATAATGAGAAAAAGGCAGTATTAGTTTTTTAAATGACTGTGCATGCGTTTGCAAAGACCTGCATATAAAACTAATATATGTTTTAGAAATTAGCACTCAACAAAAATGAGTGCTAACAAAAATAAAGATTATTTTATATTATAAGGAGGCAGAGAATATGAAATTAGTCCCTTTAGGCGACAGAGTAGTATTGAAACAGTTAATAGCAGAGGAAACAACAAAGTCCGGTATCGTGCTTCCGGGCCAGAATAAAGAAAAACCTCAGCAGGCAGAAGTGGTTGCGGTTGGGCCCGGCGGAGTGATTGACGGCAAAGAAGTAAAGATGGAAGTAAAAGCCGGTGACAGTGTTATTTATTCCAAATATTCAGGAACAGAAGTTAAAATTGATGATGACGACGAATATATCATCGTAAAGCAAAGTGATATCCTGGCAATAATCGAATAAAAGAAATCCTGAGCTTCATTCCGGATCAGAAATCCCGAGCTTCATTCCGGAATAAAAAGAAATCCTGATAAAACAAACATAATAATATGAAATTGGAGGCATTTAACATGGCAAAAGAAATTAAATACGGTGCGGAAGCCCGTGCAGCATTGGAATCCGGTGTTAATCAACTGTCAAACACAGTCAGAGTGACCCTGGGACCAAAAGGAAGAAATGTAGTATTGGATAAATCTTACGGTGCTCCCCTGATTACCAACGATGGTGTAACCATTGCAAAGGAAATCGAACTGGAAGATGCATTTGAAAATATGGGAGCCCAGCTTGTTAAGGAAGTGGCAACCAAGACCAATGATGTAGCCGGTGACGGTACCACAACAGCAATCGTACTGGCGCAGGCTATGGTGAACGGTGGTATGAAGAACCTGGCAGCAGGCGCCAATCCCATCATATTAAGAAAAGGTATGAAGAAAGCTACTGACTGTGCAGTTGATGCTATTTTAAAAATGAGCAGGAAATTAAACGGCAAGGATCAGATTGCAAGAGTAGCCGCAATTTCTGCAGGTGATGATGAAGTTGGCCAGCTGGTGGCAGATGCTATGGAAAAAGTAACCGGTAACGGCGTTATCACCATTGAAGAATCCAAGACCATGATGACAGAACTGGACCTGGTAGAAGGTATGCAGTTTGACAGAGGATATATTTCCGCATATATGGCAACTGATATGGATAAGATGGAAGCCGTACTGGATAATCCATATATCCTGATTACCGACAAGAAGATTTCCAGCATCCAGGAGATACTGCCCCTGCTTGAGCAGGTTGTACAGTCTGGTGCAAAGCTGCTGATTATTGCAGAAGATGTGGAAGGGGAAGCACTTACTACCCTGATTGTAAATAAACTGCGTGGAACCTTCAATGTAGTGGCTGTTAAGGCTCCGGGTTATGGCGACAGAAGAAAAGCCATGCTGGAAGACATTGCAATCCTGACAGGCGGTACTGTAATCAGCTCCGAGCTTGGTTATGAGCTTAAAGATACTACAATGGATATGCTTGGCCGTTGTAAATCCGTTAAGATCCAGAAGGAAAATACCATTATTGTAGACGGCGAAGGCGATAAGGCAGCAATCCAGAGCAGAATTTCACAGATCAAATTACAGGTTGAGGAAACCACTTCTGAATTTGATAAAGAAAAACTTCAGGAAAGACTTGCCAAACTGGCAGGCGGCGTTGCAGTTATCCGCGTAGGTGCCGCTACTGAAACAGAAATGAAAGAAGCAAAACTACGCATGGAGGATGCTCTTGCAGCTACCAAGGCAGCAGTGGAAGAAGGTATTATCTGCGGCGGCGGTTCTGCTTACCTGCACGCTTCCAAAGACGTTGAAAAGCTTGCTGAAACACTGGAAGGCGATGAGAAGACAGGTGCACAGCTTGTATTAAAGGCTTTAGAGTCTCCCACCTATCATATTGTTGCAAATGCGGGTCTGGAAGGCAGTGTTATCATTAACAAAGTGAAAGAATCTGAAGAAGGTTCCGGATTTGATGCACTGAAGGAAGAATATGTAGATATGATCCAGGCAGGTATTCTGGATCCTGTAAAAGTGACCAGAAGTGCCCTGCAGAATGCTACAAGTGTTGCAAGTACACTTCTTACCACAGAGTCCGTTGTGGCAAATATCAAAGAAGATGTTCCGGCTATGCCGGCTGGTGCAGGCGGAATGGGCGGAATGATGTAATCCCCTGCCGCTTCAATAAAAATTATTCAAGCAGCTCATCAGTATCAACTGATGAGCTGCTTTATGTTACAATTCGGCGTTATACTGCTGTTTATCACAAGAATCCGGATGAGTAATTGCTATCCGGACGAGACAAGAGGCAGGCATTTTATGGGAAGGAACAGAAGGTACACTGGACAGGA
>Ga0153941_1000687_pt1 | contig 14483 bp, 17 predicted proteins | sample TSNJ025MetaG_FD_104733 | JGI IMG/M metagenome (GOLD analysis project Ga0153941, IMG submission 104733) | Attine ant fungus gardens microbial communities from New Jersey, USA - TSNJ025 MetaG | ecosystem: Host-associated > Fungi > Mycelium > Unclassified | place: USA: New Jersey, Brendan T. Byrne...
ATTTCAAGTGCAGTACCATTTGGATCATTAGACTTCATGGAGCCGCTTACATCCACAACAAATGTTATATCAAGACCTTTCATCTGCCCGCTTATTTCTTCTGCTGAAACCTGAAACGGCAGGCAGACAAAGATACTCATACAGAAGATAGCTGTTAACAATATGGTTAAAAGTTTCTTAGTCTTGTACATATTCGTATCAAACCTGCTTCCTTATATTACGGTTTTTTATGCTGCCCATAATCAATGTTCCTGCCATAACGATATGTGTGATCATGATCATTTTACTTATTTCCTGCTTTTGCAGCACGTAAAATACAACAGCAATCATAATTTCAATGAATGTAATAACATACGCGTACTTTCTGTATTTTTTTTCTTCTTCACGATTAAGCGGCTTGTTGCAATCTTCAACCGGCGAAAGAATCAGAACCACTGCAACAGCCAGTACTTCCAGCAAAATTACAACCGGTATCATTCTTTGTATTAAAACATACTTTCCAACTATACATACCGCACATAAAATTGCTGTCGAAAATATCATGCAGCGCTCATTATTTCTGGCATGAAATCCTCCGGCATAGGTTCTGAGCGGTATGTATGCCAGCATAAAAAGAAAAACCATATAGTACTGAAATGAAAACGCAACGAAACAAGTAATCAAGATATTGGCTGCCTGGCCGATAGATACTTCATACGCATATTCATATATTTCTTTATCCTGATTATGCAAAATACCCTTATTAATTTGCCAGCTAACAATTTTCCGTGACCATTCTTTAATCATTTTTTACTTGTCGTTTTGAATTTTTTCATCTCACTCGGTATTTCAGGCTGATGATGGATAAAAGAACATGCACTGTTCACCGATTTTTTGGCAATTGTCATAGCCATTGTGTTGATTAGCGACAATCCCTGACTTCCCATTTCCTTGATTTCTTTACCATTTTTTTTCATCGCTTATGCTCCTTTTTTTTAATTTAGCTTTTGCTATGTATGAAATGCTATCGTATTTTTCAGTTTGATTCAATACATTTACAATTTTCGACATTTTAAAACCAATATTTGCATAAAAATATAAAAATGCCGGGATTTTCTCCCGACATCCAATTATAATTCATTATGAAATACCATATCCTATTCAGGATCGCTGGTAGATAGATACAATTCGGTAACAAACATATTTTCATCGATTTTAGATTCAAACATCCCGCCGTACTTTTCCGTAAGCTTTCTCACTCTCTTTATACCAACCCCATGATTGCGTTTGTCCTGTTTGTCTGTTATATAACCATCACCCAATTTCGTCGGTTCTTCTTTGAATGTATTTACTATTTTGATCGTTAAATAGTCCTGATTTCCATGTGATATTTCAAACCTGACAACTTTCTCATTGTCACACTTTACAACGGCTTCAAAAGCATTATCCAATAGATTTCCTATCATTGATATCTTATCCAAATCGTCAATCCTATCCATATTTATCGTATTCGGTACAATCACTTCAAAATTTATATCTTGTTCAGCGGCGATACTTGTTCGATCCTTTAAAATACCGTTCAGAATCTTATCGGAACAATATTTCTTATTTTGAATATTTAGTATCTGTATATTCAACTTGTCCAAAATTTCCAACACTTTATTAGACTGATTATCTTCTATCAACCTTGCAATGGCTCTTAAATTCTTATCCATATCATGTATATAATCCAAATGCTCCTTATTGATTTCTTCTAAACTAATATAATGTTTACTTTCCATAACTGCTTTCGCATTCATGACATCCAACTCTATTGACCGCCTTATCGTTTCTGAAAATCTCTCCAGGATGTGATATACAAAAGCATTTGCAAAAAGAAGCAATATACAGCCTGTCCCCAACACGATCCTTTGCACTTGAAACATATCTTCATAAAAATCAAATATAATGATTCCGTATAAAATAAGCAACGTTGCAACCGGCAATATCATGAATCCTTTCAGCATTTCTCCGCCCATTTTGCTCTTATATTTTTTGCTTAAAAATTGTATTGACTTTAATATGATAAACGTAATTGTTTTACCTATAAAAATAAAGTAATTGGAGGAAACTCCTGCATTCGTAAGACTGCCTGTATGATAAACGATGTTGTATAAAAATTCTCCCACAACTTCCGAACAACCTGAAATGATATAGAACAATACACCGTATCCAAAACACATTCCCAGACTCGCTTTAAATATGATCTTCCCAAAGATAAGTACAAGCAGAATCCCTCCAAAAAAGTTTAGCAGGGGAAGTTCGAAATAATTTATACCCATGATCGATATCCCCAGTATAACAACCCCATACACCCGTATCATTCTGCTATTGAACCTGGGATTGAAGAAAAAGCTGAACAAATCGTATATCATATATACTTCAAAGATGCAGACAACTATTTTTGATACCCATTGTATCATTTCCATTTATATTCTCCTCGTTTTATACATGATTCAGATATTCTATAAACTTTTTTTTAAATTCAGGTTCTCTGGCACGCGAGCAGTTCAATTCCTGATTATCCGGCAGCTTTATCACATACTTATCTTTTCGGATCACATATTTAAAATTAACAATATAGCTGTTATGTGCATATGCAAATCCATATTTTTCTATTTCCTGATAAACATCCCTGAGTTTTTTCCTGTAAATAAACGCTGATGCATAACTCCCTGTTGTTCCAATTATCCTAAGCCGCTCTGCTTCTTCCTTTGTAACATGCAATTCTGTATATTTACCATGAATAGACGCATAAATGATATAATCCATACGTACTTTGGCAATATTGCCGTTATACATTGCGCAAATGTATGGTGCATTTGCCTTTTTCTCCATTTCCTGCAGGATTTCACCGATTTCCGTACATATATTTTCTTTTCCGGACTGCTTTATTAAATATCGGAATGGCTGGACTTTAAAAGATTCTGCTGTGGGCTGTACTGCTCCTGAATAGAATACCAGCATGACTTCCAGATTCTTCTTTCTTATCTCTATTGCTATTTTATCTCCATTCATTTCCGGCATCTGTATATCAATAAATATCACATGGTGACCCATATGCAAGTTATCAAGCAGCTGTTCTCCTGTCAGATACTGAAATATGCGTATACCCCTCGAATGCCCATTAACTTCCCATATATAATTCTTTAATATGTCTATATCCATCTGACAATCATCGCATATACCTATCTTATACATATCCTTTTCCCCTTAAGTATGTGTAAATTTGATTCATACAGCCCACTTCAGTATAGTACCTTAGTAATATTTTAGTTTGTTTGCAATTAATTGTCAATATTTCATATAGAAAAGTACGGAAACCTTAATGACACACGGCTTGTTAACAGTTCAGAGGGAATCATAAGTCCAATTATGCTGAATTTTCATAGTCAAAATTGCTCTCTTTATAATTTAACTGTGAAATCCTTATTGAGGATTCAATGTAAAAATGCTATACTTATTAAAGATTCTAACATAGAGGTATCGTGTATGATAAGATCATTACTACTGCAGATTGTTGACAATTATTACGATATTGTATATCATGACAATAGAAAATTAAGAACAAGCTGTTACTAAAAGATATCAATCGCTTTAAAAACAGTATTAGATAGAAGTAGTAGAAACAGCGAAAACATTATTAACAGAAAGGGGTATGGCTCTCCTCTCATGACAAAAGTCACGAGTCTGTGAGCTTGTATGAGAATGAATAAAGTGTTTAATGTCAGTGCGGATTGTAAGCCTGAACTCCATTATATGGTTGATATTTCAGAACAGCTGGATCAAATAAAAGCAATGGTTGATGCAGGGCAGTACTTTACAATCAACCGCGCAAGACAATATGGAAAGACAACTACATTGAATGCACTGGAAAATATTCTGAAAAATGAGTATGTGGTCATATATCTGGATTTTCAATTACTTGGAAATGCTGACTTTGAAACAGAGCACACCTTTGTAGAAGCTTTTTCCAGTGAATTACTTGAGAGCATAGAAAATATCCCAGAGGAAATACGGACTAAACTAGATGCTTTTGCAAACGATGGCTCATATAAATGGAAATTACGGAATCTTTTTCGGGTATTAAGCAGATGGTGTCATATTTCTGATAAAAAAATTGTTCTGATGATTGATGAAGTTGACAGCGTAACAAATAACCAGGTATTCCTGGATTTTCTTGCCCAACTCAGAGGGTATTATATTAAGCGTAACAAGGTTCCGGCATTCCATTCTGTGATATTAGCCGGTGTATATGATGTAAAAAGCATCAAAAGAAAAATCAGAACTTCAGATGAACATAAGACAAACAGCCCTTGGAACATTGCTGCACCATTCAACGTCGATATGAGTTTTTCCAAAGAAGAAATCGCAGGGATGCTTCGTGATTACGAGGAAGATTATCACACAGAGATGAACATAGATGATATAGCCACGCTGCTTTATGATTATACATCGGGATACCCGTTCCTTGTTTCGCAGATATGTAAGCTCATTGATGAAACAGTTGCCGGTACTGATGTTTTTCCTGTTAAGGCATTGGCGTGGACAACACAGGGGTTTCTTGAAGCAGTAAAAATGCTCCTCTCCGAGAATAATACCTTATTTGAATCACTGGAGGGTAAGCTGATCGATTACCCACAATTACAACAGACGCTGTATTTTTTGCTTTTTGGAGGAAAGACTGTTGTTTATAATGTGTTTGATGTAGCTGTGAATAATGCGATCATGTTTGGCTTTGTCAGAAAGCAGGATGGAAATATAGCTGTATCAAATAGAATATTTGAGATTTTACTTTATAACTATTTCCTGACATCCGCCGAAGCACAGAATTCATCCATCTTTCGTGCAGCATCAAATAACAAGTCTCAGTTTATCCGAAATGGACGACTTGACATGGATGTGGTCATGAAAAAGTATGTGGAACACTTTGACAGCATCTATGGTGATAAGAATCTGGAATTTGATGTGGAGTATAAAAATGGCAAAACGAAGCAGGCTGCCGGACGGTATAAGTGATTATAAGATGCTGGTTGATGACGGGTTTATTTATGTGGATAAAACTAAGTATATAGAATTATTGGAGAATACGAAATCCTATGTTTTTTTTCTAAGACCAAGACGCTTTGGGAAGAGCCTGTTTACTTCCGTGTTGGAGTATTACTACGGAATAAACTATAAAGATGAATTTGAAAGCTTATTTGGTAATACTTATATAGGTCAGTTTCCAACAAGTAAAAAGAATAAGTATTATGTACTGAAATTCAATTTCACAGGTCTTAAGACGGATTCTGGCGATAACCTGCTTAAAAGCTTTCGTGCATCAACGCTTACCAGCTATGAGGTTTTCTGCGCGAATTACGGACTTTCGTTTGATTATCCCAAAGAAAGCGAACCAGCGGAAATTTTAAACAGTTTTTTGGCGCGGTTTAAGATTCATGTGAAAGGGCAGATTTATTTTATCATTGATGAGTATGACCATTTTGCAAATGAGCTGCTTAGTTTCAGGGAAGAACTGTTTTCTGGAATTGTTTCGGAGACAGGATTTGTAAGGAAATGGTATGAGAAAATCAAGGATCACACGGGAACCGGTACGATTGCCAGATTCTTTGCCACAGGAGTCAGTCCGATAACTAACGTAAACTTGTTTACGTTGGATAGCCTGACCAGCGGTTTTAATATAGCTACTGATCTGACCAGATGGGGTATATTTAATGAAATGATGGGATTTACCGAGGTTGATATAAGATGGCTGATTGAGGAAACACTGAAGGATGAAATTGGTATGGAGGAAAAGGAGCGGATAGTGGCGGAGATGCGTTCCTGCTATAATGGGTATCTTTTCAGCGCAGATGCAAATAATCGGTTGTTTAACAGTAATATGTCGTTGAATTACCTTTCAGGATATTATGTAGGAAAAAGACCACCAAGGGAACTGTTGGACACAAGCATAGCAAGCGATTACTCTAAACTAGCTGGTCTTTTTGCTCTTAAGAATAAATCATCAAACTACCAGGTACTGCAGGATATTATTGATGGAAAAGAGCAGTTTGCTTATATTACGGCTCAATATAGTCTGGAAAAGAGATTTGATCAAAATGATTTCCTTTCATTGCTTTACTACTTAGGTTATCTGACAATTGATTCTTTTTATGCTGGCATGGTAAAACTTAAGGTGCCGAATTATGTTGTCAAAGAATTGTACTTTAGTTATTTTGAGAAAATACTGGAGGAGGAATTCAAGTATGAACTTGATGTTGTCAATATCCAGATGGCACTTGCTACGCTTGCGGGAGAGGGTGATAATACCATGCTGATTACCTGCATAGAGACAGTGCTGACCAGCATGTCAAACCGTGATTCCATAAAGATGGATGAGAAATATATAAAAACCATATGCTTTACGCTATGCATGTTAAGTAAATGCTACCTTGTAGAAAGTGAAAATGAGGTTAATAAAGGCTATACCGATATTCAGCTTATGAAGCGCCCGGGTATTGATGTGAATTACTATGCAATCATTGAATTCAAGTACCTGTCGAAGGCGGATGGCAGCGAAGGGAATGTTGTCCGAAAACTGGAAGAAGCGAAGAAACAGCTAGAGAGGTATAGTACATCTCCGAAGTATAAAGGGATGGAGCGGTTAAAGAAATGGGCAATTGTCTTTGTGCAGGATGAATGTGTGAGGAATGAGGAGATATCATGAAACATAAATGGCTGGCATACGTAGCTATTGGGATTATTTGTATAAAAGTTATATTAAAAAACCAACTATTTTTTATTAGTCCACAGATATGTGACCAACTTAAATTGTCAGACACCGTCTGACAATTTGGATAATGTAAGTAAAACTTTCTCATATTGTTTAGATTTGGGCGGCAGCGCAATCTTGCTATGTACAGATGTATCGGAATGTCAAAAAAAGCGCAGGGTGTATGCTGATGACAGAAGATTGACTATTTATATCCCCAGTATATATATTCATTCTGTACCATCCATTTGTTGATAAAGAAAACACTGTTTCACCATCTTCTTCGTAATATACAGTCCATATGCCGAACTTATAGGTTTCATCATCATATTGTCCGTCATAGAATAATACCATTTCAAATGGTCGGTCCGCTTCAAAATATGTTCTTACTCCATTTGCTATTACATAATTAGGATATCCTCTGTCATCATAAGTGGTGTTTGCTGCCATATCGGGATAGCGCTCTGACCATTCTTCTGCTAATAAAAGCCAGGCCTCATCAACTGATAGTATGGAATGATTTGAATAATCCTCTGTTACTTCACTAACCATTTCAATATCAGCAGGTGATGAAGATGGATCTGGAGGGGAATATTCATCAACGGAAGAGTCATGATTATCCACAGATAGCGGAGCCGTGGAAGCAGTGGCTTCGTTTTCTGGTATTATTTCAGTGTCAATTGTTCTTCGCCCAGTATATGCAGATAAAAAAACAAGCAAACCAGCAAATATAATTAAATGATAAAATTTCATCTTTTTTCCAACTTTTTATATTTTATTAATAGATTACTATGTTAAAAGGAACAATTTCAATTTTACAATTCAATCAATAATCTATAATATATCACATTAATGCATCATTTTAGTAAATTCATCGAAAAATATTTCAGCATAGCTGGTTAGCAAACCTATTCTATAACCGCAGTTTCATAGTCTGCAATTGCCTGATTGATTTTATCAGTGACATTTTCCGGATAAGTGTAGTAATCGTCACTCTTACCCTCAAGAAGTAATTCATCAGCGGTGCCAAATGGCAGGGTAATACTAACATAATAATTGTCTGGAAAATATATCACCACATAGAGTATGCCATCAGAACAAGGTGCGGCCATATCGCTCTTAAGCCATGATAAAGTATGTGTTATCAGAGCTGCTGATTCATTAGCCAAATTATCAATATCATCAATGCCTGTTTTTAGATATGTATGATAGAAATTTGATCCTGCAAATGTCTGAGCACTTAGCCTACTCGTAAGATCCAGCTCATCATATATCTCCCCAAAGATTTTATTAATATATTGTTCTTTATAATCATCTTGCAGCATACCATTGCTGAGGTTTGCTGTGACCTTTATATCGGGATAAATTCCAGACACATACCATATCCTTCCTATAACCAGTGCAGACGAATCAATCGTAAATCTACAGCCATACTTCTCCTCAAGCATACGCTTTTCCTCGATCCCCCATATCTGCCGCCTTCCCCAAAAAGATACCTTTTCATATGCATACTCACATTCGCCATACGACACCTTTAAAGAACCATCTTCCATCTGGTGTTCCTGATGTATTGTAAGTAGACTATAAACACCAATTAGAAAAAGAATTGCAACAGATGCTAAAGAATACGACGATAATGCCAGAACCTTTAAACCAATATTCTTAATCACAGTGCCCAGAATTATGCCGACCAGTATAAAGAAAGCGATCACACTTATGGATAGTCCCAATATTGAAAGCCATAACCGATATTCCATATGGAATTTTGATAATAGAAACTGGATTCCATAAAAGAAAATCAGCCATGTAATATAAATTCTTATTAATATGTTAATTTTTGATTTCATAATTACACCCCTTGTCCGCCTTGACCTCTAAGGCGCCTTGAGCGGACATCAATTCAATATTTGAAAGTAACCTTCTTTCAAACTTTTCCCCTGGATATTTTTAATTATACCAAAATAAACTTGAATAGCAATATATATTTAATCTATATATTGCGATATATTGCTATTCAAGTTTTATATTAATAGCTCTATGGCATGTCTCCTATCCATATATTTTATTCCAGATTAAACACTTATTAATCCTCCTCACCTGTTTTTTCCTCTATACCTTCTTTTATCTTAGTTAATAAATTGCATAAAAATTGTGGCAATACGGCACCCATACGGTTAGCATTTTCAAGAATAGACAATAGTTCATTCACTATGAACCATACAGTAACAAGCATTCCAAACATTGTATTTGTATTTATTTTAAGCCCTATCTCTGCAACGATTTTATATATGAGATAATCGGTACATATAGCCACTAAAATAGTCAAAATGTATCCGGTTTTTTTATAAATGCCAGCAATACTTTTCTTGCTGCTCCACCGATATTCCATGTGTTCCGGATGATCAAGCGCCTCTTTCTTTGCGGCAAGCATACCGGAAATGTAATCCATGATCATCAGGATGATCAATAGAATAAGCGATGGTATCAACAAACCAATCGAATTCCCAACTAAAGAACTTATAGAAACAATTATGCTTTTGCCTAAAAATATATTATTTACCTTCATCTTTACTCCCATCTCCTTTACTTTTTCCTATTAAATAACAGTATTTTCCTGTTTGTAATAATCACATTTTAGCTCCATACTTATTTTCTTTCGGAGCCGATTTGTATATTGCCTTGAAACATTGAACTTTTCTGCTACTTCAGTATCTGATTTCCCTTCAAACAAGAGCGGATACAGTATTTCTCTTTGTCTAACACTATATCCTGATAGATATTTTTTGCAATCTTCCATCCATGTAAATTCATCAAACTCCTTTTGAATGCTTAGTAAATTGATCTCCCCTTCATGATCCAGGCAAACTTCATGATCAAACTGCCTCCTGCTTTTCTTGTAGAGTTCAAAATATTTAAGCTTCAAAGCGTTACTCAGGAACATGACACATTGCCCTTCTTCTTCATAGTATTTTATTTTATAGACCGCCTCCAATAAAGACAGTATCAATTCAGATTCTGAATCTTCCTTATCATCCTTATATAGGTGGCGGACATATTTTTTTATCAGTGGTCTAAACTTTTCCGTTATTAACACAAAGTCATAATCATTACCCAAAAGAAACCCACCAATCAAGACATTCAATTTATTTTCCATTCGCCTTTCTCCCTTGTAATACATAAATCCTCTCTTTCCGGCTCTAAAACCGGTAAAAAATGGATTTTCTTATTAAATAAAAAAGACGTCATGTGAAAGTCCAGTATTTTACTGGTTATCTTTCCCATGCGTCTCCAGAGCTTGACAAGTATATGCCGCCTTTATCATGAGGGCCTTCATTCAATTTTCTTTGTTATAACTTAATTACCTTTTGTTGAGCATGAATCCTTAACATGCCTTCCGTATATTTCTTAAAAATTATTACTCTTTTGCAACGAGCACATTGCATTCCAAAACCATCAAGAACGATTTTCTCATCATTACCTGTAAGAATGTAATGACCAATAAATTTATTACACTTTCTGCAATGAAACTCTATCATTTTATTATTTTCATTCATACATTCATCTCCTTTAGTCATAATTTCTTTTATTTTACTTCAACCTAAGCTGTTATCTCCCACAAAAGAATTATCCGGTTATTTGATATACCTGCTTCTGCCGGAACCGGAAGTTTTCTGGATGATGATCATTTTATGGAAATAGAAGTCGGTTCTGAAGTTCCTGAAACAGCCGATTTTGGTATCCGTATCAGCGGTGACAGCATGGAACCCAGATTTGTAAACGGACAGATTGTATGGGTACGAAGGCAGGAGGACCTTGCTAATGGTGAAACTGGCATTTTCTTTCTTAATGGTAATGCTTATTGCAAAATATTAAGGGATAATGAAAATGGATTATTTCTTATATCCCTAAACGATAAGTATATTCCAATTCCTATCTGCGAAAATGATACATTTAAAATATTTGGTAAAATAATCGGATAATGAGTCCGGTTTATGGGACAGCTTCCAGGATATACTGCATGAGCAAGATAAAAATCATCATATCAAAATAAGGTTAGAGAGGAGGATTTATATGGCTATAAATAATACCTTAAGAGTAATTCGCAGCAAGCATAATCTCTGCCAGGAAGATTTAGCTGCTGCTATCGGCTCATGCGGACGAACAATTGGCAGAATTGAACGAGGAGAGCGAAATGCTTCTTTAGAAACAGCACTGCGATTAGCTCATTACCTTGATGTTCATGTTGAAGACATCTTCTCATTAGACAGTATTGATATCGGAGTCTGATATGGCAGCATAAAAAGCATAACATCATAAAGAATTATGGAAACAATAAACCAAGAAAAGAAGTAATCGCTAATGGAAGTGGATTTGTGAATGGAGAAACTGTTAATTTAGATGCTGATTATGGACTTAATGACAAAACTATAGTTGACCTTTCTTCATGACCAATAACAAAACCCTGATACAGGAAGTATCAGGGTTTTGTTATTGCTTGATATATGAATTATATCCTGTGAAAAATCCATTAGAAAGATTGGGTTCGCCTTGCTCATTGATATATAATTGCAATCCATGCTCATAAAAATAAATAGTAATCCGGCCTGTGTGTCCGAATCCATCCTCTGAATAATAAGCTTCACCAACATTGTCCACCACATACCCAGATATATCTGCTGCAGCGTATAACTCATAATATCCCATTTCCTGTAGATATCCTGTTATTATACCATCCTCAGTTATATCAATCGTCAGGTAAGACTCATCATCAATCCTGTCCGGATGATAAGGATTAAACCGGTACCATGTACCAGAATATGTGCTGAAGTCTGTTACATCTGCAGATGCGCCTAATTCTTTCTCTTTAAGAATCTCTGATTTAGTGAGGTAATAGTGGTAATAGTGCAGACCCTCTTCCATTTTATATGCCTCATCTACGTCCTTATACACTTTACCTGCATCTATAATGATATCTGTAAAGTAGGATATTGATATCTGTAATTGCTCCTCTTGATAAGCAACAAGAAATTTACCAATTATACTTTTTTCATCAGAGGATATAATATCACCAAGATAAAGGTTACTATCAGCTACTCTTTGGGCTATGTAAATAGATAGCTGTGCATGCGTACCTTCCTGATTAATAATATGAAAGTAACATTTTAATTCAACAGACGAATTACCGGAACTGACACCTACATACTCTCCCTGCCAGGACTCTTTTATATATTCCTCCTGTTTTTCATTATATACTTTACTATCATCTCTATAAAAACGGTAGTCAAAATGAGTTAATTCAGGAAGGTCCGCCCTACTCTCATCAGGTATGATCATTCCTGCAGGCAATTCGAATTGCCATGTTGGTAAAATATCTTGTCTTGATTGCTCCTCGTCCAGTGATTCTTCAGTTCTGTAATATTCCGAAGCAGGTATAGGAGGTATTTCATCTCTTTTTTTACAACAGGTGAGGCTTAATATAATAGATATCATTATGAATATTACTATAATATTTTTATACAGTTTCATCGCAAATGCATTTCCCTTTCATACTACAATTATATTATTCAAATGCTGTAATTATATCATAGAATATGAATGCATCATTTTAGCAAATTCTATATTAAATGCATATACCGCTTCAGCCTGTGTTTAATAGATATACAGTACAGCATTGTGTATATATTTAAGAAATAATTATATATTATGTTCTTCCATTTAATACAATTTTAGTACATAATAATCATATCAATAAATGAGGAGACTATAATGCAAAGAAAAACCATTGATACATTTCTTCATGATTCCAACCATTGGATTCGCTTTGTATACACACCCAAACACTGTTCTTGAATGAACAAATCTTATAGGATTGGATCGAATGGAGGTTTTATGTCATATTCTAAGTTATTTTTAGATGTATTAAGATGCTTTCTGTTTATAATTACTATGATCGTCTCACTTTTTGTGTTTATAATTTATTGTGCAATAAAGATTGATGATAACACTCATTACAGATCTGATAATATAACAGAGGCACAAAGTGATGATATTAAGGAATTAATTGGCTTTTCGCAATTTACAAATCTTACAGTGGAGGGGTATGATTACAAATTAACTTCTGGTAATGATTCAATGTATGCTTATACATTTGATATAACCATTACAGAGAAGGAGTTTCAAATCTTTTCCGAATATATCAAAACGGAAATGCCCCAGATAGACTATAGAAATTATCTTGATGTGATTATTATTGAAGATAGTCTGATAATAAATAAACCACTTTATAAATTACAAATAATATATAGGATACGAGGCGGTGGAAAAATTCTCGACTATATTATGAGAGAAGATGATATACATTATGCTGCGGGTTTATGGATTGTTATCCCTCAATGTGTTCTCCTCCTTTTAGTAAACAGCCTTATTATCTTACCATATAAAGATATTATTTCATTCATACGCAAAAAGATATCCCCCAGAAATTGAGACACCTTATGAAATACTTTACTCTTTTCCACTTATATTGTATGATAAGTAAAAAGCGAAAGGATAAATACGAATGGACAATCAAGGTAATAATACCAGAAAAAAATCATTAATAAGTTCCAGTATACGAATAGCATTAATTGCAATAGCTTTCATTATATATTTCATTAGTTACTCATATAAAAAGCAAGTGCCCGAGGAAGAAGCGGGCATGGTTGAGAGCAGTAATGATGCATCAGATGAACCAGATAACGAAAAAGAAAAAGAACTCATAACAGTAAATATTGAAATGAGTGACCACTATATCACAAATACCGGAGATTCGCAAAATTTATATTATATAGATGAGAACGGAGCGTTATGGGGAAGCGGCGATAATCAATATGGACAGTTGGGACAAGGGATACAGGATAATGTTTATCATGAAGACATGATTAAAATTGCGGATAATGTTATACATGTTGACTATTCACAAGAAGGTTTTATAATATACCTGACAGAGGATAATAAATTATATGGTATGGGGAATGATGGTGTAGGTGCTTTATTGCAGTTCTCGTTTACAGCCGATCACTATATAAATGGTACTCATTATGCAGTTACAGAACCAGTGCTGTTAATGGAGGATGTCATATACGCGAGATGCGGGCGAAGTGATGTGGTTGTTATCAAAGAGGATTCCAGTGCCTGGGTTTGGGGCACCCTGTGGATTGAGGGCGGACATGCCATGCATTTAGAAAAACCATGCAGGGTTCTTGAAAATGTTGAGTTAGTCACCGGAGGTTCTTTTAACCATGCCGCATTATTAAATGATGGAAGCGTATGGACATGGGGATATAACTATGTTGGAAATTGCGGTGTGGAAGAAATGGTATTTGTATTTGAACCGCAAAAAGTTGCAGAGGATGTCAAAATGGTCTGGACCGCAAGCATGAATTATAATATAAACTGTTTTGATATCAGGGAACTTGATGATGAATATCTTCGTCAAATGGAGAATACCATTATTTTAAAAAATGATGATACATATTGGATATGTGGAATAAATGTGGGAAAAGAAGAAAAGACACTGCCTATATACCATCAGGCTGCAGATTATACGGTGGTATTTACCCATGAATTTTATCCATATGCAGACATTCAGTGAATTACACCCCTTTTGAAACTCATCCAAAAGGGGTGTTTAAAGGATTAAGCCTGTCTCATGTGTACCTTTTGATGTTCCTTG
>Ga0153941_1000689_pt1 | contig 14450 bp, 12 predicted proteins | sample TSNJ025MetaG_FD_104733 | JGI IMG/M metagenome (GOLD analysis project Ga0153941, IMG submission 104733) | Attine ant fungus gardens microbial communities from New Jersey, USA - TSNJ025 MetaG | ecosystem: Host-associated > Fungi > Mycelium > Unclassified | place: USA: New Jersey, Brendan T. Byrne...
CAGAACAGTTGAACAAACCTGGAAAAAGGTCGGTGAAATCCTCGACATCATATCACCAAAGGAATGTAAAAATTATCTCACAAACTCAGGATATGGTTCCGTATAAAAACAACAGGATCTAGGTGTTTAGTTCCTGAGATGAGCCTCAAGATGCATGGAGGAGGCTACCGCCGCGACCATCTGCGTGCGCTGGCGCAACGTGTCGAGGTGGATATCGGCGAAGTAAGGATCATGGGATCGAAATCCCGACTGCTTCAGACGCTCGTGGCGAATAACGGTGCAAATTCAGTACCCACTCAAGGACTGGAATGGCGGAGAGGGTGGGATTCGAACCCACGATACAGTTTCCCGTATACACGCTTTCCAAGCGTGCGCCTTCAGCCACTCGGCCACCCCTCCGGGGTCAGATTGAACTGACCGAGTTCCATTACGCGATGCGGGCTGCCAGCGCAAGCCATCTACTGCGGATAACTTGCAGGAAAAGTGGCCTTCCTCCTTGACCTTCGGCGAGCTGGAGCTACCATTTCAAGGATCGATGGTAAAAATATGTAAATTTTTTCATTGATTTTTTATAATAAAAAATTCTGAAAGAGGACGTTCTCATTGCGATTTATCATTCGTTCCATAGGTTTGATTGTTCTGGCGCTTGGCTTTGTCGGCATCGTGCTTGATGGAACGCGGTCGATGGCCAATGCAACTTTGATGTTCGCAAGCCTCCATGATCTGGGTAACGCGCTCTTCCCTGTCGCAATGAAGACTTTTACCGCGAGCATTCAGATATCGGGGCCGATATCATGGACGAATGTCACCTCGGTCACGGATACTACCCTCAATCAGATCATGCATCTGCCCGCCTCGATAGTTGGCTTCGTTGTCGGGGCCCTTCTGCTAAAAATAGGGCAGAAACCTCATATGCGGGATATGAAACTGCAATCGCATCTCTATGGCTGATCCGCTACCATGTTTTGGCGGTATTCCATTTCCGAAGCAGAGCCCTATCTTATTCCCTTCTGCTGTAGCAGGTGCATAACGTTAGTAGGGATGGGTTTACCCGCGATGCTCTGCATGGTGCATAAGACAAGCCTTTTCCGTTAACCCGTATCGATCAAACGATGAAAAGTGCATCTTAACAATAAGTTAGAGCATTGCAGCGATTCATATCGAATGTAGAATGCCCTAAATATTTCGACAACTCGGGAATATCCAAATGTCCTTCTTTTCAGGAGCGCACGACCGGTCCATGAGACAGGAAGCCGGACATCACTTCGTCTCGGGCCGCGAATTGCGTGGCCCTTATCCGGCGGAGACGGCCAAGGCAGTGTTTACAATGGGCTGTTTCTGGGGAGCTGAAAGGCTTTTCTGGCGTCTTGGCGACGGTATCTGGATCACGGCGGTCGGCTATACGGGCGGCACGGTGCCGGACCCGACCTATGAGCAGGTCTGCACCGGAAGGACCGGCCATGCGGAAGCGGTTCTGGTTGCCTATGACCCGCATGAACTGAGTTACGAGGACTTGCTCCAGGCATTCTGGACCAATCATGATCCAACCCAGGGTATGCGCCAGGGCAATGACATCGGCAGCCAGTACCGGTCGGGAATCCATGTTTTCGATCAAGACCAGAAAAATGCCGCCGAGAAGTCAAAAGCTGCTTACCAGGAGGCTCTCTCCGCCCGCGGCTTCAATGCAGTGACTACGGAAATAGTTGCCGCGGAGGCATTCTATTTCGCGGAGGATTATCATCAGCAATATCTTGCCAAGAACCCGAATGGCTATTGCGGCCTCCAGGGTACCGGTGTGAGCTGCACATTGTGATATTCACGAAAATACTCAGCAACCACTTCCTATCTTGCGCTCAGAACCTGTCGGCAGGCGGGAGGTAGTTTGGTCATGGTAAGTGGCGGACGCGGCTTGCCGGGCTTTGGAAAAAGCATTTGAGGGGTGAACCAGGCATTGAGCTCCGGCCCGCAGCCGTCCGATGCAGGAACCGGGTCCTGAGCGGCACAGGATGCCGATCCCTGAGGGCACGTCAGGCGAATGTGGAAATGGTAGTTATGTCCCCACATCGGGCGTACCTTATTCAACCATCCCCTGTTTCCACCTGCTTCACGGCACAGGGCCCTCTTGATGGCCGGGTTGACGAAAATTCTCTGCACCTCCCGCTCCCCCGCGACGGCGCGCAAAAGAGCTCCGTGCCCTTCGGTCCATACAGCCGGGTCTATGTCCAATCGGTCGGGACGAACCATATCGATTGCCGACATGTTTTCCCGCTCGGAGCGGGTGAGTGTCCGGTTCGGCATCGGAGTGAGCCAGATATCGGCGTCGAGCCCAATCTGGTGCGAGGCGTGGCCCGTGATCATGGGGCCGCCCCGCGGCTGCGCCATGTCACCGATCAGCAATCCTGGCCATCCATTTATTTTTGGTACCTTTGCAGACAGGCGCTCAAGAAAAGCAATCAGACGCGGATGGCCCCAGTTGCGGTTGCGAGACAACCGCATCACCTGCCAGTTGTCTCCATCAATGGCCAGCGCTGCACCTCCCGCAAGACAACCGGCGGAGTAGAAACCAACAGCCTGCGGTGGCAGCATCGCCGGTGTCGTCTTGCGACCGAACAGCTCCTTCGCGGCAACGGATGGATCATTGGGGTTGGCGAGGGGAGGCAGAGGCTTCGGATTAACGCTGCCTTTATCCTGGGCATATGCCGACATGGGCGAGAATGCAGCAGTGGCGGCGAACATCAACGCCGAGGCTGTTGCTGTGATGCGAATCGTCTTCATGATCATATTATGCCCTAGCCTCGACAGGTCGTATTCCGAGAAATAAAAAAGCAGCCTTGGACAAGGATTTCACCATGCCACCATAATGGTTATTTTTTACTTCTCAATCCGGCTTCAACCCGCTACATGATTAGAACGGAACAGGAACGCAAATAAGGGCAAGCTTTTGACTTCTTCTTTGCGTCGTATATCGAGGCGAAAATATCCGCCCAGTGTTCAAGGATTAAGTTCGAATGGCTTGGTCGCTACAACAGGAACAGGCTCTGGTTGCCGTTGATGAATGGCTGAAGCGTGGCGACAGCCCGGTGTTCCGACTGTTCGGATATGCGGGAACCGGCAAGACCACGCTCGCCCGCCATATTGCTGATCATGTCGATGGCGATGTGGCATTCGGCGCCTTCACCGGGAAAGCGGCCTCTGTCATGCGTTCCAAAGGCTGTCGGGATGCATCGACCATCCATTCCATGATCTATCGATCACGGGAGGATGACGATGGTGGTCCTCTTTTCGTACTGAATCAGAAAAGCCCGGCGGCTTCCGCCGATCTCATCGTTATCGACGAATGCTCGATGGTTGACATGGACCTTGGTCGCGACCTGCTTTCCTTCGGGACGCCTGTGCTGGTTCTCGGCGATCCGGCGCAATTGCCGCCGGTTAAGGGCGGCGGTTTTTTCACCGAGGCCGAGCCTGACCTCATGCTCACTGAAGTCCACCGTCAGGCAAAGGATAACCCGATCATTCATCTCTCGATGGCGGTGAGGGAGGGAAACCGTCTCCAACCTGGGGATTACGGCACGAGCCGCATCATTCGCCGCAACCAGATCGACGCCGCACAGATCATGACCACCGGTCAGGTGCTGGTGGGCCTTAACCGCACGCGCCGCCAGTACAACACCCGCATCCGTCAGTTGCTCGGATTTCGCGACACGATGCCGGCGGCGGGAGAAAAGCTCGTCTGCCTGCGCAACGATAAAAGCAAGGGACTGCTCAACGGCGGCATCTGGACGGTGGATACGCTGCGCCAAGCCAACAAAAGCGGCTTCGTGCGAATGGATGTGATTCCCGAGGACGAGATCAAGCGCAAGACCGTCGACGTATCGGTGCTGTGCGAGTTCTTCGACGGGAGAGAAGACGAGATCCAGCCATTCATGCGCCGGGAAACCGATGAATTCACATATGGTTATGCCCTGACCGTCCATAAGGCGCAGGGGTCACAATGGGATAGCCTCGTGCTGTTCGATGAATCCTATGCCTTTCGCGAGCATCGAGACCGTTGGCTTTATACCGGTCTGACCCGGGCCGCGGAGACGATTACCGTTGTGATGTAATCGAGGGTATACTTGCGGCAGGTTTAGTCATCGGCTCCGAAACTGGTTCCTGCCTTTCTTCTTGCGGAGTTTCGGCGGAAGTATCTGTATCATCCTGCTCACCCGGACGTGCTGCCATGAATTGCGCTCTCGCCAGCTCGGCGAAGCGACCACCTTTTTCAACGAGCTCACCGAACGTCCCGCTCTCAACGATGTGGCCATCATCGAACACGAAAATCCTGTCGGCGTTTCTGACCGTAGCAAGCCTGTGTGCAATGACGAAGGTGGTGCGCCCGTTCATGACCTCATCGAGCGCCCGCTGTAATTTCTGTTCCGTCGCTGCATCCAGAGCGCTTGTGGCCTCGTCAAGGATAACAATCGGTGGGTTTTTAAGAAGAGCACGCGCAATCGCCAGCCGTTGGCGTTCGCCTCCGGAGAGAGAACGCCCACGCTCGCCGATGATCGTATCCAGCCCACCTGACTGGCGTTTCAAAAAGTCACCGGCTTGGGCACGAGCCAGGGCATCCATCATCTCAGCATCGGTCGCGTCAGGTTTTCCGACCTGTAGATTTTCGCGGATTGAACGGGCGAACAGCATCGGCTCCTGAAACACCACACCGATATTGTGACGCAACGAATGCAGGGAGATATTACGAATATCGTCTCCATCGATGCGAATTGCGCCGGATTGGGGATCAAACGCACGATAGAGAAGCGACAGTGATGTCGATTTTCCGGACCCTGTGGCACCGACGAGCGCAATCGTCTCCCCAGGAGCTGCCATAAACGACACATCTTCGACAGCCGGGCGATGTCCGTCATAGGAAAAGGTGACATTTTCGAATGCGACATAGCCTTCCGGGCGAGAGAGAATTCTGGCACCGGGAATGTCTCGCACCATCGGGGTGGTGTCGAGAATTTCGTAATATTCCGCGATCTTCGGAGCTTCGAGAAACAGTTGGTTGATGAAGCCAGAGATTTGCTCAAGATAGCCGATCAACAACGTGGCGAGGCTCATGAAAGCGACGATCTGGCCGATACTTGCGAGATTATGGAGATGAAGCCACACACCAACCAGAAAAATCGCTGTAACGGTGAGTGTCGCCGCTGCGCGCGTCGCGATGGAGACAAGGGCCCACCAGGAGAGAACAGGCAGCTGCACCTGAAGAAGACGCTGGATCAGATTGTGAAGTGCGCGGATTTCCTCCTCAATCCTGGTGAAGGACTGGATGACCTGAATATTGCCGAGAGCATCGGAGACGTGCCCCGCCAGTCTCGTACGGTAACGTTCGACGGCATCCTGCATGGTCAATGTCTTGCGCAGTACCAGGGTTGTCGAGATAGCAAAGACGATGACGAGCGCGACGAGCAGCAAGCCAAGCCGCCAATTGAGAAAAAGCGTCAACGGCAACAGAACGATGAGGGCGATGAGGGCGGCGAGATGACTGCGAAAGAAGCCGAGCCACAACCACGACATAGCGCTGGTGCCCTCAAGCATGACCTTGAGAACCCTGCCGGAATGGGCCTCCGAGTGAAAGGCCTGCGGCAGTTCCAATACATGTTCAAAATAATTGGCCATCGCGGTGCAACGTCGACGATGGGCCAGACGGTCGGCATAAAGTGCGACAGTAACGCCACCGCCGATGGTAAACAGCCCGAACGCGACCCAGGCCGCAATGAGCGGTAACAATGCCGAGAAGGTCAATGGCTCGCTGGCAGGATTAATACCTTGCGTGAGGACATCGATGATGCGTCCGAACAGCATGGGTTCGGCAAAAGCCGAGATAGCGAGCGCGATGTTGGCGCAAGCAAGTACAGCACCGGTCGGCAGATCGGAACCAAGCTCGTTCAATACCCGCCAGTAAAGCCGCACCAGTTTCATGACTGCCATACCCCAACCGAAAGAGCCGCGATCAAACCGCGCGTATCGAATAGAGAATTAGGGCGGAACAGGAAAAAAGGGATGCAAGTTTATTAAAAAAACTAAGAAACGGCAAGAGGATAGTGGGCTACACCATCCTCCCGCAAATCTCAGCTATCCATCTTGAGCGCCGCTATGAAGGCTTCCTGCGGAATTTCCACCTTGCCGAACTGGCGCATGCGCTTCTTGCCCTCTTTCTGCTTGTCGAGGAGCTTGCGCTTGCGCGAGACGTCGCCACCGTAACATTTCGCCGTAACATCCTTGCGCAGGGCACGAATGGTCTCACGGGCGATGATCTTGCCGCCAATGGCCGCCTGGATCGGAACCTGGAACATATGCTGCGGAATGAGATCCTTCAGCTTCTCGCACATCGCCCGGCCGCGTGCCTCGGCACGGGTGCGATGCACCAGCATCGAGAGGGTATCGACCGGTTCGGCATTGACCAGAACCGACATCTTGACGAGATCGCCCTCGCGGTAGTCCGAGATGTGATAATCGAATGAGGCATAACCCTTCGAGATCGATTTCAAACGATCATAGAAATCGAAGACCACCTCGTTAAGCGGCAGATCGTAAACCACCATGGCGCGCTTGCCGACATAGTTGAGATCGATCTGGACACCGCGACGATCCTGGCAGAGTTTCAGGACGGAACCGAGATAATCATCCGGCGTCAGGATCGTTGCTCGGATCCATGGCTCGGCGATCGCCTGAATTTTCATCACATCCGGCATATCGGCCGGATTGTGAAGTTCCTTTTCCGTACCGTCACTCATGGACAGGCGATAGACGACACTCGGAGCCGTGGAAATCAGGTCGAGATTGAACTCGCGCTCCAGCCGCTCCTGGATGATTTCCAGGTGCAGTAATCCGAGAAAACCGCAGCGGAAACCAAAACCAAGGGCTGCGGAGGTCTCCATTTCGTAGGAGAAGCTGGCATCGTTGAGACGCAGGCGCCCCATGGCGGCACGCAGGTTCTCAAAATCAGCGGCGTCAACCGGAAACAGACCGCAGAACACCACCGGCTGCACCGGCTTGAAGCCCGGAAGAGCGGCAGCCGTACTACGTTTGTCCTCGGTGATCGTATCACCGACGCGGGTATCCGCCACTTCCTTGATCGAGCCGGTGAAGAACCCGACCTCACCCGGCCCGAGCTGGCTGACATCGGTCATTTTTGGACGAAACACGCCAACCTTGTCGACCCCGTAGGCGGCGTCCGTTCCCATCATGCGGATGGTCATGCCTTTTTTCAGCACACCGTCGATGATGCGCACCAGCACGACGACGCCGAGATAGGCATCATACCAGCTATCGACCAGAAGCGCTTTCAGGGGTGCCTTCTCATCTCCGACCGGGGCCGGCAGGCGGGTGACAATGGCCTCCAGAACCTCCTCGATATTGAGGCCGGTCTTGGCCGAAATCGGCACGGCGTCCTGAGCTGAAATGCCGATCACTTCCTCAATCTGTTCCTTGACCCGGTCCGGCTCGGCAGCTGGCAGGTCGATCTTGTTAAGGACCGGTACAATCTCATGATTGGCATCGATTGCCTGATAGACATTGGCCAGTGTCTGCGCCTCGACCCCCTGGCTGGCATCAACGACAAGCAGCGACCCCTCGCATGCTGCGAGCGACCGCGACACCTCGTAGGCAAAGTCGACGTGGCCGGGGGTGTCCATCAGGTTGAGTATGTAGGTCTTGCCGTCATGTGCCGTGTATTCGAGCCGCACGGTCTGTGCCTTGATGGTGATGCCACGCTCACGCTCGATATCCATATTGTCGAGCACCTGCTCCATCATCTCGCGATCGGCAAGGGCCCCGGTTTTCTGGATCAACCGGTCGGCAAGAGTCGACTTGCCGTGGTCGATATGAGCCACGATGGAAAAATTGCGAATGTTATCGAACGTGTGTGCTGTCATCTTTGAAGTTTTCCGCTCCTGCCGCCCTGCACTGTCAGTGCGGCGCGACCGGAAAAATAATCGTTATAGCGCACATAGCAGCGCAGCCCCGTTTCGCCAAGACCTGCGCTGAATTTCGATTAGCTACCCTCTAGAGAAGCGCTTCACCAAACACGAAGAGCCAAGATGCTCTGTCGGAGAACACAGGAATGGACGCTTTTACTCTCCACCCTCGATCCGTTTAAATTAAGGGACTATTCCAAGTAATTCCCGTTGCTTCTTATCCCATGAAGCCATGAGTTGTTGTGCCTCATACTCAATGGCAACTGCTTTCTCACCCAGAGCCTCCATAGCGTACCCGCTCTTTAAGAAACCCTGTTCAACCTCTGAACTGCCGAACTCAAAGCCATCTGCCGAAGTGATTGGCTCTCTCAAGTGAAAAAGTTCGATCTGAATTTCTCAGAATGTGGAATGCAAACTGTGCAATTTTCTGGGACATAAATTCTGGGCTCGGGGATATTTTGTCTCGACGGTTTGTCGGGATGAAGAAATGGTCTGGAACCAGGAGTTGGCCGATAAGCGATCGGACCAAATGCTGCTACGGCTTGGGATTACCTAAGGTCCAAGCTTTGGAGAGCTCTGATTTTTCAGAAGAAACTTTGCCAAGGGGATTCACAAATCATTTTGAATATGATTCAAGTTTGTATGAAAATATCTATTGAATTGTTTTCTGGATTAAATGGGATGAGCACTGTTCTGGGATGCTGAATCAGCCTGGTGTGAAAGCTATCATGCCTATCTGTTCGCTGACTGTATTCCGGTAACACAGTAGTTCGATGCCAGCGGATGACGAGGCAAATTTATGAAGCAGAGCGCAGGGCATGCCACCATTCGGAGGACTCCGGGCATTGCAGATATGAGCTGGCCCGCGCCCGTCACATCTGGAAGACCCCGGGATGTTCTGGCTGAGCTACAGCAGGCGTCCGAACTGATAAGCTCTACTGTCAATGAGCTCAGGCAGAGACGCGAGGCATCGCAGAATTTGCGGGCTCGCATACTTGTTGAGCAGAGTGCATCCGAGAGACATCCTGAACCGAAAGTTCAACTTCCCCTGAATGATTTCCCTAAGGCGCCGGTGGGAGCGGTGGGTTTTCAAAAGATGCGTCTCGCCGGAAAGAGAGGTCCGATAGAGGAGATCGGTCGGGAAGAAGAAATGCGATGCGCTGTCGGCGAGGTCGCTGCCAGCCTGTCAGCTATGCTGGCGGAGGCTGATAAAAAATCGGGACGAGTGACAAAGGCGACAACCTTTTATCCTGCCGCAGAAGCTAAAACTACTCCGGCAAATATGCCCTGGCTACGGCCGCCAGAGGCAAAAGCTGGAAATACCAATGATATCAGAACGGCAACTCCCTCCAGGCCAGTTGAGGCTGATGCTATGCGTTTGCAAATCAGCCGGCTCACGGAAGAGATAGCGAAGCTTCGCCAGGAGAGGAATGCAAGTCTGTCACCGGCGGGGTCTAAGGAAGTGATACCTGAAAAGAAAGTAGCCCGGCAACTAAAGCGCGCGCGACTACCCCGAGATGCCGTTGTCGGGCCGGTTATCATTTCCTTGAATCACGGAGTGGAAGGCGTCGAACATAAGAACCTCGGCTCCAGGAAAACCGAGACTGGCCTTGTCCTTCAATCCGAAGATATCGTTTGGAAGAAAAACCAGTTGAAAGGTGCAGGTCCGCAATCGAAATCCGTCGATAGCATCCCTCCTGCAAAGCTGGAGACTTCTCCGGTTCGGCGCAGCCATTCCTCAGTGCTTCTCAGGCTCGCTGCAATATTGATACTGATTGGAGCAGGTGAAGGCATTCGTCGTATCGTCTCTGATCAGCCCGGGCGACAATTGCCGGTAGCGCTGGCGCAGAAGACCATTGCTTCGGACAATGAGCAATCGAAGCCAGATATCAATCTCCTCCGCGATGTCACGGCAACCGGCAGCCTGCCGAATGCACCGATATCACAATCAGGAGGTTTCTCTCTGGATAAGAGAGAAGAGGACGAACTGCGCCAGGCATTCAGCAAGCAGGAGACCCCTTCGGAGAGTCGCTCATTTGAAGCCGCATTAGCGGCAGGTAACCCCCGTGCTCTGTTTGATAAAGCAATTTATCTGACCGAGGCTGGGGACCGCGCCGCATTGGCTGAGGCTGCTCTTCTCTATGGCAGGGCAGCGGAGAAGGGCTTTACCCCAGCGCAGTTCCGTCTTGGAGTAGCCTACGAAAAAGGTCTTGGAGTTCCGATGGACAAGGGTAAGGCGGCAGTCCTTTATGAACGGGCGGCGCGTGGTGGCAATATCAAGGCCATGCATAATCTTGCAGCCATGAAAGCCTCTACACTGGCTGGTGGGCAGCCTGATTACACTCTTGCGGCGCAATGGTTCAAGGCTGCGGCGGAGCGGGGATTGTCCGATAGCCAATACAACTACGCTCTCCTTGCCGCGCGCGGATTGGGCATGTCGCAAAACCTCTCCGAGGCGCTCAAATATCTTTCGCTGGCGGCCGGACAGGGAGATGCTGATGCGGCTCTTCGGCGTGATCAGCTTATACAAATGCTAAGCAAGGATGAAATTGAAGCAGTCGAAAGGGATATCAACGCTTTCAATGCCAAAGTGGAAACTGCGGACGCCAATGAAAAAACGTTGCCACCGCCACCTTGGTTGGAACGTGACTGGTTCACGCAAATGTGGTTCAGGAAAAGCGGGCAGGGAGCGTGATTACATTTGTGTATATTATTTTTGCAGCTTAGTCTTTTTGAGAACAGGTCAGACATCGCTAATTTTTTATATCTATGGATTTCTTTCAAGCGATGTTGAAATATAATTATAGTGTTCTTTTAGTGAAATACCAATTAACTGCATAGCACTAATGCAAGATGCTGCAATTAAGGATACTATAAAAGCATACTCGATTGCGGTTGCGCCTGAATTATCAGAAAGAAAATTATAAATTTGTTGTCTTATCATTTAAAAACCCCACATTTTTCTTGTAATATAGTGTTATGCTTACATTCTAACCAAAATACAGGTCATGGGCAAATTATGAAAGACCCATCGGATTTTTGTTTTGCGGTTTCAAAGCTTGTTCGAGCACGGGTGTAATAATTTTTTATAAGTTTGATGTCGGGAAAGTAAGATTTATAAATATAAGTAGCTTCTACAACAATAAGTGTTGTGCTTATCGGCATGATTTCATCCGGCAATCCAAGCTCAGAAAGGCTAGGTGGTTCAGCATCAATGATAGCCGATGGAGTAGAAGAATTGGAAAGACTTGCTCCCCAGCATTTTTTAACCATACCATCTTTGTTTTTAACTATGCTACCAATTCTAACGTTAACAGGAGCCGCCGAATAAGGAGACATGAGCGTATTGCTCGCGGAAAAGAAATTAAGAAGCTGGACTTCGTTCACTGAAGATGCGCGACCTGTCAAGTTGCCCATTGATTCAGCAATAAATGCGAGCTTGCTGTTAATTTCAATGCCTATGACGAACGCTGCCATGCCGATGTACATTACAAACATTATCGGAAATATGAAACCAAACTCAATGGCTGCAACCCCATTTTCAGATATGAATATCTGTCTAACATATTTAATAAATTTCAAAAGAGATTGCTCTCTGCATTGCAAGCTGAACATTCTGAAATTCCTGCCTCTCTCAAAATGGTTCATTTTCGAATACAACAGTGGAAACGATCAAACGTTTATTCGTCCCCGCATTAATAAGTCCTGACCCTAAGATATCGGCATAAACTGGAAGAAGATACATCGCGCGCACCATTACAATCTCATTCCGATCACCGGGCTCAAACCCTCCATCAATGAGTTCTCCATTTTCCATGGGGATTCCTGGTATAGGGTCATCAAATCTACCTAATACGCGGATATCAAGTTTTATATTATTACAATTCAATAAGGTTCCGGTATAATTGCAAATTTCTGATCGAAATTTAGCAATTTTGGCATCAAGGGTATTTTGACCTTCTTCAGGAGGCGCCCATGAATCTTCTTGAGCCTGTCCTGTCAAAACAAGGCGCGCCGCTTGTTTCACGCCCGTGTCTAGCACGCTGCCTGAGAAAAAAATTACCGCCAATTGAATGATACCAAAGAGAAGTGCCAGAAATGGAAGAGCAATGAACGCAAATTCAACTGCCGTGGCGCCGCGTTGATCCGACACGAAACTCCGATGCGGATTTTGCATACCAGTTCTAACCCTCATAATTTTTCCGATGCTTTACCGGAGAATTTAAAAGCACTATTCATAAATATACTTCAGTTATCACTGCACTATGATCTTAAGTTTTTACTCAGATCTCTCTCGGATTGAACTATTTTGCAGTTGCAAGACCGTTGCGCGCCGATAGTTGCTGACTATTTTGAGAAAAATATTGATTACTGTCACCCAGCTGTATCAAAGGTTGGCATATTGGGGAACAGGAATAAGTTTCTCGGTCAACTCCGCGCTGCACAACGACGATGTCTTCATTGGAGGAAATCACTCCAACAAGCGTTTCAAGGACTATGTCGCCCTTTTCATTAAGAATAATAAGGTTGGTGGTTCCGAAGCTTTTGGCAGTCAAAATTCCCATCCCATCACGCAATGTACTTATGTCGGCGACCATAGGATTGCCAACGATCACTGTTCTGGTTTCGCTCGGCAATCTTATGATTCTCGCCCTATCAACCTGGACATAAATTTTATCATTCTTTGCTAACATGGTGCCTTGGGTTGTCCCAATCGCGACACTGGAAATAGCGTTGGTGCCACCTGCAGAAATGTTGTTAACCTGAGCTGCATGTGTCTCTGTCAGAAAAACTGTGAAAATAGCAACCATGAGCAGAGATGGACCGAAGCGGCACCATAACGGGAGCCTGCGACAATTTAACACTTCAAGATTGATGGGCCCGAGATCGCACATACGCCATTCCTAATACAAGCACGCAAAAAACAATCCAATGAAATATCCAATAATCATTGAAATCGCATTGAATAGTCCATAAACGATTGAACTGTCCCTAGGTAGCGCCTGTGACAAAAAAATACAAAGAAATTTTTATCCTATCCTTAAAGAGCGGTCAGATCGATATGCGCAATTCGCCTAAATCAGGAAGTGGTGAAGGGGGGGAGAGCGGAAACTCTATGCTGAATCTAAGACCTGATCGGCAGCATTAGAGGGGTAATCGCCATGGAAAAGGCTTGCTGCTTTATCTTGGTTTCCTGTCAGGAACCATATGATTGCAAGTGGTGATCACGTTTGGCTAGTCGAGTAGGCATATCGTTGTGCATGAATATGCGTATCATATACAATGAGACGGATTCTATTACACAAATGCATTCTTGTTTGGGCTCCAGCGGGCGAGGTATTTTCTCACCCGCTGTCCAAGAAATTATGCTCTATTGATATTTTATAGATGAATATAAGGCCGAAAGGCCTTTAACAGACGCGTCTCTGCAACTGCTCGCCTAGGATCCCATTAATGCTTCAGTTGCTGTAAGCGAGCAATTTGTCTGCCTCGCCAGCCTTTCCATTAAGGGCCAAGACGAAAGCGAGATTTTGACGCACGCGTTGATCTGCGCGAGGGCTAGCTGCAGCTTCACGCAAAACACGTTCCGCATCAGGCAATCTTTTATCTAGAGCATATGATAAACCGAGATTTGACAGGATCATTGGCTCTCCGGGAGCCAATTTGAGCGCTGCGTTATAATAATGGCGGGCTGTGCTTGAATCGCCAAGCTGATCAGCAGCTGTTCCCTGGGCCGAGAGCACGCGCCAGTCAGGCTGGTCCGGAGTATGAGCCGATGCCAGAACCTCTGTCGCTTCTTTGGCTCTGCCAACATCAATCAGCGCTTTACCATAAGCGGCAAGCACTGTCATGTCTTTCGGTGCGCGGATGGCTGCCTGCTGGAGAATTGCTACGGCTTGTGCTTTTTGATCCAAAGCACGCAGCGCACGCGAGTAATTAAGCGCTGCTGTCTGGTTCGCCGGGTTGGCTTCATAGCGTTTCCCCCACGTGCTGGCGACATTGCGCCATTCCTGTTCATTGCGCGGCTTATTATCCAAGAGCCCGCCAGAAAGTGAATTTCGCTCAAACCGCCCCCCGCAAGCGGTCAGTGAAATGGCGAGAATGGTCATAACAAGGAGGCGGATCGTAAGGCAAAAGGAGCGAGACGAGGCATGATGAGCGGAGAACAACATTTGACAAGCTCTGATTCACTAAAATGAAAACATACGCTTAAAGTAGTAAGTTAACCTTAATTATCGGTTAATTCGCCTTTTCAAAACAGCAATAAAATTGAATTTTTGTATGAAAACTGACCTTGTTTAAATGGAAGATTACGATATTTTATAACAACACATTCTCCCTCCGGGTTTCCCCGGAAAAGGAAGAATGAAGCGCCCCGGGTTTGCCGGAGGCTAATTAGGTCAAATTACGCGGCGATTGGCATGAAGTCCATCGTGGCGTAGTAACGTCGTTCGGCTTCAGCGGGCGGGATATTTCCGATTGGGCCGA
>Ga0153941_1000692_pt1 | contig 14437 bp, 14 predicted proteins | sample TSNJ025MetaG_FD_104733 | JGI IMG/M metagenome (GOLD analysis project Ga0153941, IMG submission 104733) | Attine ant fungus gardens microbial communities from New Jersey, USA - TSNJ025 MetaG | ecosystem: Host-associated > Fungi > Mycelium > Unclassified | place: USA: New Jersey, Brendan T. Byrne...
GCGATTTTTCAGGCCATGGAACGGAGACCTCAAAATGAACTGCGGAGCAGTTCATTTTCGTCCTGGTATGGGCTCCGTGGAATTCCCGAGCCTGACTGAGCTGTAAAACATATGTGTGCGCCCTCTTCCTGTTCTGTATACCTTCTGCACCATCCCTTAAAATACCTGCCTGTTGTCTCGTCCGGGTTTTTCGCTACCCCCTTAACTTAGATAAACAGCAGTTTAAGACTAAACTGTAATTTTTTCGTGTATTTTTTCTTTTTAGATATATGTTTCATATTATGATTGATTTTTCCCTCTGTACAAATTATAATAGTACCAAGATGATTGACAAATCTCGCTTCACTGCGAGAACATTATGTACATCAGGAATAGAGGAAATAATATGAGTGATGATCCTAAGCTGATTCTTCTTGTTGATGATAACAGTGTGAATTTAACCGCAATTAAGTCAGCTTTGGTTGGCTTATACAAAGTAACCGCCGTTAACGCAGGGGCAACGGCTCTGAAGTTTTTGGAAAAGCAGCGGCCGGATTTAATTTTACTGGATGTTGAGATGCCGGGGATGAGCGGTCCGGAATTACTTGCAATTTTGAAAGCCGATTCCAGATTTAGCGATATTCCGGTGATTTTTCTTACCGCCAATGTGGATGAAAAGAACGAGGAAGAGGCTTTTTTGCTTGGTGCGGTGGACTTTATAAGAAAGCCAATGAACAAAGTGATTGGGCTTGCGCGGGTGAAAACACACCTTGAGCTTGCAGAGCTTCGCATGGCTGTCAAAAAGCCGGAATAATATGAGGAGGAAGTAAAGTGAGCGCTACTCTCAAAAAGATATTGATTGTTGACGATAATTCAGCACACCTTTCGCTGATAAATAGTGTATTAAGTAATTATTATAAGGTTTATCCTGTAGATTCAGGTGCAACTGCGCTTAAATTTCTTGATAAGCAAATGCCTGACTTAATATTATTGGATGTAGAGATGCCGAAGATGAGCGGTCCGGAGCTATTGCAAATAATTAAAGCGGATGCAAGACTGTCTGACGTGCCTGTGATTTTCCTGACTTCCAATAATGATATGGAAACGGAAATCAGCGTCTTTAAACTTGGTGCGGCAGATTATATACGTAAGCCGGTGAACGATGTGATTGTTCTTGCAAGGGTAAAGGCTCAGCTGGAGCTTGCGGCATACCGTAAACTGGGAATCTCCATAGAAACCTGACGGTTAGCAAAAAGACAAGGAAGATGTATAAGATATTTGTTGATAGTTCCTTGCATCTACATAAGAAAGAGAACGCTTGAAAGCAGGCGTTCTTTTTATAGATCCGTAATAAAAGTAAAACCTGCCATGTTTGCAAACAGGATAGGCGGTGCCGCATTCCGCCCTGTTATTACTTGTTTATTTTGTATGGTTCCTGTATTCTTCGATTGCTTTTATTCTATCTGTCCTGTTCCGGCTTAACTCTATCTGATAACGAATATGCAAAGGTTCTATAAATATTTCATACCCGTTCCAGATTACGCTGCTGTATTCATGGTTGTCGAAATTTCGGTTTTCGTCCGATGCTATATCAATCATGACACCATTTATACATAAACGGCTGAAAAACCGCACAACCCAGGTATCTTTAAGGTCTGAAAACGGTTCTACAACAAAATCTGAAAATAGGTTCTTCAATCTGTAAAAATCTTTTGTATGTACAACAATATCAATGTCATGCGGATTTATGTTCACACCAATCAGGGCTTCGCTTACACTGCCCGTAATATACCACGCAACTTGGCTGCAAGAACATTTTTCAGCAAATACCAGTAATGCTTCTTTCCAATCTGATTCATTTTTAAACATGGATTCTCCCAAAACAGGGAAATTCTTTTCAACAAGTTCTTTGCCGTTCGCGTCTTTGGGAAAGGTTTTTATAAAAACATTATCTATTTCCTGAAAATACGCTGCCCGGATAGTATCCTTATACTTTTTTTCGGCGTTCTCAACGCATAAGATTAACTCGGATTCGGTTTCATAACAGAAGCATTTCATATATTACCTCCTGGATTGATTATTTATTACTATCATAACAGAAGGTGATAGCTGATTATTGATTTGAATTGCGAATATTATATAAATCTGGACAATTCAGATTATTTTGCTATACTGTTATTTAACAGGTTTACTTTAATTAGATGCGCTTACAGAGTTTTTGCGAAATAGCGCAAGGAATATATATTTTCGGAGGTATTTATGGAGCTAAACACAGAGCTAAACACAGAGCTAAACACAGAACGGTTATTCCTGCGTACCATTACAGAAGCTGACGTGGCAATCGTCAGAGATTTTGGTAAGGATGAATTTAAAACAGATGAAGATGCGCTTAAATGGATTCGTTGGGTAAAAGATAAAAATGAGGAAGGCAGATTAATTGTTAATTTTTATATTTGGCTAATGCAGACAAATCATTGCATTGGCCGCGTATATATCCACAGCAAGCCAGAGTTGAACGGCGAAGTCGAGATTGGTTATGGTATATCTGAAGAACACCGTAATAGCGGTTATGCAACAGAAGCCGCGAAAGCTGTTATACAGTTTGCTTTTGAGAGTGCCGGACAGGATGTGCTGGCAGCGATTGTAAAGCCTGAAAACATAGCTTCAGGTCGTGTGATAGAAAAGCTTGATTTTACAAATCACGGTGCCCGTACGTTGCCGGATGAAAACGGTGAAAAATGTGAATTTGAATATTTTCAGTTATATCGCAATGATTGGCGGGTACTTACCTGATAAGCAATTTGGACAATATCGTAAATTTCCGGCTTTAGCCTGATTAAGCGTGGTATATAAACAAGCGAAAACCCACAAGGTTGTTTGAATCTTGTGGGTTTGTTATCTTTAACCGGATGATTGCAGGAATTCTTCATTAATAGAAAAGGCAATAGAGCAATTCACGCCACGATTAATTTTAAAAAGTTTAAGGTAACTGAAAGGTAATGTTAAACCAGTATTAAGGTTCGATTGGATTAACTGAAAGGATGGGCTGTTATGATAATTTTACAGCCATGAGGTGAAAGAAAACAAGGAGGGATAAACCGTGAACCAGACCATTTTAATTGTGGATGACGAAAAAGAAATCCGCGAACTTCTGCGGCTGTATATAGAAAAGGACGGGTATTCTGTAATACAGGCCGAAAACGGATTAGAGGCGATTAAACAGGCCGATTCCGGGCAAATCGATTTAGCCGTCATCGACATTATGATGCCGGAGCTTGACGGATACCAGCTTATTAAGGCCTTGCGGGAACGTGGGAATCTTCCCATTATCGTCTTAAGTGCGAAAACGGAAAACCATGAAAAAATCCTGGGGCTTGACCTGGGAGCGGACGATTATGTGACAAAACCCTTTGATCCGCTGGAAGTCCTTGCCCGGATCAGAGCCAGACTGCGCCGCCATGACACACAGACAGCGGACGCCGGAGCGTTTATACTGACAGCGGGCGGCTTGAAGCTGGATACTTCTGCCTGCATCCTGCACTTTGGCAGCGAAAGCATACAGCTCACTGCTACGGAATTTAACATGATGAAACTGTTTATGCAAAGCCCCAACCGCGTGTTTACCAAACAGCAGATTTATGATGCGGCATGGCAGGAGGCGGCTGCTGTTGACGACAACACGGTGATGGTCGCCATCAGCAAACTGCGCGGCAAATTACCCACAGACGCAGGGTTGTCCATTGGGACAGTCCGTGGGCTGGGGTATCGGTTGGAGGCACAAGGTTGAAAAAGTTCATTTCAACTATTGATTTGAGGGCACGCAATGCGAACAAGTTCGCATAGCGAACAAGTTCGCATAGCAAACAAGTTCGCATTAAGCGCGCATGGGGTATAAAATGAAACGAAAACGCAGCATACTGAGGGTCATTGTTCTCAGGTTTATCGGCTATTCATGCGGAACAGAGTTTTTTATTTCAATATTGGAGAGCTTCTTCAGTTCGCTTATATATGGAGTGGAAAGAGATTATCCATATGACGGGATCTTAGCAATAACGCCAGGAATGGATCAGCAGCAAATCGCTCTGACTGTTATATGGGGCTTGCTGCAGCTGACGGTATACTGTATAGGAACGGCCCTTTTTGCACGGAGTATCAGTCAGAAAATTGCAGAGCCCGCCCGGCATATGGTGGAGGGTTTTCATGAAGTTTTAAACGGCAATTTAGTCGTAACACTGGATTTTGATACGGAGACGGAGTTTAAGGAAATGCGGGATGTATTTAACCTTATGGCGGGAAAGCTCAAGGATCTGGAAGAAAAACGCATAACAATGGAAAATGAGCGGATGAGGCTTTTCTCCCACATTGCCCACGATCTGAAAACCCCAATAACGACTATTACAGGATATGCAGGGGCTCTGGCAAGCGGGATGGTGGAGGAACCTGCTAAACAGCAGGAATATCACTTGGCAATGAAAGCAAAATCAGAACAAATGAATGGATTGGTTGACCAGTTACTCACCTATTCCAAGCTGGGCACACCTCAATATCAAATGAATGTAACAACAACCGATTTGGCAGAGCTGCTTCGGGCGGCTTGCGCTTCCCTGTTTGGTGAGATGGAGAGCAAACAGATGGAATTGGAAATGCGGCTGCCGGACAAACCCATATTTTGTCAGGTGGATGTGCTGGAGTTGAACCGCTCCATCTGTAATCTGCTGACAAATGCAATCCGTCATAATCCCGCAGGCAGTCTGTTGTCCGTGGGGTTGATGGAAGAACCTGACTTTATTGTGATTGAAATCGCTGACAGCGGCGCGGCGATCCCGGAGACAATTGCCGTAAATTTGTTCGAACCCTTTATTTCCGGCAGCGATTCAAGAAGCAGCGGCAGCGGAACGGGGCTTGGGCTTGCTATTGTAAAAAAAGTGGCACAGCAGCATTCAGGTGAGGTCTTTGTGACAAATGCACCTGCGCCTTACACAAAGATGTTTGTTTTACGCTTACCGAAAAACGGGAAGGACGGAGGTAGATATGTACAGTAATATCATTAAAAATGACATACGAAAAAGCAAGCTGATTACTGTGATAATCACGGCATTTATCCTCGTCGCAGCGATGCTGACAGCTTTGACGGCTATACTGACTATGAATTTATCCGGCGCTATTGACAATATGCTGCGCTCTGCAAAAACAGTTCATTTTATGCAGATGCACACCGGCGACGTGGATCTGCTAAAACTTAAGAGCTTCGTTGATGCCCAGGAGGCTGTGGAGGATTATCAGGTGCTGCCGTTTCTCAATATAGACGGGGCTGAAATTCGATTCGGAGACAACTCCCTTGCCGACAGTGTACAGGACAACGGTTTATCCATACAGAGTGAAAAATTCGATTTCCTGCTGGACTTGGACAACAACATCATCCACCCATCAAACGGTGAAATCTATTTCCCTATTTACTATATGCAGGAGGGTAACGTAAAGCTTGGCGACAAGGTTACGATTCATGGCGTGGACTTTACTCTGGCGGGCTTCCTGCGGGATTCCACAATGAACGCAGCGCTGGTATCCTCCAAACGATTCCTTGTGAGTGAAGCTGACTTAAATAAAATCCTGGAGTTCGGGCAACTGGAGCAGCTCATAGAGTTTCGGTTAAGAAAAGGCGTTTCCTACGCAGATTTTGAGACCGCTTATTTTGATGCCAGACTGCCGGCAAACGGTCCGCCTGTCATCACATACACGCAAATAAGGCTGATGAACAGTCTTACGGACGGCATTATGATTGGCGTACTGGCACTGATCGTTTTACTGGTAATTATTGTGGCATTTTTGTGCATCCGCTTTACGCTGATTGCGAAAATCCAGGAGGATTACAGGGAAATCGGCGTGTTAAAGGCTGTTGGAATGCGGGTGGGCGACATTAAAAAACTCTACATGGTAAAATACGGCGTCATCGCCGGAATAGCCTGTGTACTCGGATTCCTGCTCTCCGTTCCGCTCTCGGAACCATTCATGCAAAACATCCGCTTATACATGGGAGAAAGCGATCGTCAGACACTTCTAATGAGCTTGCTTTGCGGTTTTATGGGTGCGGCGGTGATTTACGGCATCGTTTTGCTGTATGTAAACGGCGTGCTGCAGCGCTTTCGGAGCATATCGGCGGCGCAGGCGGTCAGATTCGGCGCACCCCGTGAAAAATCGAAATCGGCAAGAGGCTTCCGGCTGAGTAACAATCGACTCTTTCCCCGGAACGTTTTTCTCGGAATCAAGGATGTCCTTACCCGCAAAAATCTCTATGTGACAATGCTGACAGTGCTGATTATCTCGGCTTTTATTATGATTGTGCCCCAAAACATCTACAGTACGATTTCAGCAAAAAGCTTCATCACCTACATGGGCATGGGGATATGCGACGCCGCTTTGTATATCAAGCCCACACAGACAGAAGATGCGGAACAAAAGGGTACGGAAGCGGCAAAAACACTGGCAGCAGATGAGAACGTGGAAAAGTATGCCGTGAAAACCACAAGAATGTTTGATATGAAAATGGACGATGGCTCCACGCAGAAGTTAAGGGTGAGCTTAGGCGACCATACGACTTATCCCATTACTTATACCCAGGGAACGGTTCCGCAGACAGAATGGGAAATCGCAATTTCCACATTGTACGCAGACGACTTGGCAAAAACCGTTGGTGATGAAATTGTTATAACAGTTGATGGTATGGAGAAGCGGCTGACGGTCAGCGGGATTTACTCAGATATCACCAACGGCGGCAGGACAGCGCAAGCTATTTTTAAAGCTGATTCCGGGGAAATTCTATCGGTTGGTATCGCCGTTACTTATCGCCCGGGTGTAGACGCTAAAGCAATCACAGCCCAGTATAAGGAGCAGTTTTCTTTCGCTCAAGTCTACGGCATTGAGGAAAATATCAACCAGATGTTTGGCCCGATGATAGACGCAGTTAAGACGGCTTCCTATGCCGCGATCGGCGTAACAGTTCTGCTCACTGTACTGGTTACGGTACTGTTTATGAAGATGCTGGTATCCAAAGACCGCTATTCCATTGCGATTTTGAAATCAATGGGCTTCACAGGTAAGGATATCTGCGGGCAATATCTGACACGCTCTGTCATTGTGCTGGTGCTGGGCGTTGTTATTGGAACGATAATGGCCAATACGCTGGGTGAGTATGTTGGCGTTGCGATTATATCCGCATTCGGCGCAACTGCTTTCGACTTTGTGGTTAACCCGTTCTTCGCTTACATGGTGTCCCCGCTGTTGATTGCCGCGTGTGTATATATCGCTGCATTACTGGGCATATCGGACATTCGCCCGCTCAAAATTTCTGAACACATTAAGGAGGCATAGGTTATGGAAAATATCGTTACTGAAAAAAACATCGTTACCGGAAAAAATATCGTAAAGACCTTTGGAAAAGGCGTTGAACAGGCAAAAGCCCTTAACAAGGTAAATGTTGAAATCAAAAAAGGTGAATTTGTCGCCGTTATGGGTCCGTCAGGCTCCGGGAAAACAACTCTGTTGTTCGCGCTTTCCGGTATGGATGAGATATCGGACGGGTCGGTGAAGTTCGGCGATACGGAGCTTTCTGAACTCCGGGAAGATGAGCTTGCGGATGTACGCCGGATGAAAATGGGATTTATCTTTCAACAGCCCACTATGTTGAAAAATCTGAATCTCCTGGATAACATCATCCTCCCCGCCTCCCGAAACGGCAGGAAGAATACTGGGTTGCTCACACAAAGGGCAAAGTCACTGATGCAAAAAACAGGAATTGCCGGGCTTGAAAACAGGGATACCACCGAAGTATCGGGCGGACAGCTTCAGCGGGCTGGTATCTGCCGCGCCCTGATGAATGCACCTGAGATTCTCTTTGCCGACGAGCCAACAGGTTCGCTTAACTCCAAATCAGCTGAGGAAATCATGGGACTGCTGGTGGACATCAATAGGGAAGGCACCGCGATTCTGCTTGTGACACACGATGCCAAAATTGCTGCCCGTGCCGACAGAATTTTATTCACGAAAGACGGGAATATCGTCTCCGGGCTTTCGCTGCAAAAGTACAGCGGAAAGGGTATGGAGGCAAGAACAGATAAGGTATTCGCACAAATGGCGGCTGTGGGGATTTAATGTCTTGGCGGAGTAGATCAAAGTTGGGGACGAAGTTGTGAGTGTTGTGAATATGTAGTTCTTGTGAAGCTGTTTAATAAATGTTATACTTATCATAAAATCAGTGGTAGGAAGAGGTGAGATTCATGAAGAAGCCGTTGCCCATTGGAGTAGACAATTTTGAAAAAATAATAGCTAATGATTATTATTATATTGATAAATCATTATTGATAAAAGAACTATTGGATTTAAAGGGTGAAGTCAATTTGTTCACCCGCCCCCGGCGTTTTGGCAAGACCCTGAATTTAAGCATGTTACGATTTTTCTTTGAGGACACTGGTGATGCAGCGGAGAATGCGTATACCCGAAAGTTGTTTGACGGATTGAAAATCATGGAAGCTGGTGACATCTACACCGATCAAATGGGACAGTTTCCAGTGATCAACTTGACTCTAAAATCTGCAAAGCAGAGCAGCTTTGATTCTGCCTATTACAAATTGAGAGAAGCTATTGCCGCAGAATTTAAACGTCATGACTTCCTGTTAGAGAGCTCGGAGCTTTCAGAAAAAGAAAAGCAGTTATTTCTCAGTATTGCTGATGAGGAAGCTGAATATGATGCATATTCCGGTGCTCTGCAGTTTTTGAGTAAATGTCTTTTTAAGGGAACCGGAAAAAAGACGATTATGTTGATTGATGAGTATGATGTACCTTTAGAGAATGCCTGGTTTAATGGTTTTTACGATGGGATGGTTGAGTTTAGCCGCTCACTTTTTGAATCAGCTTTAAAAACTAACGATTTTCTGAATTTTGCTGTGATAACAGGATGTTTAAGGATCTCTAAAGAAAGTATATTTACAGGATTGAACCATTTGAATATTATATCGATTATAGATAAGAGATACAGTGAACATTTTGGATTTACATCCTGTGAAGTTGAAAATACCATGTCTTATTATGGTCATGAGGAACGCTATACTGATATGAAAACCTGGTATAACGGTTATACCTTTGGAGATACAGAAATTTACAATCCGTGGAGTGTCATTAAATTTATGTATGACCTGGAGGCGGACGGGAAGGCATTCCCACGCCCGTATTGGGCAAATACCAGTTCCAATAATATCGTCAGAGAAATGATTAAAAGCGCGGACAATAAGACACGAGAACAGGTAGAAGAGCTTTTGAACGGGGGAACCCTGAATATAAGAGTACACGAGGAAATTACGTACGAGGATATTAATGGAATTGGTGAGAATCTTTGGAATTTCCTGTATTTTACCGGCTATTTGACAAAATTAAATGAACGGTTTGAGGGTCGCAGCATTATTATAGAAATTGTGATTCCAAATGAAGAATTAAAAAGTGTCTATGAAAATATTATTATGAACTGGTTTAAAGAGAAATTGGTAAAACAGGATTTCCGTAATCTATATAAGGCCATGGAAGAAGGTGATGCGGAAAAAATGGGTAAAATTTTAACGGAGCAGCTAATGGATACCATCAGCTTTTACGACAGCGCAGAAAATTTCTATCATGGTTTTCTGGCAGGTATCCTGAATCAGAGCGATAACTATCTGGTGAGGTCAAATCGGGAATCAGGGAATGGGCGAACGGATCTGGTGGTGAAAAGCCCAAGTCTTCGGGGCAGGGCTTTTATCCTTGAACTGAAGGTATCTGGGAGCATTGATGATCTGGAAAGTGATGCAGAGAAAGCCATTTCGCAGATTTATGAGAAAAAATATATGGAGGAAGTACGGCGGGAAGGTTATAAGCAAATTGCGTGCTATGGGATTTCTTTTTACCGGAAGGACTGCGAAGTAATTTATGGCGGTGAAAGTTTAAAGTAGAATTACCGCGGGTTATGGCTGCGACAAGAAAAAATACGGCAGACCCTGTCAAGGCGGTTGTCACGGGTATTACATACTATAAGCAAATGGCTAGACGAAAACAATTGCGACAATTAGCCGAAATGAAACCCCCAGAGTAGCCCCTCTGGGGGTTTCGCTTTGTGTCTACATGGAACTAGTTTCTTTTATCAACTAGGCACATTATAGCATATGCATTTGGCGATTTCAAGTAATTTTTTTTTCAACAGTTACACTTAAGTTCTGCTTTTTATGTATATCTCCATCCTCTCTAAATTGTAGCATTGACTTCTCATTATCCAGGTTACAATAATTTATCAAGCTCTCCTTCAATGTTTTTAAGCTTTTTCACTCTGGGTTGTTTTATAATGCTTCCCTTTGTGACAACCATATATGGTTTCCTAAGAGCGGACAGATCTTCCAACGGATTCCTCTCTGTAATCAGGAAATCGGCACATTTCCCGGATTGAATGGAGCCGGTTTCCTTTTCAATTCCCAGAATTTCTGCATTTTTCAGCGTAGCGGTATGCAGGGCAAATTTTTTGGAAACTCCAAGGAACTTGTGGAAATAAGCAACTTCTCGCCACATATCGTAATGAGTGACATAAGGGCATCCGCTGTCGTTTCCCAGGCCGACTGGAATATTGTTCTCAAGAGCTGTCTTTGCAGCAGAAATAATGCCTTCAAAAACGACTTTACCATTATACCTTACAAACTCGAATGTTTCCGATTGATCAGAATCAATGAAAACCATCGGCATAGTTGGGGAAATTGTGCAAACAAGAGCAGCGTTTCGTTCTTTAAAGAGAGAAACAGTTTCTTCATTCAAAGCAGCTCCATGCTCAATCGTATCCACGCCTCCTGCCAGCGCTGCCTGAACACCTTCCGGACTTTCCACATGGGCGGCCACTTTATAACCCAGTTTATGGGCTTCATCGCAGGCGGCTTTAACATAATCGGCAGGCATACGCAGAACGCCGGGCTCTCCTTTGACCGTGGCATCCAGTACACCACCGGTAATCATTAACTTAATCAGATCAGGATGATCCGCCGCTATTATATTAACATAGCGGACAGCATCTTCTTTTGATTTGGCTGAATAGGCAAGGACATCAACCATATGACCGCCGGGAACTGAAATTGCCATATTGGATACCAACATGCGCGGCCCGATCTTTTCCCCACTATTTATTTCGTCTCGAATAATACTGTCTATGTTACCAAGTCCGCCAACTGTACGTATAGTAGTCACGCCTGATTGTAATTCGGTTTCTGCGTATTTATAGCACATACGTTTTAAAACTTTTCGTATAATTGGTCTTTTCATTGCTTTTTGAATGGTATCAGGATTATTATTGGAGGTCTTGGACTTTCCGCTGCTTGGCAGATGGACGTGCATATTAATAAGACCCGGCATCAGGAAACGCCCGCCAAGATCTATTACCAGCACACCGGAAGGAAGATGGTTATTCGTATTAACAGATTGAATCTTACCTTCCTCAACAATAATTACGGCATTCTCTATAGGAGACATATCTTCTGTGCCGTCAAGAACTGTACAATTTGTAAATGCAGTTTTCATATCAATGCAATTCCTTTCTGTAAAACACTTATATATAATTATAACGCTTTTCTATCCTTTTGTTCAAGAGCGAAAGACGAGAAGTTTAACTAAGGTGTCAAAGGACGCCACCTAAGTTAAACTATGTCTCGTCTGGGAAGAATATAAAAAAGAAATCCATAGGAATTTCATTTTTATATTCTTCCGGGTTTTCGTGGGGACTGTTTGTGCCGCCAGAGGCGGCATGAAGGGAAGTGTGAGTAGTAACAGTTGTAACAGTTGTAACTGTTTAGCTGCCAGGCTGAACTGACTGTTACTGTGAATACTGTTTTTGTTGATGATCATGTTGCTTATCCTGGGTTTTATTGATATAATTAAGCAATATTTGCGAGTGATTTTGCCAATGCCTGCGTAACAGGGATAAACAGAAAGCGAGGGTAAAGATTTGAGTGGGGATTATATAACAACTTATACGGGGGTTCACTTCACGCCATTTGATCCTGACCCGGAGGATATCCGAATTATTGATATAGCCCATGCTCTTTCATTAATGACGCGGGCGAACGGTCACCTGAAGCATTTTTACTCCGTTGGGCAGCACTCCATTAATTGTGCACTTGAATCCCGTGCGATGGGTGATAGTGTCAGGATTCAACTTGCCTGTTTGCTGCACGATGCCAGCGAAGTATATATATCTGATATTACACGTCCGGTCAAAAAATATTTACAGGAATATCAGGTGATGGAAAGTAAGCTGCAAAGTGTTATTTATAAATCATTCGGACTGGAACTGACTATGAAGGAGCGAAACCGTGTTGCCGAAATAGATGACGCTATACTATGGCATGAGTTTGCAGCGCTGATGGAGGAACGTATATATGCGTCAGAGCCTTTTTTGCATTTCAATCCTGATTTTTCTGAGCGGCGGTTTGCAGATGTTGAGAAGGAGTTTTTGAGATTGTATTCTGCCCTGACAGGCGATTCAAAAATGTATAAATGCGTTGGTATTGATGGGACGAGAGGCGGATGGATGGCGGCTTGTTTAGATGGCGATTCTCTTGTTGTCAAACTCTTTGACACAATCAATGAGTTGTGCGCGGAATATACGGATGCTGATTGTGTCCTGATCGATATACCCATCGGTCTGCCGGAAAGCAAAACGGACATACGCCCTGATGGAGATCTGCGAAAGAGACTCAAAGGAAAAGCATCAAGTGTATTCAATACACCCTGCAGGCAGGCGGTCTATGAAGTTGATTATCAATCCGCAAAAGATACGAATATTGAGATAATGGGTAAGGGCTTGAGTCAACAGTCCTTTGCCATAAGCAATAAAATCCGTGAGACAGACAAGTTCTTACAATGCAATCCCGCATGGCAAAACAGGCTTTTGGAGAGCCACCCGGAGTATGGATTCGCAGTATTAAACGCCGGTGTCCCTGTCCTAAAAAATAAGAAAACAAAGGAAGGGTCTATCGACCGGATTTCTATACTGAAGCGGTATGTGTGTAATCTTGATCAGTTTCTTGATCAGATCAGCCAGGTATCTGGTATGCGGGGGCGCTTCGATGATGTACTTGACGCTCTTTGCCTTTCTGTTATTGGGAACCTGGGAATGAAGAATGGGTTTAAGACCGTTCCGGATTTACCTGCAGTGGACAGTAAAGGATTAAAAATGCAGATCGTTTTCCCGGAGGTTATAATGTGAAGAAAGGAAACTGTTATGAAACATTCAAACTTTTGCCCCAAATGTCAAAGTTCTGACATAATCAGAATAGAAGGAAGTGCGGGGGCATATGGAACCGGCAATAACATCCCAACCGGATTAACAATATTTTCCTATGTAAAAGTTCCACGTTATGTCTGTGGAAACTGCGGCTATACGGAGGAATGGATTGATAAAAAGGATATTCCGAAAATCAGGGAGAAGTTTGACTAAGGACAGATGATATGTCATATAGCCTATATAAATGCGGTATTACAAATGCAATATTACAAATAGAATGCAAATATTATCTGAGGAGGTATGTATTTATGAAAAAATTGATTATAGGAATATTAGGGCTGTTCAGCATTGTTTTACTGGCTGCCGGAATTAGTGCAAAAATAAACGGGAGGACATTCAGCATCATTGGCGGCAGTGATGGGCCTACCAGTATTTTCCTTGCAGGTAAGGTAGGGAATGATAATTCCCTGTTACTGATCGGAGCAGGGATAGTAACTGCAGTTTTAACAGTAGTGTTGTTTCTTGTCAATAAGAAGAAGGGGTCATAGGAGGATTCTCCATAGATAGTGTTGCTGTTAAGGATCCTGGCATCATATTTGGATATTCTTATCATCCGGATATGACATATGTTAACGGATATCTTGCTGGAAAAAGGAAAGGTTCTATCTGAACTTGATGATGTTCAGATAGAACCTTTCCCTATTTTTATTAATTCCTTGATTACAATAGCTATCATACGGACCAATAGTAATCGGTATAAGGAATCTCTACCACTTTATTGTGAGTCACTGATAAAAAAAGAACCCGCAATTTGGCGGAAACTAATATATTTTTTTGCCACAATGTATGTGACAATGATAGCAATGGAAATATTGACAATAATTATAGTAGAATGAAGAAAGAGGAAAAACAACATGCTGAGCAGTAGATGTACACATATTTTAACGGAGATTTTGACCAGGCAAAAACCAGTCAGGATTCAATATTTAGCAGATATGTTTGGCATATCAAACAGAGCGGTCAGATATGAATTGGATGAAATTGATTACTATTTAAAGACAAATAAGTTACCTCCGATTTTGCGAAAACCCAATGTTGGAGTATTCTTTACCGGCGAATCAAAAGACCAGGAGCAGATTTGGGCACTGCTTGAGAAACAGGAAAATCATAGTATGCATA
>Ga0153941_1000694_pt1 | contig 14420 bp, 10 predicted proteins | sample TSNJ025MetaG_FD_104733 | JGI IMG/M metagenome (GOLD analysis project Ga0153941, IMG submission 104733) | Attine ant fungus gardens microbial communities from New Jersey, USA - TSNJ025 MetaG | ecosystem: Host-associated > Fungi > Mycelium > Unclassified | place: USA: New Jersey, Brendan T. Byrne...
CCATATCCAGTCCTGTCTTCGTAGAGCCTACGTTAACCGAGCTGCATACCCGCTCCGTAATGGCCAGCGCCTTCGGAATAGACAGAATCAGGTTACGGTCGGCTTTGGTCATCCCCTTGGATACCAGTGCGGAATAGCCTCCCAGGAAATTCACGCCGACGGTCTTGGCCGCCCGGTCCAAAGTCTCTGCGACGGTCACAAAATCTTCGGGGCTTTTGCAGGCCGCACCGCCTACCAACGCAATCGGCGTTACGGAGATTCGCTTATTCACAATGGGAATGCCAAATTCCCGCTCAATCGCCTGTCCCGTCGCCACCAAATCCTTAGCAAACGTCGTGACCTTATCATAGATCTTTCGGTTCAGCTCCTGCAAATCACTGTCACAACAATCCAGAAGACTGATGCCCATCGTAATCGTCCGGACATCCAGCTTCTCCTGTTCAATCATCTTATTCGTTTCATTTACTTCAAATATATTAATCATTGTCTCCCCCCGCTTTAGATACGATGCATCTTTTCAAAGATTTCTTCGCTCTGGCAGCGGATCTTCACGCCGATCGTCTGCCCAATCTTATCCAGCTCATCCGCCAGGTCTCCAACCGCCTTGAGGGAATGATTGGCATCCGCAATCATCATCATATTGAAATAATCCTGCACAATCGTCTGGGAAATATCCAGGATGTTCACCTGGTTCTCCGCCAGATACGTGCAAACCTTCGCAATAATGCCTACCGTGTCCTTACCCACTACCGTAATAATTGTCCTCTTCATGTCTTACCCTTCCCTATACGTAGATTATATCGGATGAGCCGGTTCTCGGCGCCACGGCAATCGAAAAATCATCCCCGCAGAAGCCGCCGTCTCCCATCGTAATTTCCATGCGTACCGTCTCATATGCCAGTTCCGCATAATTATTTTCCTTACTCAGGTGTCCCAACAGAATACTCTTCATTCCGCCATGGAGCACCGCACCCAGCAGGCGTCCGGCATTCTCATTCGAGAGATGTCCCCGGCGTCCCAGTACCCGCTGCTTCAAGTAGTAGGGATACGGTCCTGCCTGCAGCATACGAACATCATGGTTGGCTTCCAACAGGATCGCATCCAGATTTTGAAGCGCAGCGACGGTATCCTCCGTATATTCTCCCAGGTCTGTCACCACACCTACCGCCTTTTCGCCGCAGCGTACACGGTAAGCCACCGGCTCTGCCGCGTCATGGGCCACGGAGAACGGATAAATCTCCAGATCGCCCAGGGCAAAATTCTGTTCTGCTTGTATTTCATGGAAAAGGCCATCTGGAAATTCCCCCAGAGCACGGGTCTGCCGTACCATACGAAGGGTCCCCGGTGTTCCATATACCGGCACCTCATATTTCCGCGCCAGGACTCCCAGACCAATGGTATGATCTGTGTGTTCATGTGTAATCAGAATCCCGTTCAAATCGGAAGGCAGCAGATCCAGTGCCGCCAGACCTTCCTCCACCCGCTTCCTGGGGATTCCCGTATCGACTAATATATGATGGCTCTCAGAGCCTATGTATATACAATTTCCACTGCTGCCGCTGGACAGGCTGACTAATCGCATATGCGCGACCTCTCTTCCGTTATCCTATTATGATGATTGCATCCAAACGCTTAATCTGCTTTATCATAGCAGAAATTATGCATTCACGCAATCCATTCTTGCACGTACCTGCCGCGCCATTTCCTCCAGGTCTCCTCCGTTTTCAATTTCTACATGACAAACCCGGCGAAATTCCTCCTCCGTCGGCTGTCTGCTGATGATCTCCAGGCACCGTTCTCTGCTATATCCCCGGTCCTGCGTCAGGCGGGCGATCCGTACCTCAAGCGGTGCATGAATGTACCAGATCTGATCGCAATGACGGCGAAATCCAGCCTCTATCGGCAGAGCAGCTTCCAGCACCAGCAAAGCTTCCAGGCTCTCCTGCAGAATCCGCACCAGCTCTTCTTCTACCAGCGGATGCGTCAGAGAATTCAGGTGCAAAAGCTTCTCCGGATCCGCGAAAACCACTTCCGCCAGACGCGAACGGTCGATGGCACCCTCCTTCGTCATAACTTCCGGTCCAAAATCGCGTATCACGGCCTGATATGCGGCCTTTCCCGGTTCCATCAGATCTCTGGCGATCTGATCCGCCTGTACAATCCTGGCCCCATACTCCTGTTCTAAAAGCTGAAGCACGCTGCTTTTACCGGATCCGACACCGCCGGTAACCCCAATCACGCTCATATCTGTCTCCTATTTTGTATCAAACCAGCTGTTACCGGTGTTCACATCCACTTCCAAAGGGACGGAAAATTCTGCTGCTCCGCTCATTTCCCGGCGCAGTATCTCCGCCGCCTTCTCTGCCTCGGCAGCAGGTGCCTCAATCAAAAGTTCATCATGCACCTGCAAAATAATCCGCGACTTAAGGCCTTCTTCCCGCAACGCCCGGTCTACCCGGATCATAGCAATTTTCATAATATCTGCAGCCGTACCCTGAATCGGGGAATTCATCGCCACCCGTTCGCCAAAAGCCCGCTGCATAAAGTTCGCGGATTTCAGCTCCGGTATCGGACGGCGGCGTCCAAAGATCGTGGTAACATAGCCCTTTTCCTTGCCCTTTGCTACCAGCCTGTCCAGAAAGCGCTTCACATCCGGATACGTTTCAAAATATTTATGAATATATTCATTGGCTTCCTTTCGGCTGATGCTCAGATCCTCGCTCAGTCCAAAGGCACTGATGCCATAGACAATTCCAAAATTTACCGCCTTGGCATTCCGCCGCAGCTGCGGCGTCACTTCCTCCAGCGGAACGTGAAATACCTGTGAGGCCGTCAGCCGGTGGATATCCTCTGCATCGCGGTAAGCCGCAATCAGCCGTTGATCGCCCGACATGTGGGCCAGAATCCGCAGCTCAATCTGCGAATAGTCCGCATCCACCAATACACAGCCTTCCTTCGGTACAAATACCTTGCGGATCTCCCGTCCCAGCTCCATGCGAATCGGGATATTCTGCAGGTTCGGCTCCGTACTGCTGATCCGCCCGGTGGCGGTAATCGTCTGGTTAAAAGTCCCATGAATCCGATGATCTTCACCGATAAAAGCGGCTAATCCATCGGCATACGTGGATTTCAGCTTTGCCAGCGTCCGGTACTCCAGCACTTTCCCCACAATCGGATGGACATCCCGCAGCTTCTCCAGAATGTCCGCAGAGGTGGAATAACCAGTCTTCGTCTTCTTGCCTTCCGGCAGCTTCAATTCATCAAACAGGATCTCTCCCAGCTGCTTCGGTGAATTAATATTAAACTCCCGTCCGGCCAGCTGATAAATATCTTTCTCCAGCACCTCGATCTGTACCGACAGCTTCTGTCCGTACTCTGCCAGCTCCTGCCGTTCCACCTGGATTCCCACCTGCTCCATCCGGTGCAGGCTGAAAATCAAGGGCATTTCAATCGTCCGGAATAACTCTTCCATCCCGGTATCCGCCAATTTCCCGCAGATCACCTCGTACGCAGAAAAAGGCACCAATGCCAGACTGGCCGCATGCTTCTCATAGCTTTCCGCATCCATGACCCTGGCATTATCCAGGGGGATTTTCCCAAAGAGTTCCGCCTTAGAGGGAAGGGTCTCTCCCAGGAAATCCCTGGCCAGATCATCATAACCATACGTACTCTTCAAAGGGTTCAGCAGATAAGCTGCCACCCCGGTATCAAAAAAACTCTCCCGCTCTTCCAAGTCCAGTGCTTTTAAAATTTCCTTAAGATCCAGTACGGCAATCACCGGCACCTGAACACTCAGCCGGTTCACCCAGTCCCGCAGATAGGCTCCGGTAATAAAACCTTCCGCCTCTATGATATGGATCTTTTGCCCATCCCCGGTAAGAGACAGCCCCAGCAGGTGTCCCGGATCACCAATGGTCTGCAGCGCAATCACCGTCTGCTTTGCCGCCTCTGCAAAGACTTCCTCCGCCTGATTCAGATCGGAGACCGTCTGCACCTCCCGTACTGCCTGCGCCTCACCTGGCGCCGCCTCAAAGGAGGACAAGTCAAAACGCTTCAGCAGGGATTTCAATTCCAGATGGAACATCAGTTCATAGGCCTCTTTCGTATAGAGATTGCCCATCCGGGCTTCTTCCCAGTCAAACTCCACCGGTACCGTTACACAAATGGCTGCCAGTTCCTTACTCATCTGGGCCATGTCGTAATGCTCCCGCAGTGCATTTTGCGCCCGGGGCGGTTTGATTTCATCCAAGTGAGCGTACGCATTCTCAATACTTTTATAGGTGACAATCAGGCTGGTAGCCGTCTTCTCCCCAATACTGGGAACGCCGGGAATATTATCCGAAGAATCACCCATCAGTGCTTTCACATCAATAAATTCCGTGGGTGTCACCTGGTATTTCTCCAGTACATCGGCTGCCCGGTAATTCTCCGTTACCGTAATGCCGCCTTTGGTCTTGGGAATCCGGACCATTACTCCTTCCGTTGCCAGCTGCAGCAGATCCCGGTCACCGGATACCAGCGTCACCGCCAGCCCCTTCTCCTCACCTCTCCTGGCAAGTGTTCCCAGAATATCATCTGCCTCATAGCCCGGCAGTTCCAGAATCGGTACACCGCAGGCCGCAAGCAGTTCCTTCGTCACAGGCACCTGCTCATGAAGCTCCTCCGGCATTCCCTTCCGGGTACCCTTATACTCCGCAAACCGTTCATGACGGAAGGTCGGGGCCTTCACATCAAAGGCCACCGCCAAATACTGCGGCTGCTCCTCCTCCAGAATCTTAAACATAATATTCATAAAACCATAGACCGCATTCGTATGCAGGCCCTGGGAATTCGTAAGCTCCGGGACGCCATAGAAGGCGCGGTTCAATATACTATGTCCATCAATTAATACAATTTTATCTGCCACATTCTGCCTCTGCTTTCCGCAGAATTTTCTTCTGCAATTGAAAATCCTGCATTTTTCCTATAGGAAGTGTTGACATCAGGACGGCAAAGTGCTAAAATATTCTAGCATTCCGTTTTATTCCGATGTGGCGGAATTGGCAGACGCACTTGACTCAAAATCAACTGCGTGCAATCCCTCACTCCCTAATAAGAAGTTAGTGTTTATAAGCATTTGGACAATTTAATAAATCGCTTTGTTTTCAATATCCCCCCAGTATATCCCTCCAAACTCGAATTGGAGATGCCGGAATAACGGGATTTGAAATATAAGCCGCTGTGGCGGAATTGGCAGACGCACGTGACTCAAAATCACGCGGTTAACAGCCGTGCCGGTTCGAGTCCGGCCAGCGGCACCAACTATTCAGCTCTTTAGCTTAGGCTAGAGAGCTTTTTTGATTGCCGGTGCTATTATCCACTTGCGGCTTTTAAAGCTCTAAAGACTGTCCTGATGGAAATACAGACAAGATAGCGTTAGCAGATGATACCTTGCTACTATAATCCAAATGCGTATAAATATTTGAAGTTGTTGAAATATCACTGTGACCAAGCCATTCTTGTATCTGTTTTAGGCTCACGCCGTTAGCATACAGTAAACTGGCACAGCTATGTCTTAAATCATGAAATCTGATTTTTCTCAAATCATTGTTCTTTAATAGAATCGAGAAATGTTGCGTCAAGTATCCCGGCTTTATGCGTTCGCCGTAGTACGTCTTTTGCCTGTGTTGTCGTTATAGCTTAAAATCATTTGGAAGTATCCGTCTTATTATAGCAGGTTTCATGGCTGCTGACAATGTTTCACGAAGCAGATTTCGGCTTAATAGTTTTTGTGGAGGAGCTGATTTTATGAAATAGTAAAGCCGTGAATACAAATCATAGTATGAATTGCAGCCACGGCTTGCTATATTTATTGTTTCCGTACTTAATTTGTTATTTCACAAGTGTCAAGGGCTTGATTCCTCATTAGCTCATCATAGCGATTTTGGGGAGAACGATATCCTCTGAAATAATGTTCCCAGACAGCCCTTTCTTCTGCACGGCTACCAGCCTCCCGGTTTACTTTTTGTTGAGGTTTTTCACGTGCCGGCGTTTTCTATATGCCATAAATACAAGAGCAGCAATAGATACACCGAAAATTCCCAATAATACTGCAACGTTGGTATTGTCGCCGGTTTTTGGTTTGTCACTGGTTTTTGGTTCGTCACTGGTTTTTGGTTCGTCACTGGTTTTTGGTTCGTCACTGGTTTTTGGTTCGTCACTGGTTTTTGGTTCGCCACTGGTTTTTGGTTCGTCACTGGTTTTTGGTTCGTCACTGGTTTTTGGTTCGTCACTGGTTCTTGTTGATGTACTAGGTGTTTCTGTGGGGGTCAGCTGCTCTGTGGTAGGAGTAGCTGACTTTTCTTTAATGGTAACGGTTTGTTCCGTATCTTTAATATTCTTGTGTTCGGCGATTTTTTCCGGTTTATCTGGATTAGTTGCATCGTACAATTCTTCAAAAGTTACAAGGTCTTTCCCGGCAAGGGTACTGGCATCAAAGGTAAACTCAATCTGAATCTCCATTTTGCTGTCTTTGGCAGTGAAAGCATAGTCATTTTCCACACGCTTTCCATCAATCAGAAGTTCGGCATTTTCATCTTTTACCATTTGCCAACCCGTTAGATTGTATTTTGTACCTGTTTCCAGTCCATCCAAAGTGACGGTATCAACAATGGTCACGTTCTTGCCAGCTTCAATAACCTTATTCCCAGTGAGCTTATTTGTGGCAGTGGTATGGATAGTGATTTCTTTCTCGTATTCGTCAATGAGTGTGCCTAAGTCAATCACGTAGCGGTTTCTGGATACTACCACGTCAAAGGCGGGGATAAGTTTAAAACCCTTATTGGAATCACTTCTTAATTCCTCAATCGTATAGGTATCGTATGGTAAAGCCCCCTTACTGTCGTCTGGTTCAGAAGTCCCAAACCACACACCATCCTCACTGGATGTTCCGTCGTTGGTGTTCTGTTTGTGGGATGTCCAATTAGCTGCCGTTGAGAACTGCCCGTTTTTGTCCGTCACGATGATATGGTTTTCACCAGTTGTCTTGCTGGTAATCTTGAACGAAATATCGGCTAATCGCTTGAGCGTGCCGCTGCCGATTTTCACACCCTCGATATCACCACGTTTAATATGGTTGTAGATGGAATTTTTTTCGGCTGTCAATTCCACGATTTCCCTATCATTTACAATATTAAACTCACGGGCAACCGCACCGTCGGTCAAATAGCCTGTCGGAGCTTTGATTTCCTCGATTTTGTAATGTCCAAATGGGAGTGTATCAGCGGCAGTAGCAGCCACACCATCTATGCCGGTATAAATTGTTTTTACCACTTCGCCGGTGTCATACATCTTTCCATCAACCAGCACGGGATTATCATTCAAAGTAATGATGGAAAAGGCGGTGTCCTTTAAAGTTGCGCTGCCTTGTGGTTTTGTATCTTTGGTTTCAAGGTCACGTTTCTGGATTTTTACGCCGCCACGGATAGCCTTGTCAGATACAGAATATTGGTTCCTGCCACTTAAAACAGCAAGCTCACCGTTTTCGGTAATCTGTGCCATATACACCCCTTTGATTTGTTCCTTACTGCCATTTGCCTGCATATAAGCGCCCTCTAATAAGTAGCCATTTGGTGCTTTGCTTTCTTCCACAGTGATAGTACCAAGTGGCAGACAGTTTATCCCGTTCTGGCTGTAAAAGCTGTCACCGGATACCTTGTAGGAATCGGCTAAACGGGTAATGTAATGGATCGTGCCATCATTATCCTTTTCTGGTTTGGTTTGTGTAACCCATGTGCGTGTCGGCTCTGATGGGAGATTGTCTTTCGTGTAATAACCGTCATAGTATTTCCAGACAAATTCTGCGCCCTCTAAGGTAGCCTTGCCTTGTGGTGTGGCATTTCCTGCCTCCATGTCGATTTTAAAAAGCTCAATCAGCGTAGATGCAGCCTTTGGGGTGTCACTGACTTTTAAAGTGGCAGTTTCGCCAGCCTTTACAGTCAGGGAATATACTTCGGTATCTAATTGAAAGCCTTTGGGCGCTTTCGTTTCCTTTACGAAATAGGTTCCAACATTTAATTCCACTGTATCGGTGTTTCCTTTGCTATTAGTAGTAAGCACGCCGACACTGTTCTTGCAGCTCTTATCAGAGTAAATATGGTAAGTTGCCCCGGCGAGGGAATAGCAGTCATTATCACTGGTAATTGTGGTATTGGCAGATGTCTTTTGCAAAGTGGCATTACCAACCGTAAGTTCCGCCCAAAACTGTCCGAGGTCTTGTCCCTCACCAACGTAGATATAGCCGCCGCATTCATATCGGTTTTTGTTTGCTTCAACGAATGCTTTTGCCTGTTCGTACACTTCGGACTGGATTTTTTCAGACACTACACCATAATCTGCCCGGACGTTGTTGTAGCCCCAACCTAAATGCACGCTTAATCTACGCCATATAGCACACTGTTCTAATAAGTATACTTGATTGCTGTTTAGTCCCGCATGGCTTTTGGCATACTGTTTGACGTATTCCAGCGATAGAGCAACTTCAGCTATTTGTTCATCAGTCATTTTAGATGAAGCATCAATGCGGGTCTTGTACCCTGGACGGAATCCGATGGTGAGCTCAATGCAATAGACAGTCTGCCCGTCTGCTTTCATCCAGGTTTCTTCAAAGCTGGAAACCTCTTTACCATTGTTGTCAACCATGACAACTCGACCGGCTTTTTCAACGTTATCCGTATAAACCTGTTCGGTCGCAAATACCTGTGTAACGGGTAGGGCGGTAAAGGCAGCTGCAAGTGTAAGAATACCTGCCAGCAATCGTTTTATAATCTTTTTCATATAAATAATGTTCCTTTCATATTTGGGTAAGATAGGCGTTTGCAAATGTTTCTCCGTCTTATCTTAAGAATCCGGCGCCGCTGAATTCTTTAGAACTTTTAATTTCTTAAAATATCCGGATTGATATTACCATATTTTACCATTCTCTGCAATACTTTTTTCTTTTTTCTACTTTTATTTCACTAATATTTACAGTTTTGATACAATTCGGAATTAAATTCAGATTTGCACCTTGAGGTGCCGTATGAACCCCTTTGCTGTCCTTTACAGTAATAAGGTTTCCAGACCCGAACACATCAACCAATATACTGGTGGGAGCCTTAATCCTGAAAGAATTCCTGGGGCAGACGGACGAAACGTCTGCCGGTTTTTGAAAATTTTATTTTACTTTTTTCTTATTATCGTGTACAATAGACTTTAGAATTCAGGAGACATAGCTCAGCTGGGAGAGCATTTGCTTGACGTGTAAAGGGTCGCAGGTTCGAGTCCTGTTGTCTCCATGATCTAAAAATCTTAGTAATACCGCCAATCCTCAATAAAAACGTGGGTTGGCGGTATTTTATTTGATAGCCCCGGCTTTGCATAAAAAAGCCCCGGATCTCTCCGGGACAGGTTTAACCTTTATCCAAGTTATGTTACTCTTATTATGCAGGGGAGCGGTGGCAAGGCCGCCCTCCCTTGTTCATCCTTATGCTATATCTTCAATCCGTTCTTTTAGCTTTCTTAGTTCGTTCTCCAGGTGATTCACCCAAATCAGCAGCATTTCCTTCTCGTTCTCTACTTTTAGTGCTTCATCCAGTGTACGCGTTAGATCGTAATGTCCCTCTGCTATAATTTGGATGTTTTTGTTTGTCTCATTTTCCAGGGTAAGCTGTGTGGAGCGGACTTCTTTCTGTACTTCCTCCAGTTTCTTGTCCATGCTCTCCAGTTTCTTGTCCATGCTCTCCATCTTCTTGTCCATGATCTCCAACTTGTTTAAAATATACTTTGTGTCTCCCGTCATTTCGTGACCTCCTACTATGTCCTCGTTAAGATTTTGCCCTTCCTTAACTACCCTTATTATGCCATTATTGGTTACCCACTTATTGGCTTACAGTTCGATACGACAAGACCCATTCTGGAGCGTTATAAGCACAGACTGGCTGAAGATGGAAAGTGTGAGTTTTGTATCAAGCCTAACAGCAATTAAAATGTTTTTCAACAACAATTTTATATTTAAAAGCAGCTTAGCCTGGAGGATATACTTTTCTTGAAAATTAGTCGCTTTTTTTTACTTTTTATGCTATGATAAGGGAACCCAAATTAAGCTTTTACACACATTTGTATTGCGCTTTTGCTGCCATGTTTGTTAAAGCATGGATCACATATAAATCTCACACAGAGGAGAAGGAGGTACCTTTATGATTCTATCTTACCATGCATTCACCTATGAAATTGACGATATTGAAGCCGCGGTAGAGGAAATCCTCGCCCAGCTGGATATGGACCACCATTTGCTGGCACATTCTGCGGGTATCCTATCCTGCTATGCTGAGTTTATTGACAGCGGGGTTGTACGTGCATTGGCGGAACGCCTTCCGTTTCCGATTGTCGGAACTACGACCCTGGCTACCGCGATACCAGAGGCAGCCGATCATCTGCTGCTAAGCCTTCTGGTACTGACCAGCGATGACACGTCTTTCGCCGTGGAAGAGACGGAACCCATTACCGATAATCTGGAAGCAGTCGTACAAGAAGCTTACCAGAAAGCAGAAACCGCCCTTGGGCAGAAACCGGGATTAATGTTTTCTTTCGCTCCGCTCCTGCTGAACTACGCCGGAGATCAATATGTGGAGGCACTGGACCAGGCCTCTGGCGGCGTTCCGAACTTCGGCACCATTACCGTCGACCACACCCAGGATTACAGTGAATGCAGGGTTATCTGTAACGGAAGCTCCTCCAATCAGCGAATTGCCTTTTTATTGGTAGGCGGCAATCCTTCTCCCGCCTTCTCCATGGCCACTGTCTCCGAGAAAAATATTCTCCGCCAAAATGCCATCATTACGGCTGCAGACGGAAACATCTTAAAAGAAGTTAACCACCAGCCGCTGGCCGCTTATCTAGAGACAGTCGGTCTGGCCAAGGATGGCAAAATCTCTGAAGGCGTGAATTCCGTGCCATTTCTCATTGGCAAAAGCGATGGTACTCAACCGGTTGCCCGGGCGATGTTCGCCATTCTGCCGGATGGAAGCGGAGTCTGCGGTGGTGTTATGCCTGTGGGTGCCACGCTGTCCATCTGTGCAATGGACCGCCAGGAAGTACTGGACACATCAGAGGCCGCCATCGACTGCCTTCTGGCAGGCCCTCCCTTTAAGACACTGCTCATCTTCTCCTGTCTGGGGCGGAATCTGGCTCTCGGCGCAGATCCCATGGCGGAACTGGAAGCAATGCGCGGTAAGCTGGAGGACCGGTGTCAGTATCTGATCTGTTATTCCGGCGGGGAAATCTGCCCGGTACAAAGCGAACACGGCGGACTGCATAACCGCTTCCATAATAATACGTTAGTCATCTGCGCATTTTAGAATGAGGTATTTTGGTGAGTACTCCTGACTACAAGGCACTGGAAGAGGAAAATCAGCGCCTGACCCGTGAAAATAAAAGGCTGCAGCGCCAACTGCGGATTGCCAATACAACGCTGGAGCGCCAGAAGCAAAATATGATTGCGCAGGAAAACCTGAACGCAATTATTTTTGCCGAGAAAAATCGCAAAGAGCGTCAAATGAACCTGCTGCTGGCGCAGTGTCCGGACATGATTCTGATGCTGGATCCCCTTGGCATGCCGGTCTTCTGCACCCAGTCCCTTCTGACCAAAGCGAATCTGAATTCTTTCCATCAGATAGAAGGGGGATCTTTCTTTGAGATGGCCGCTTCCTTTACTCCGCCAGAATGGCTGGAGGAGCTATCCAAAGGCTTCTCCCAGGCCCTGAAATCCTTCGATAGCCTGGCCATGGACTCCCGGTTCTCCATGAACCGGAAGGAAGAGCCGGGTCATTTCACCATCTACATCACACCGGTCAATGACGAGAGAGGCTGTTTCCAGGGAGCCTTGATCGTCCTCCATGAAATTACAGAAATTGTGCGGGCAATGGAGCAGGCAGAGGCCGCCAACAACGCCAAATCCGACTTTCTTGCAACGATTTCCCATGAAATCCGTACCCCGATGAATGCCATTATCGGCCTCTCCGAAATGCTAAGGAAAACCTCCCTGGAGTCCAGACAGGCAGAGCTGTTGGATAACATCCAGAATTCCTCCCGGATCCTGCTGACCCTGATCAATGACATCCTGGACTTCTCCAAAATTGAAGCCGGTAAGCTGGAGCTGATCCTCGAACTCTTCCATCTCCCCAGTCTGCTTACACAGCTACGGGATTTATTTGATATCATGTTTTCCCAGAAAGACATTCAGTTCGTCTGTCATTTTTCAGAATCGCTTCCGCAAGCCATTATCGGCGATGAGAAAAGAATTGGGCAGATTATAACCAATCTTTTGAACAATGCATTGAAGTATACAAATAAAGGCATGGTGCAGTTTAACGCGGATTATCAGGACAATCAGCTGATCCTCACCTTTACCGATACCGGTATCGGCATCCGGCAGGAGGACCTTCCCCGCCTGTTTAAGACCTTTGAGCAGCTGGATAAGGTGCGGAACAAGAAGGTTACGGGAACGGGCCTTGGACTGGCCATCACCCATCGTCTGTGCGAAATGATGAAGGGCGATATTCAGGCAGAGAGCGAATACGGAAAAGGCACCTGCTTTACCGTACGGCTGCCGTTAGATATCAGAGATGCTGAAGATCTTCCGGCCGCACAAGAAGCCGCTCTGCCCTTTGCCGCGCCAAAGGCTCGTATCCTGCTGGTCGACGATATCGAAATTAATCTTCTGGTCGCTGCCTCCATGCTGGAAGAATATCAAATTAATCCCACCCCGTGTATCAGCGGTTTTCAGGCCCTTGATCTGTTAGCAGCACAGGAATATGACCTGATCTTCATGGATCATATGATGCCGGAAATGGATGGTGTTGAGACCACGCAAAAGATCCGGAATATGAAGGGACCGGCTGCTCAGACTCCCATTATTGCCCTGACTGCCAATGCGGTACAAGGGGTACAAGCTATGTTTTTAGCCAATGGCTTTGAGGATTTTATTTCCAAACCGATCGAACCTCAGGAGCTTCATCGCCTGCTTCTAAAATGGCTGCCTGCCGATAGGATTGTATGGCTGGAAAAATAGTGGCAAATCATGTATAAAATTTTCCGGACTGCACAAAATATTCCTTAAAACCACAGAAAGGTTGGTGCGGCTAATGAACACAGACAAACAGCAGCCGGAGGAATATCCTTACGGTGACGGCGATATCCCGGAAATTGATCTGCCAGGCAGCAGTAATGTCTGGACAGATATTCCCCCGGAATTCGGCGCAGGTGAACGCGGAGAGCCCTTAGAACGTCCGCAGCATACAGAAACAGAATAATTGCATGATTCGAAGGGACTGCCAGAGAGCAGTCCCTTTACTATTTCATTAGGAAAGTGCCACATTCTGATTCATTTTCTTGTAATCTGACACAAAGAATGGTACACTAATAAAAATTGAGAACACAAAAGAATGTGAGGTATCTTCATGAATGAAAATCTGATTGTCTTGAACCACCCCCTGATCCAGCACAAAATTACGATGTTGCGGGATATTCATACAGGAACCAATCAATTTCGGCAGCTAATTGAAGAGATTGCCACATTGATGGCATATGAAGCGCTGCGGGATATTCCCCTGGAAAACATTGAGGTAACCACACCTCTGGAGGTCTGCCAGTCACCTGTAATCAGCGGACGAAAGCTGGCAGTGGTGCCGATCCTGCGGGCAGGACTTGGAATGGTGGACGGCATTCTGAATCTGACTCCCTCCGCAAAGGTTGGGCACATCGGACTCTACCGGGATCACGAAACCCACGAACCTCACGAGTACTACTGTAAGCTTCCGGAATCCATCGGCGAAAGAACCGTTCTCCTGCTGGATCCCATGCTGGCTACCGGCGGTTCTGCCGTTGCTGCCGTGGACTTCACTAAGGCACATGGAGGAAAAGCCATTAAATTTATGTGTGTTATCGCTGCTCCGGAAGGAGTTAAGAGACTGCAGGAGGCCCACCCGGACATCCAGATCTACATTGGCCATCTGGACCGGGAGCTGAATGAGAACTGCTACATCTGTCCCGGACTGGGCGATGCCGGCGACCGTATCTTTGGAACCAAGTAATACCTATATATAAAAACTCAACAGCAAACGCAATATGCGTCAGCGCTGTCGATTCAATGACAGGTTATGGCAGTAAGCCGGTGTTTATATTCCGGTATTTCCTTTGCTGCCCATTGGTTATATTCCTTAATAAATGCTTTGTGCAATACGTCCTCGGCGTATTCCCGCGCCTTAACCGCCTCGGCAAAAGTATCGTAAATGCCAAGACTATACCGCTTGCCCTTAAAGCCGATGCCGGTACGGTATCGACCATTTTTCATTTTGTACACCCCGGTATGCCCGCTGGTGTTGTCGCTGCGCTGCTTACGTTTC
>Ga0153941_1000695_pt1 | contig 14408 bp, 14 predicted proteins | sample TSNJ025MetaG_FD_104733 | JGI IMG/M metagenome (GOLD analysis project Ga0153941, IMG submission 104733) | Attine ant fungus gardens microbial communities from New Jersey, USA - TSNJ025 MetaG | ecosystem: Host-associated > Fungi > Mycelium > Unclassified | place: USA: New Jersey, Brendan T. Byrne...
CGGTGCGCCTCGCATCTGGGCATTTCTAACACGTTCCGGCAGTTCATGACTTTTGAGTCGGTGGAGACTGTGGAGCGGTGTCGTCTTGACACATTGGGAGATGAGTACGAGAGCACTGTTTTAGTAACGAAGGCATTATACAGTTTAACTATAATAGCTAGACAATCTACTGTAGTTTTTGTAAACTTTACAATAGGTAGATCTGGAAATCAATCAACGATATAGGAGGCAATAAATAATGAGTGATATTAAAAAAGTCGTGCTGGCCTATTCCGGGGGGCTTGACACTTCGGTAATTATTCCTTGGTTAAAAGAAAATTATGGCTGCGAAGTTATTGCGATGTGCGCTGACGTGGGGCAGGGGGATGAACTGGCTCCTGTGCGTGACAAGGCGATCAAGTCTGGCGCGAGTAAAGTATATATCGAGGATCTGACGGCTGAGTTTGTCGAAAGCTATGTGTGGCCGACGCTCAAGGCGGGTGCTGTATATGAAGGCAAATATCTGCTGGGAACTTCTTTTGCCCGGCCGATTATTGCTAAAGCCCTGGTAGAAATCGCCCTCAAAGAAGGTGCCGATGCCATTTGTCACGGTGCGACCGGTAAAGGCAATGACCAGGTTCGCTTCGAGCTTACTGTAAAGGCGCTGGCGCCGCATCTCAAAATTATTGCCCCCTGGCGGCTTTGGGACATTCGTTCCCGTGAAGACGCAATCGATTATGCGGAGAAGCATGGCATTCCTGTGCCTGTAACTAAGGCTCGCCCCTATAGCATGGATCGTAACATCTGGCATCTAAGTCATGAAGGAGCCGATCTTGAAAATCCGGCTAACGAGCCGAAAGATGATGTCTACCTGATTACTACGCCGCCGGAAAAGGCGCCGGATACTCCGGTCTGTATCGAAATTGGCTTTGAAAAGGGAACTCCGGTGTCTGTCGACGGCGTTAAGCTTGATGCCGTTGCGCTGCTCACCAAACTTAACGACATTGGCGCTGCCAATGGCATCGGTATTGCCGACATCGTCGAAAACCGGCTTGTTGGCATGAAATCGCGCGGCGTTTACGAAAATCCCGGTGGCGCTATTTTATACTATGCCCACCGCGAACTGGAATACTTGACTCTCGACCGGGCCACAATGCATTACAAAGAACAAATCGCCATCAAGTATGCCGAGTTGGTATATGACGGCATGTGGTTTGCGCCGCTCAGAGAAGCGCTTGATGCGTTTGTCGATGTGACCCAGCAGGACGTCACCGGTACTGTCCGCCTGAAACTCTACAAAGGCAACATCATGAGCGCCGGCGCAACGTCGCCCAACTCACTGTATAACGAGAAGATCGTAACGTTTGGCGACAGCGAAGAATTATATAACCACGGTGATGCCGAAGGCTTTATCAATCTTTTTGGTCTGCCGCTCAAAGTCCGGGCAATGATGAAAGCTGAGGCCAAGAAATCAAATGAGTAAATTATGGGGCGGACGTTTCGCCAAAAATACCGATGAGATGGTGGAGGAGTTTACCTCCTCCATTGCTTTTGACAGTCGCATGTACCGGCAAGACATTGCTGGCAGTATTGCCCACGCCACTATGCTGGCTAAGTGCGGCATTATCAGCCGGCAGGATGCCGATCTCATTATCGGCGGCTTGCAGGGCATTCTGACCGATATTGAAGCCGGAAACTTTGCTTTTGAAGTATCACTCGAAGATATCCACATGAACATCGAAAAACGCCTGACAGAGCGAATCGGTCCTGCCGGCGGCAGGTTGCATACCGCCCGCAGCCGCAACGATCAGGTGGCGCTTGACACTCATATGTATGTACGTGAGCAAGTGGCCGAGATTGGCGCCTTGCTATTTGATCTGGAACAGGCCGTGCTTGATACCGCCCATAAATATCCTGACGTCATCATGCCTGGGTATACTCATCTGCAGCGGGCACAGCCCATCTTGTTCGCCCATCATATGATGGCCTACTTCTTCATGCTTGAACGGGACTTCAGACGTCTGGGGGGAGTATGGGAATCAGCCGACATTATGCCGCTGGGCGCCGGTGCTCTGGCCGGTACGACATTTCCGATTGACAGGCAACTGGTAGCTAGTCAACTTAAATTTGGCCGCATCTATGAGAACAGCATCGACGCTGTCAGTGACCGGGATTATATCCTGGAATTTTTGGCGTTTGCCTCGATTCTTATGATGCACCTGAGCCGGTTAAGCGAAGAAATCATTTTATGGTCTTCCAGTGAATTTTCCTTTATTGAACTAGACGATGCCCACTGTACAGGCTCCAGTATTATGCCGCAAAAGAAGAACCCCGATGTTGCTGAACTGGTGCGCGGCAAGACCGGCCGCGTCTTCGGACATCTGATGGCCATGCTGACAGTAGCCAAAGGGCTGCCGCTGGCGTACAACAAAGATCTGCAAGAAGATAAGGAAGGGCTGTTTGATACGATTGATACGTTAAAATTCAGCCTGACAGTCTATGCCGCCATGCTGCGCGGCATGAAAGTCAACTCAACTACTATGCGGCAATCACTCCAAACCGATTTTTCCAATGCCACCGATATGGCCGATTACCTTGTCAAAAAAGGATTGCCCTTTAGGCAGGCGCATGAAGTTGTCGGTAAATGTGTTGCCTATTGTCTCGACGAGCAAAAAACATTGACAGGTTTGACGCTGGCAGAGTTTAATCAATTCTCGCCGTTGTTTGACGCCGATATTTTGGAGGCTATTACTATTGAGACATGTGTAGCAGCCCGTAACTCCCAGGGTGGAACATCGCCCGCTCAAGTTAAACAATCTATTGCGGTAGCTCGGTCAATTATGGATAAACAACAAAAACGCCTTGACATGTATACAAAAATCAAACTATAATATCCATAAATATACACCCGAGGAGGCCTGTTAATATGGTAGATATTGCTGTTACACTGACTGATAAACGCGGCGCACTTCCCGGTGACGATCAGCTCGGCTTTGGTAAAATCTTTACTGATCATATGTTTGTACTGGACTACCAATCAGGCAAAGGCTGGCACAATGCCCGCATCGTTCCTTACGGCGACTTTGGCATTTCACCGGCAGCCATGGTATTACATTATGGTCAGGCGGTTTTTGAAGGGATGAAAGCCTTTCGGACAGATAACGACCGCATTGTCGTATTTCGCCCGCTAGACCACTTCAATCGGCTAAACAAATCAGCCGGTATTTTGAGCATTCCGCAAATAGATACTCAGCTGCTCCATGCCGGTCTTAAAAAACTGATCACGATCGAGCAGGACTGGGTACCGAAATCATTGGGAACGTCACTGTATATCCGCCCGTTCGTCATTTCCGTCGATCCGTATGTCGGCGTAAAAGTAGCCGATCAATACACATTATTTATTATCCTGTCACCAGTAGGCGCCTATTACGCCTCTGGCTTTAAACCTGTAAAAATCAAAGTTGAAGAGCATTATGTACGTGCTGTCAAGGGAGGTCTTGGCGAAGCCAAGACTCCGGCTAACTATGCAGCCAGCCTCAAAGCTTCGGAAGAAGCAGTGAAAGAAGGCTACAACCAAGTATTGTGGCTTGATGCTCTTGAACAGAAATATATTGAAGAAGTCGGGACAATGAACATCTTCTTTAAGATTGATAACGAAATTATCACCCCCGCATTAAATGGCAGCATTTTGAACGGCATTACCCGCCGCTCAGTGCTTGAAGTAGCTAAAGACTGGGGGATGAAAGCGACTGAACGCCGCATTTCTATCAATGAAGTATTTGAAGCCCATAGCGCCGGCAGCCTGCAGGAAGTATTCGGTTCAGGCACGGCAGCTGTCATCTCGCCTGTTGGCGAACTGTCCTGGAAAGGAAAGAATATTGTAATCAACAATAATCAAACAGGTGAAACGTCCCAAAAATTATTTGAGCATATTATCGACATCCAGCAGGGACGGGTAGCCGATAAGTTTGGCTGGGTTGACGAAGTTGTTAACCGGTAAGTCTGTTCGATAAAAAAATAATTATTAGGCTTGTGCTCAGGCACAAGCCTAATTTGCTCTCCCAATATTTTACTTTTTTTATTTTTACGTTTAAAAGGTTTTCGCGATGTTGGGTAGAATACAAATAGAAGTACCTTGGAGTATTACTCCTGTTTGAGGTGTATAGTATGTTATTGCAAATACGGGGAATAATTTCTACAATTGGTCTTTTAGATATTCTGGATATTGTCATCGTTGCTTACTGCTTATATAAAATTTATATGATGATTAGCGGTACCCGGGCTGTAGCACTGTTAAAAGGTCTTATTGTCCTTTTGTTTGCTACGCTTGTCAGCAAATGGCTGGACCTTAATGTCATTAACTGGCTGCTGCAGAAAACGATGACGGTTGTGCTAGTTGCTCTGCCGGTCGTTTTTCAGCCCGAACTTAGACGGGCGCTTGAACAATTGGGGCGTGGCCATTTCTTTCAGAACAAATCTCAGCTTAACGCGGAAGAAAAGGAAACATTATTTACTGAACTAACGCGGACGGTAACCGAGCTGTCTAAAAATAAGATCGGTGCACTGATCGTACTTGAACGGGAAACAGGTCTAATAGACTATATTGAAACAGGCATCAAGGTAGACGGACTTGTTTCGAGCGAATTTTTGATTAATATTTTTATCCCGAATACACCACTCCATGATGGGGCTGTTATTATCCGGGGAAACCGCGTACAGGCTGCAGGGTGTCTGCTGCCGTTGTCTGACGACCGGAGCCTGAACAAAGAGCTTGGCACCAGACACCGGGCAGCGATCGGCATTAGCGAGCAGACTGATGCAGTTGTCATTATTGTCAGCGAAGAAACCGGCATTATTTCGCTGGCCAGGGGAGGCAGACTGTACCGGTATATGGATGCGGAAAAGCTGAGAGCACATCTTGCGCCGTTATTTGTCGCCAAAAGCTCCTCCTCTCTTAGCGACTTATTCAATTGGAGGCCGTCATAATGTTTGAAAAAATATTTGACAAATTTTTCAAAACACCACGGGATGGCAAAAATATTACACCCAAGATTTTGGCGATCATTTTAGCGATCGTGCTCTGGCTGTATGTCATGAACGAGCAAAACCCGCCGATTGAATCGTCCTTCACCATTCCCCTAGAGGTTCGCAATGTTGCGGCTAATTTGGTCATAGGTGACGTACCTGCTGCCATCAGGGTCAAGGTTCGTGGCCCGCGCAGCATCGTGGCCGGCGTACTTAGCCAGGATCTTAGGGCCTACATTGACGTCAAAGGATTAACTGAGGGCCAGCACAATGTCAAAGTCGGCGCCGGTCTGCCTTCCAGCCTGAAACTCGTCGAGGTAAGCCCGGATATAGTGCCGCTCAAGATTGATACAACGATCAGTCGCCAGGTTCCTGTTGAGGTGCGGCTGAGCGGCGCTCCGGCCCCCAACGCAGTAGTGGGCAAAGCCGTTGCCAACTATGGACAGGTGACAATCGAAGGGCCAAAAAATATTGTGGACGCTGTGGAAAAGGTTGTTGCCGGTGTTGATTTATCCGGAAGAAATGCCGATTTTACGGTAGGTGCGCCGTTGGTGCCGGTAGACAGTGCCGGTAAGCACGTGGAAGGGCTCACGATTTATCCGGATAGGACGGGAGTGTCTATCAGCGTAGCAGGTGAATTGAAAAAAATGCTTGATGTAAAGCTTGTTACTAAAGGAGAATTACCGTCAGGGCTTGTTATAAAAAATGCCGCTACCCAACCTGCACAAGTAGAAGTCAGGGAAAAATCGCCTGGAAAGACACTCGAAAAGCTTGAAGCTATCATTACTGAGCCGGTCGACCTTACTGAAATCACTACAGACACAGTGAGAGAAGTCCGGATTGTTTTGCCTGAGGGTCTGACGGCCACCCCGGAAACTGTTATCCTCACCCTTGGAGTTGCCCCACGTTAAAGGAGATAAGAACTATTGCTTAAGATCAGTAATTTTCGCGTAGCGTTAACCGATGATACTCCGCTTGCCGAGCTAGCTGCCAGACGCTTACAGTTAGCGCTTGACAATATCGGCGATGTCAGTATTATCCGCCGGGCTGTTGATGCTCGCCGGAAACAAAATATTACGTTGGTGTACACCCTGGCAGTGGAGATAAACATCCCGACTGAACAGGTATTAGCCAATCTTGACGGTGACAAGGATGTTGTCCTCATAGCGCCAGCGGCTCCGCAGGCGATTATGCCAGGCAGCAGGGCGCTAGCCAACCGGCCTGTCGTGGTGGGAGCCGGGCCGGCCGGTCTGTTTGCCGCATATATGCTGGCACAGTATGGCTACAAACCCCTGTTGCTTGAACGGGGACGGGATATCGGGCGGCGGACCGGGGATACCGCTGCCTTCTGGCGCACAGGCAAGCTTGATGAGACTAGTAACGTCCAGTTTGGCGAAGGGGGAGCCGGTACATTTTCCGACGGCAAGCTCACTACCCGGGTCAATGATCCGCGACTGACAGAAGTGCTAGAAGTTCTGATTGCAGCCGGTGCGCCGCCGGAAATAAAATATCTTCATAAACCGCATATCGGCACAGATAAATTGCGGCAAGTCGTCAAAAATATCCGGAACCGGATTATTGAGCTTGGTGGCCAAGTCGAATTTGAATGCCGGCTGTCATCTCTTACAATCAAAGACGGGCGGCTTGCCGGCATTACCATTAATGATAACCGCACTATGCCGTGCGAAGCGTTGTTTCTGGCCATTGGCCATAGTGCGCGCGATACGTATCAGATGCTGTATCAGCAGCAAATTGCCATGGAAGCTAAGGCTTTCGCTATTGGTGTCCGTATCGAGCACCCACAAGCGTTAATTGATACGGCGCAATACGGCGCTGCGGCCGGCCATCCCCGGCTGGGGGCGGCCGATTATGCCTTGGTGTATCAAGATAGGGTGGCAGGACGGGCAGCCTATTCTTTCTGCATGTGTCCGGGTGGACTTGTTGTTGCGGCGTCTTCAGAAAACGGCGGCGTAGTGACAAATGGGATGAGCCTGTTTAACCGGGACTCAGGCATTGCCAACAGTGCGTTAGCCGTATCTGTCACTCCGGCCGATTACGGCTTTGGTGTGCTTGACGGCATTGAATTTCAGCGCCGTTACGAACGCCTTGCTTTCGAACTGGGCGGCAGCGACTACCGTGCGCCGGTGCAGACGGTCGGCGATTTTCTGGCAGGCAAAAGCGGCAGCGACAACTATCTTGTCACCCCTAGTTACCGTCCGGGAGTTAAGCCTGCCGATCTCAGACGATGCTTGCCTGACTTTGTCGCGGCAACGCTGATCAAAGCATTACCCTGTTTTGGCCGCAAGATCAAAGGCTTTGATCAGCCAGGAGCCGTACTTACCGGCGTTGAGACGAGGACGTCGGCGCCAGTCCGTCTGCTGCGCGATCCGCATTTTGTGTCAACGAATACGGTCGGACTGTATCCTGTCGGCGAGGGCGCCGGTTATGCCGGCGGCATTATGAGCGCCGCCCTCGACGGCATGAACGCGGCGACTAGCTTTATCCGGCAACATTGCAATTAGAGAAGGGAGCTTTTACATATATGGCGAGACTCTTTGGCACCGATGGCGTACGCGGTTTGGCCAACGCCGAAATCACTCCGGAGCTGGCTTTTAAAATGGGACGGGCCGCTACCTATTATTTTGGCAAAAAAATTAAACGACCGGTATTCTATATCGGGCGGGATACCCGCATATCGGGGCAAATGCTTGAAGTGTCATTGGCTGCAGGAATTTGCTCGGCAGGCGGTGAAGCCGTACTGCTCGGCGTTATGCCGACTCCGGCCGTAGCCTATCTGACCAGAAAGCACGGTGCTCAGGCCGGAGTTGTCTTGAGTGCCTCTCACAATCCGTATCCGGATAACGGCATTAAATTTTTTGCCGGTACAGGCTACAAACTGCCTGATGCGGTAGAGGATCAACTGGAACAATTAATCGAAGCAGAGCCTGATACAATGCCCCGGCCTACGGCCGATGGCATTGGCTTCATCACTACCAAGCATGATTTGCTTGATGAATATATTGAATATGTGATTGGTACGGTAGAGTGCCCGCTTAACGGGCTTAAGATTGTCGTGGACTGCGCCCATGGCGCGGCGTATGAGGCTGCTCCGGCCGCATTAAGAAAATTAGGAGCTACCGTTATTGTGCTTCACGACAGTCCGGACGGTGTCAATATTAATGCCGGCTGCGGCTCGACCCACCTGGAGCAGCTACAGGCGGTCGTCGCCCAGCATCAGGCCGACCTGGGACTGGCTCATGACGGTGATGCCGACCGTTGCCTGGCTGTCGATGAAACAGGAGAAATAATAGACGGCGATCAAATCATGTTGATTTGCGCCCTGGAGATGCTCAGACAAAATTCCTTGCCGGAGAACACCTTGGTTGTCACGGTTATGAGCAATCTGGGATTGCATCAGGCGGTGAAAAATGCCGGGGCCAAGGTACTCGTCACCCCTGTGGGCGACCGCTATGTACTCGAAGCCATGCTTAAACACAATTTGGTGCTGGGCGGCGAACAGTCAGGCCATATCATTTTTAGCCAGCACAGCACAACCGGTGACGGGGTGATTACGGCGCTCAAACTGGCCGCCGCCCTCAAACAGAGCGGCAAAAAAATGTCAGATCTGGCTAAAGTCATGACCCGGTTTCCGCAATTGTTAGTCAATGTTCGCGTTGAGAGCAAAGAAGGCTGGGATAAAAATGATCATATTGCTGCCGCCATCAAAGCCGGTGACGACGAGTTGGGCGACAATGGGAGGATACTCGTACGCGCATCAGGCACCGAGTCGCTGATCCGGGTAATGGCTGAAGGCCCTTCCTTGCCGGATTTGGAACGGATTGTCGGCAGTATTGCCGATACAATCCGGCAGGAGCAGATTAAGGATTGACCAATCTGGCAAACTGTATTACAATGAGATTAACTATAGCGAAGGAGCACTATTACGTGCTCCTTCGCATATGTATGATCATCAACTACAGGAGGTGGGAATGGCTAGAGGCAGGATAATAGCGGTATTTATGACAAAAGCTAAGACAAAAAGCGCTGGTGCTTGGGCTGGGCTCAAGCAGACGAGGAAGAGGTTTATCGAGCTGTCAGCGGATACCTCTCGGCGACTGCCGCCGTAAGCTAAGCCGACAAAACCGGAGGGTGACCTGCGGGACAAAACGGCAGTATGCAGTATTTTTACTTGATGACTAAACAGCGTCTTAACTCCCGCTTCTGTAAGCGGGAGTTAAGAGCGGCTAAATCCATGGATAAGGTCGACTAAACTTCAGATGGGGTAAAAACCCTATCTGAAGCTAAGTCTCTCTTTATCATTGATATTAAGGGAGGATTATATATATGTGCGGTATAGTAGGCTATATTGGCCCTGCTCAGGCAGCGCCGTTTCTGTTGGAAGGCATGGAGAAGCTCGAATATCGGGGTTATGACTCGGCCGGCATTGCCGTCTATGACGGTAATGCCATTAAGATAAGTAAAAGTGTCGGCCGCCTCAATGTGCTGGAAAAAAAAGTAGAAATCAACCCGCTCAAAGGCAGTCTGGGTATTGGGCATACCCGCTGGGCGACTCATGGCCGCCCGTCTGATGCCAATTCCCATCCCCACAGTGATTGCACCGGCAGATTTGTTGTCGTGCATAACGGCATTATTGAAAACTACCTGCATCTCAAAGAACAGCTCATTGCCAAAGGTCACAAATTTACCTCAGAAACAGATACTGAAGTAGTGGCTCATTTGATCGAAGAGTGCTATGAAGGTGACTTTGAAGCCGCTGTAAAGAAAGTGCTAGAACAGATTGAAGGCTCCTATGCACTTGTGTTTATGTGCAGGGATGAACCGGGAAAACTTATTTGCACCAAGCAGGATAATCCGCTGATTATCGGTCTTGGCGACGGGGAAAATTTTATCGCCTCCGATATTCCGGCGATTATAAGCCGTACCCGTAAGACCTATATTTTAAGCGATGGCGAACTGGCGATCGTTACTCCAGCATCGGTATGGGTGCTAAACCGCCAGGGTGTACCTGTAACAAAAAAAGTATTTGAAGTTAACTGGGATGCTGAAGCAGCCGAAAAGGGCGGCTATGAGCATTTCATGAGTAAAGAAATCTACGAACAGCCGAAAGCCATTCGCGAAACGATGAGCAGCCGGGTAGCTAAAGACGATAGTGGCGTAACTTTTGAAGAACTCAAATGGACCAAAGACGATATTGCCGGTATTAAAAAAATTGCTATCGTTGCGTGCGGAACTGCCTACCATGCCGGTATCGTCGGCAAATACCAGATTGAGAGTCTGGCCGGCATTCCGGTAGAAGTCGATGTTGCTTCAGAATTCCGGTATCGGTCGCCACTGATTGACGACCAGACATTGACCATTGTTATCAGCCAATCAGGCGAGACTCTTGATACACTAGCCGCGTTGAAAGAAGCTAAAAAACTAGGTGCGCGCACACTCGCCGTCACTAACGTCGTCGGCTCATCAATCGCCCGCGAAGCAGATCAGGTCATCTATACTTGGGCCGGCCCGGAAATCGCGGTGGCCTCAACGAAAGCCTATACGACTCAATTAGTTGTCATGGCAATGCTGGCTGTTTATATGGGGTCGCTCAAAGGTACACTTGCCCAGGAAAAAGTGCGCGAACTGTGCCATGCCCTGCGCGACTTGCCGAACCAAGCCCATGAGCTGTTTGAAGACGTTGAGCCAATCAAAACATTTGCCCAGCAATACGGGTTTAACGAAGATGTTTTCTTTATCGGTCGTTCGCTAGACTACGCTGTAGCGCTCGAAGGCTCGTTAAAGCTTAAAGAAATATCTTATATTCATGCTGAAGCCTATGCTGCCGGTGAGCTTAAACACGGCACATTAGCGCTCATTATCGAGGGTGTGCCTGTCATCGCTCTGGCAACCCAGCAAGATGTTTATGAAAAAACGCTCAGCAATATCAAAGAAGTCAAAGCCCGGGACGCAATAGTTATCGGCATTGGCCTCAAAGGCGATCAACAAATCGAAAAATACGTTGATCATCCTATCTATATCCCTGCCACTAATAAATTCCTTACTCCGATCTTAGCCGTCATTCCCCTGCAGCTTCTGGCTTACTATGCAGCTGTGACACGCGGCTGCGATGTTGATAAGCCCAGAAATTTGGCTAAGAGTGTGACGGTAGAGTAGCTAGTGAAATAATGCGGGACAGATGCGGTATTACGAAATAACTTGATTAAAGAATGCAAAAAAATGATGCTTCATTAAACAGTCAGCACCACCTCTGATCTAGGTTTGAGGTGGTGTTTTTTTAGTCTTTCAGCTAGCTATCGATAGAGGTTCGCCATGACTGTAATGATGATCGCATTCACAAAGTCAATGAGAAAAGCTCCTATAAGGGGGACGATAAAAAAGGCGCGCGGTGCAGGTCCATACTTTTGACTTAATGTCTGCATGTTTACAAGTGCGTTCGGCACTGCGCCCATGCCGAAGCCGATCATGCCTACGGAAAGCATCATGGCTTCGTAATCGCGTCCTGCAACGTAGAATACGACCAGCCAACAGAATAGGAACATCAAGATGATTTGTCCGGCCAGAATAATTAAGAGCGGAATGGCCAAATTGACAAGCTCCCAGAGTTTTAGACCGTTAATTGCCATCGTAATATATATGGATAAAGAAATGTCAGATATGATATCAACAGCCTTGTTATCAATTTTAAAATCGCCGACAAAGTCAGTACAATTACGCAATATTGCAGCCATCAGCATCGCCCCAATATACGCAGGGAAGGTAAGACCGGCTTCGGTAAAATAAAAGCTTAGAATCGATCCGAATCCCATAGCAACAACCACAAAAGCAAGATTCTTCATGAGCGTATTGCCTGTGATGCACTCTTCTTCCGCAGCGCCGAAGGATTCGCCTTCTTTCACGTGAATGCCTTCATCGGCCGGGGTCTTGATATTATACTTTTTAATACACCATTCGCCAAAGGGGCCGCCCATCAGAATGCCGGCAACCATGCCAAATGTCGCGCATGCAATCGCGGCCACCGTAGCACCTTGCACTCCCCAGCTTTCAAATAGAGGTCCGAAGGCGCCGCCTGTGCCAAGGCCGCCCATGAGCGTAGTCGCCCCGGCAATGATGCCGAATATCTCGTGGATTCCCATGACTTTTGCCAGGATAATACCGACTACATTTTGTGCTACAGCCAGAATACAAGACAATAAAAAGAGTACGACTAGAGGCTTACCGCCTTTTTCAGCAGGATAAGGCTTGCCCCCATACCAATAGTTGTAAAAAACATGATCATAAGAACTGTTTGTAATGTGCCATCAAGATCGACAGCCAATATTCCCTGCATGCGCAGAGTGGTCGTAAGAAAAGCGAAGGTAAGCCCCCCTATTACCGGTGCGGGAATACTGAATCGCCTAAGTACAGGCACTTTGGCACGAACAAAGACACCGAAAAAATAGACAATGACAGCTAGAGCGACAGTCTGAAGCATGTTCACTTTTACAGTAAGCATTCCATTCACTACGGTCGTTTCCATATTTGCCCTCCTCATATTGCCAGTTATTTAAATTTTCAGAATTTATTGTAAATGTTGCTCTATATAAAACTACAGAAAAAGACACAAAGTTTTAGACAGAATACCCAAAAAATACAAAAAATGCAAAATGACTCCAAAGAGATGGAGTCATTCATCCAACAAAAATGGCGCCGGAGCCTGCGCGGCCTGCTGGCCTGTGCCGCCGCTTTGGGCGATGCTGGTTCGCCCGCCTCCGATACAACACTAGGCCCCACTGCCGGTCTGAATGCCGATGGACAGCACGACCATATCTGGGATACCTGTGTTCCCACCTTCGTTTTCTACAATATTCCGCTGCTTATCGCTGGGTTTATCGGCGCAATGATTTTCTAAGAGGAAGCTATGTGTCGAATCCAAAATATAAAGACTAGTAAATACTAGTCTTTGTATTTTGCTCACAAAGTCCTCATATAAAATTAGATTGATACACTATAGCTTTATAAATTGCTAATGAAATATCCTACGCAGCTAAAATCAAATAGCATTAAATATGTTTAGTAATGCAATTCCCTTTCGATAATTACACCGGTTTCAGGATTAATCTCCATTTCGCCGCGAACGGTGTTGGTGCTAAACTTTACTTTATATTGTTGATAGCCGTCATCAGACTCCAGCTTAATCCTATGGATGCTTGCACCGGGAAACTCTTTAAGGACAATCTGTCTGACATCGTCCGGCTTTAAGTTGATAATATTGCTGCCATAATTATTTTGCAGCTTTGTGTTTACCTCTGTCACCCTTTCGGTCAGTTTGCTGATTTCAACCTCATATATGACATTATCTGGCGTAGTAAACATTACTTCATACTCAAATTGATCGTTCTTGGTCAATACATGGGTGGCTCCTTTGGCACCCATTTTTCGGCAAGTTCTTTCGCCGCCGCCTCATTAAGTGCTGCAAATGCCGTAACTGAAATAGTAAGTGAAAGCAGTGAGGCAAATACGATTGCCAGCAGCTTTTTCTTACTCATCTTCATTGCTCTCCCTCCATCTACTCGATTTTTATAAGTTGATTTGCTTTTATTATAATACTAAAAGGTTAAAGAAAGATTAATTATTTACCAGCTTTAGGGAAAATAAAATGTAAATTATGCTATAATTTAGCAAGAACCTTTAGGGAGACATGATTTATGCGTATTTTAATTGTAGAAGATGAGAAGGACTTGCAGCAACTGTTAAAAAAGCGCCTAACGCAGTCCGGCTATGGCGTTGATGCCGTCGGTAACGGGCTGGAGGCCGAGTCCTATTTGGAAATGGCGGCATATGACCTTGTTATTCTAGATTGGATGTTGCCTGGCCAAGATGGAATCTCACTTCTAAGAAAGCTCCGTCAAGCAGGGCAAACTCTGCCTGTACTTTTGCTGACAGCCAAGGACAGCATTGAAAACAGGGTAGAAGGGTTGGATGCCGGTGCTGATGACTATCTAATAAAGCCATTTGCGTTTGAGGAGCTTTTAGCCCGGATAAGAGTATTAATGCGCCGCCAGACAAATATTCGGCTCGATACTGTCGCTATTGCCGACATGACGGTCAACTTCAGTACTCGTACAGTAACCAGGGGTAACAAAAAATATTCTTCTATCGGGTAAGGAATTCTCCATACTCGAATATTTGCTCCACAATCAAGGCATTGTTTTATCACGGGACAAGATTGAACAGCACATTTGGAATTATGATTTTGAAGGCGGTTCTAATGTTGTCAATGTATATATTCGTTATCTGCGTAAAAAGATTGATGACGGATTTGAGCCAAAATTAATCCATACAGTCCGTGGCGCCGGTTATGTGTTACAGGAGCCTTCATGAAAAAGTTGTCGATAAAAGTTAAA
>Ga0153941_1000705_pt1 | contig 14287 bp, 14 predicted proteins | sample TSNJ025MetaG_FD_104733 | JGI IMG/M metagenome (GOLD analysis project Ga0153941, IMG submission 104733) | Attine ant fungus gardens microbial communities from New Jersey, USA - TSNJ025 MetaG | ecosystem: Host-associated > Fungi > Mycelium > Unclassified | place: USA: New Jersey, Brendan T. Byrne...
AAGGAATTATGCTAAAAATGGTGGAATTAGTCCAAAAGAAGATATCGAAGGGAATGGGTGTAATGGAAATAGCGGAGATACTGGAGGCAGATCCAGAACTAATCAAAACAATATGTAACTTGATAAATGACCATCCGGATGCAGATATCAAGGATATTTATCAACTATTAAATAAAAAAGGTACTATATAACAGTTCTGCCACCACTATTTTGCGAATTTAAAAATTTTACCCACCGAGGTATTTAATTGTGTGCCCTTTAGTGGGCATTGTTACTCAGAGATAATCTGATGGTTACCACCATATATCAATTAAATGCGCTGAGGGTGGGTTAGGGGATGCTTCATCATAACAGCTCTGCTTTTACTCTATTCTGGGCTTCATTAATCCGGCAGCACATTTCTTCTGAAGCTGGTATAGGATGCGGCAATATATATCAGATAGATAGCAAAAAATATGGCAAATGTCGTGCCAATAATGCTCCATAAATGCATTTGACTCATAATAACCCCGGCATCAAACGCGTCTCCCATGGCAAACATGAAAACGATACAAATAAACATAGGAGGCAGCGTTGGCATTGCATAAAACAGCACAAACTGATGACGCAGCGCCCGCCTCATATCGTTTTTGTCCATACCCAGGTCATTCAGAAGGCTATATTGCTTCTTATACCGGTTAACGTCACTAAGAAGCTGTATCGTCAGTATTGTCGCCGCTGCCATAGTCAGGACCAAAGCAAGATAGAACAACGGAAACACAAACATCGCATACATTGTGGCATTTTCATCTCGTATGGCTGCAGACGCCAGAATTGTATCATAGGAATAAACTCCTGTCCAGAATTCGCTGTCATCAGACCTGTTAACCCGTATCTCCTGCAATCCATCGAATACGTCTCCCATTACAGGCTCATTTGTCATAGCGGCATAGATTTTACTGACCGCCATATTTTCTTCCACAATTTTATCCGGCACCACCAAAATAAAATGTCTGCCATTCCCATCCCAAAGAGCTTGCGTGAAGCTTTCAGCATACACCCCACATGGCTTCAGTACATAACCTCTAATAATCAGCGGCTCATTATACTTAACCATCGCATTTTCAAGATAATCCATACAGTGAATAATATAGCCATCAGGTGCCATTTGCACCTCAGGATAGCCCAACATCTTCCGCAAAGCCAAATAATCGCTCATGCGCATTAAAGTATCCTTCTGATAATATCTATAATAATCCTCCACCTTGGATTCAACATATCCCATGACACTGTCGTCGTCTCCTTCATAGATATAGTATTCATATTCATTATGGACAGAAATGTGCGAACTGATATATTCCTTATATTCGTCAAAACCGGACGCAACATCCGAACTGCCGATAAAGAGATCATAGCATGTGAACATTACCTCATTCCTTTGAAAAAGATTACTGAACAGGAGCCCCAAACCCACACTGATTAATGTTGCCGTAAACAGCAGGGCAATTGTTGCCATTGTAACGCCCATGGTTGTGAGCTTGGACGCCAGGGAACGGAAAACAAGAAGATTGTTATTTGCATATTTCTTTAAAGGCCGTTTATCAAAAAAAGCTGGTACTCCGGAAGAAAAGCTGATAAAAAAGCCGTACAAAAACAAGATAATAAATACTGTGCCAAGTAAACAGAGAAGCAGATGTCGGGTTATGAGCAGCAGCGTACCGATTATGCCGCATATTATGGACATTGTGAACATCCTACGACGGTTCCTGCTCTTTTTGACCGCCTCGTCTTCGTTTTGCCGTTCCACATACAGCAGGTCATAAATCTTCATTCTCCGTATGCGCTTCCTTCCACTGACAAGGGCAAAAAGGTAGATTACCACAAAATATATTAGCGTCAATCCGACAGCCTTCAGGGAAAATGAAAGGCTGAAGTTATAAGGTATGTGAAACAGCCATAAGAGAATAGCACGCAAATATTGAAATATTAAATTACCCAAGGCAATTCCAATCAATAGGGCAACACACCCGATTGTCAGATTTTCCATAAAGAAAAGACGGGCGACCTGCCTGTTCTCCAAACCCAGCAGGATATAAGTACCCAGCTCCCGGCTGCGTCTCACCAGCATAAACCGCATGGTATAATAAATAAGCCAGCCTATGATGAATACCACAACGACACTTGCCGGTACGATTACCAGCGGCAGATTCACCAAAAGCTTGGAAAGTCTTTTGATTTCCGGAGAAACCACAAGTCCGTTAAAGGCATAAATCAGTGCCGCTGAGAGCGTAATAGTGATAAAATAGACCAGATAATCCCGCGCCTGACGTTTGGCATTGCGAAATGAAAGCTTAGATAACATCACTCACGTCACCTCCCAGCAGGGCAAGAACATCCAAAATCTCATGATAAAATACAGGTCTCTGTTTTCCGGCTCCCAATAGTTCGTTAAATAGCCTTCCATCCTTTAAAAACAGTACACGGGAGGCATAGCTGGCGCAATAAGCATCATGTGTTACCATCAGTATGGTTGCTCCCATCTCCTTATTCATATTGCTCATGATTTCCAGTAAATTTTTAGACGCTTTGGAGTCCAAAGCGCCGGTGGGCTCATCAGCAAGGATTAAGCTCTGGTTGTTGACAATGGCCCGGGCACAGGCCGCACGCTGTTTTTGCCCACCGGACACCTGATACGGGAACTTCCTAAGCACATCTTCCAGACCCAACTGCACCGCCGCTTTATGGACACGCTCCTTAACAAGTGAAGGGTCTGCATGATTGATGGTCAGGGCAATACTGATGTTCTCCTCTATCGTCAGCGTATCCAACAGATTAAACTCCTGAAAAACAAAACCAAGCCGTTCCCGCCGGAATCGAGCCAAATCCCGCTCATCAATATCCGTGACATTTTCACCGTTCAAAAGGATATTGCCTCCGCTTACCGTATCAATAGTGGAAATACAGTTAAGCAGCGTGGTCTTTCCGCTGCCAGACGCACCCATGATAGCTATAAACTCACTATCTGCCACATCAAAGCTGATACAGTCAAGTGCTTTGACAACATTATTTCTATTTCCATAATATTTTTCTACTCTGTCTACTTTAAGCATGGAATAATCCTCCTTTGCCTTTGATGATATACCAAAGTCATATCCGGTTGTATCGAATTATCTTTCACCAGCCTTACATTTTTGTAAGATTCTCTTTTGCCGGAAAAATCATGGATATAGAGGTATACTCATTTTGAACAGTTTCGGCATCCATAGTGATTTGGAGAAAATCTGCCAGTTTCCTGCAAATATATAAACCCATCCCAGTGGAGCCGCCCCGCTTTCGCCCGTTACTCCCAGTGAACCCGCGTTCAAAAATCCGCGGCAGTTCGTTGGCTGGTATGCCAATGCCGTTATCGGTTATACAGAGCCGGACTTGCTTTCTGTAATTATGTGCCTCAATACGAATGACAGGATTTTCCACCCGGTAACGTATGGCATTTGATAATAGCTGCCCAATCATGAAGGTTACCCATTTACCATCGGTATAAACCATTACATCATTCTTGGATGTATCCAAGCCAGACGTCTCCAGGCCGAATGTCTCCAGCTTTACACCGTTCTGGATTAACAACGTCTGATGCCGGGTTATGGCATCCTTAACTATACCGGAAAGCAATGTTTTGCGAATCATAAAATCCTTCTCAACACTTCCTGCACGAGCATAATACAATGCTCGTTCAACATGTCCTTCAATCTGGGCAAGCTGAGGCAATAGCTTTCGGGAAAGCTCTGACTTATTATTATTGCAGATCAGTTGTGTGGCGGTGATGGGTGCCTTAATCTCATGTACCCAGTCTTCAATATATTCCCGGTATTCTTTCTGCTCTTTTTGGGCATTTGATACGGCTTCTATCATCCCTTTCCCGGAACGGCGCATCAGTTGAAACATTCTTCCCTCGTATACATTAGCCGGCTGAACGCATTCTGCAAATAAGTATTTTTTATCCAGTCCCTCCATGATGGACTCCAGTTCTTTCAGGCGTAAGTTTTCCTTCCTGTATTTTAAGAACATAACCACAACGGCACCAGGTATCCAAACGCTTAAAATAAGAATCAACACCCCCAGTGCTGTACCGGTCAAATATAAGAACATGGAAAGTACCGCCACTAAGAATATATATATAAATATCTGTCCCAGCCTGTCTCTCATAAATTCAATTGGTTTCATATCTTATACCCCATTCCGCGCCTGGTGGTGATGTAATCTCCTAAGCCAATCTCAGTAAGCTTCGAGCGGAGACGTGTCATGTTCACGCTAAGAGTATTGTCATCAATATAGATTTGATTGTCCCACAAATACTCAATCAGATCAGTGCGAGAGACAATCTCTCCCGGTCGGTGCATAAGGCAGCATAAGATTTTCATTTCGTTTTTGGTTGCCTCGCAGCTTTTTCCATTATGTTCCAGAATTCCTCTGGGCAGATCAAGACGCAGTCCGTTTGCTTCCATAGAATCTTCCTGACTGCCGCCACCTGTACTCCGGCGCAATACAGCCTTGATACGGGCAATAAGAACGGGGATGTTATAGGGCTTCGTCACATAATCATCTCCGCCAAGGCTGAGAGCTTTTAGCTCATCTATAGAATTATCCCGACAAGTCACGAATATAATCGGAACACGGGATTTCCTGCGGATATCTTTACACAGGGCAAAACCATCACGCCCCGGCAGACCTAAATCCAGCAAAATCAAGTCCGGTTGGTAATGTTCAACCTGCCTGTCTGCTTCTTGAAAATCCGTCAGAGCAACAACCTGATATCCTTCATTCGTTAATAGTATATGTAACTCCTCCCGTATGTCAGGATCATCTTCAATGATTATAATTCTGTACATCTCATCTCTCCTTCTGAACTATCTTAGGATTTGCCGAATATTCAGGCTTCGCCTGTTCCCGCTCACTAACGCTCATTATATCACATATACACAGATAAAAAACAGCCGGACATTTATAGCTCATGCACCTGTTCTTTAAAGGTACATGAGCTATATGCATAAAAGTAAAATGAAATTATCGGCAGTGTCAGTCACAAAGCCTTTACAATGTTTTTTTCTATGCTCTTACTACTCCTATTCAAATGTCCGGCTTTCTTTTTTCAGCTGTCCGGCTAACGTAAAATATTTGACCGTGGGAATTAAGAATAAAAGAGCAATGATTGCAATAATAATCCGCAGCACCCATAGCACATGTTCAGGTACTGAAGAAAAGCCAGGTATAAAAGTCATGACGATCATACAGAGTAATAAAAGAACAGCCCAGGTATATGTGCATCTGATTGTCTTGTATGTGTTTATTTTGTCTTTCAAATCCGTATGAAGTTCAAAAGGTTCTCCATCTTTCTTTTTCTCCAGAATCAGGAGTTCTTTATTGAACCCGCCAGGTGATGCGGCAATCTGCCCCATGCCCTTTGCATATGGTCTCCATCTCACTTTACCCAATGATATATTGAGGTTGATATTTTTTGTGAAGGTACGAAATCCCATACCTTCAAGATATCCGCGGTAGTCCTTTGCCCTGGAGTATGATTGCGCTCCCACATATTCTACGGCATATTCATATTCATCGGGTCGGCATTCCTCAAATGTATAAGCCATATTCCAGCATTTTTGGAGCCGATAACCGCGCTTTGCCATGCTATTCAGCCATATTCTCTGCCCATCAAAAAAATCAAAAAAATATTTGAATACGGTTTTTCTCATTCGCCTTTGCTCCCTTCCATAATTGCTGCAGCAAGCCGCCAAACATCACCAAGACGTTTTAATTCATTTTCTGCTTTTTCTTTACCGGCATCTGTGATGATGTATTCTTTTTTCTTGCTGTCCGATTCATCGTTCAATGGAGCAATCCATTCCTTCTTTAGCAAAGTATTGATTGCTCCATATAAAGTGCCTGCACCTAATATTACCCGCCCGTTTGTTTCCCGTTTGATAAACTGCAAAATCCCATAACCGTGATTGGGTTTATACACTGCAAGGAGAACGAGAAATGTAGTTTCGGTAAGCGCGCCGCCTATGATATTGTCCCTGATTGATATCACCTCATTCTTTGATACGTTTACTGTAATATTACCATATCACTATACGTAGCAAATGTCAATAGCCTTTCAGATTACTTTTCTATCCCAAGCCATTGAACCTTCCAGATATCTTCCTCCTTGATCAGTTCCATTGTAACATAAGAAACAGAATCTTCTCCTTTGACAGCATACCGATAGGAGGCTTGTATTACGCTGTCAGATTTTATGCTGCCGAGACTCCAGACCAGGAACATATATTCCACATTGTCAAATATATTTGTTAAGTCACGTGTTGCTCTGGCTGCTGTTGACGGATCAAGTAAATACTCCGCCAATTCTTCGGCATCTGCACTGAGTAGGGCTTTTGCCGCTTTATAGGCAACTGCCTGAAAAGCCACACCCTCCACACTATTAAGAAAGTCTGCTTCGGTGTCATATTTCTGGGGAATGTCAGACGCAAACGCTATAGCGCTGTTAAAATCTGCAGCCATAATAGTGTCCAGCATTGCCTGCAGCAATACCACACCACCTTCTTCAGCTTCCATTGTATAGTCGAAGGTTACATCAAATATATGGTTTTCTGCCGTGATACGTTGGTAATCGGTTATCCACTTCAAGGTATTATTATACGCCGGTACCCATTCATCCCTTTCTGTTCTCTCGGGCAGAGGATTTGCGCCATCGGTACGAACAATATGCATGCTGTAGCCTATTATAGGATCGCTGTCTGCCTTTTGGATCACATCACCGTCATCCGTAGGAATAAGGACAAAACCTTCCAGCAGATATATGGCATATCCTGTCTCACTGAATGTTAACTGTGCAGTTAATGTTTCTTCATATCCTTCTCTGATCACAGTCAACTCTTTCACATGGGGCAGACCGGCGTCAGAATCCTCCGGCGGTATTTCACCAGTGCCATCCTGTACCGGCTCAGTCTGATCAATACTGTTTTCCATGGTGTTACCGCTATCCTCCGGCAAATTGGTCTCCACCGTATCATCTCCCAAATTGTCAGGTTGTTGTGTCCGGTTCGCCGCGCAGCCGATTGTCATACACAGCACTACCATACCTGCGGCAATACTAACCCAAAATGATGGTTTCCTGTAACACAGCACATTTTTTATTCTTGTCTTCGTGTTGCTCTCACCAAATGCCAGCGGGCTTAACAATCCGCTTTGACGCACAGACAGGGCAAGAAGCGAATCCGAATAACGTTTGCGTATATCTTCACCCGAATGCTTGAGTACGCTTTCATCACAAGACATTTCCATATCCCTGCACATCAGGAAATAGCTCACCCATATAACAGGGTTGAACCAGTGCAGACAGAGAGCTAAAAATGCGATTGGCTTTATTAAATAATCCCTCCGGCGAATATGAGTTTGCTCATGACAGAGTATATAGTCTATATTCTCCATACCGATGGGTAGATAGATTCCCGGTTTGATTAAACCCATTACAAAAGGCGTGATAATCTGGTCTGTTTCATAGATATTATCCCGAACCAGTACAGCTGTTTTCATTCGATATTTCAACCGCACGTAGCTAAAGACCGCGTACCCCAACAAAGTTAGCATCCCCACAAGCCAGATATAGGCAGCAATCTCAGGCAATGAACCTGCGGTTACGATGCTGTCAGAGGGATTAACAGCTGGTAAAGATTGGTTGACAGCATTGTTAACAGGCACGATATCCGTCGTTATAGTCGGGATCTGCGTATACATCTCCTGAGAAACCATGTCTGCTCTTGCCGGTAAAAAACTCAAAGAGCTTTCCAGTTTAAAAGGGCATAAGAGCCGAAACAATACAACCGCCCATAGCGCATAAGAGAAAATCTTCGGTGCTTTCATAAGTATCAGCCGCATCAGTTGGACGGCACACGCAGTTATGCTGGCCATCAGGCTCATGTAAAGTATTTCAATAAAAATATCTTTCATCTCTCCGCCTCCTCTATCATCCGTCGAAGCTCATTTGCTTCATCCGCAGACAGCCGTCTGTCTTTCAGAAAAGCAGCCAGAAACGCAGGCAGCGATCCGTCAAAGGTACGGTTGAGCAGAGCCTCACTTTCGTATTTCTGCACTTGTTCACGTTTGACAAGTGCCGTGACATTTGCGTTTTCATTTTGCAGCACGCCGCGTTCGCAGAGCCTCTTGAGCATGGTATAAGTGGTCGATTTCTTCCAGCCGAGCTGCTCGCGGCAAACCTTTACAAGCTCTGTAGAGTTGATTGGCTCGAGCTGCCATATAATGCTTGCAAGCCTGTATTCAGCGTCGTATAATTTGAGTCCCTCCATAATATTATCCCCCTCCTCTGGTCTAAGCATGTAGACCTTACACTTAAAGTCTAACACGTTAGACCCCTAATGTCAATACGAGGAGGTTAGAAGTTTTATTTATATTATTTTTCCCTGTATAATAATGTCTTTTATCAGGCAGTATGACTCATCTGCTGATTCCATTTGAAAAATTTCTTAAGCTCTGCCATGTAGTTTTCCTTATCCTTATAAAATCCCATACAATGTCCCACCCCGGTTACCAGATATAATGTTTTCTCCGCCCGGCAGGCTGCATGGTTTTCCAGGGTAAAGGTATGAGGTACAAAATCATCATCAATACTATGGGTAAAGAATACCGGCAGTTTACAATTTTTCATAGCCTCTAATGTGGAATATTCCCGCAAATCATACCCTGCCCTCATCCTGCAAAGTCTGTTCACTCTGGCCACAGAAGGATATTCCCTGACATGAAGCTGGGATTTTCCAAAATGACACACCATATCATAAGGGGTGGTAAAGCCGCTGTCCGCAATAATCCCCTTCACATTGTCAGGAAATTCATCTCCCGCTGCCATAAGAACCGCTGCCGCACCCATGGAAACTCCGGCAAGGTATAATGGACAATCCCAGGCAAACCGGTTTGTCAGATAAGTAATCCAGGTATGGCAGTCATGCCGTTCCAGACAGCCAAATCCCAGATATTCCCCTTCACTGTTACCATGTGCCCTCTGCTCCACCATCAGAAGATTACATCCGTCTTCATACAGAGCCCTGGCAATCCCGCCAAAATCCTTCTTCCAGGTTCCCCGCCAGCCATGCATCATCAGAACCGTCCTGTGCGCATCCTTAGCCATCAGATAATGCCCTGCCAGACGTAAACCATCAAAACTTATCACGCTTACCTCCTCTGCTTCCTGTCTGTCCAGCCAGGTTATCCCTTTCTCCATTTCTTCCGCATAAGGATTTTTCCGGTCCCTTTTCTGCCGCACCATAAAAGCCGCATTCCGAAGCCACTTACTGCCCCTGGCAGCAGCCAGATGTAATAATAATCTGCTTTTTATAATATCCAATAAATAAATCAATAAAATAACCGCCAATACAGCAAATATAAAAATTCTCATTACCATTTTATCTCCTTTCAGTGCTTTCTGTGCACATACAAATCAGGATGTTGAAAAGACATTTTCATCGTCTTTTCAACATCCTGACACACAATCTTTTGTTATTATAAGTGTTCCAGAGACATGATAATTTTATACGTACCGGCAGCTCTAAAGCGAATGAATTTTTGGAAATATCAGCAGGTTACTATCTTTCATTTCTTCCTTTTTGGGATAGCTGCGATAGCGGAATCCCAATGCAGCTTCAAATTCTGCGTAATCAACAGCTGTTAATGTTCCTTGCTCTGCAAAATCCACTACCTGTACTGACAGAAATTCTCTACCTTCACGAAGTGCTTTCACTAATAATGTATGATCTTCCTGTGCATAAAAGGTTCCTGATGACATCGCGGCCTGCTGCCTGCCATCCTTGCCTGCACCGCCATCCATACATTCGGCCAGTTTTCTCGTTGGGTAAACTGAAACAGGATTCAATTCCACCAGATTTTCAAAGACTCCTTCTTTAAACTCTTCAAAACGAAGGAGGATTTCTTCCACCAGTGCTTCTGTTGTCGTATTTGTACTTTCAATTACCAAATTATAATTACCCATGTCAAAATAATCAATGTTATAAATTTCCTTAAATCTCTTATTCTCTATATCCTGACGGTTCCTCAGTCCCGCCCGGCATTCCTCCTGGGATTCATAAGATTCAGACTCCTTACGCAGGGAATCATGATATACCCTTCTGGCCGCTTCATTAATATCCACGATTACAAAAACCTTAAAAGATCCCGGTGCAAAATTCCAGGCCAGCCTGGAGTCGAACACTACATTATCCTTCTCGGCATTCATCCTGGTAGTCCTCTGATCAATAAGCGCATCTACCGAATGATCACCCTTCCTGGTATCTTCATGAACCTTCCTGTTAAAATCTTCTACGGACATATTATGCTCAATAGCCAGTTCCCGAAATATCGTTCCGGTTGAAATTATCTCATATCCTCTTTCTTTCAGCATTTTACATATACTTGATTTTCCGCTTCCAAGATTCCCTGTAATTGTTATATTCATACCTGCACCCCTAAATTTACTGATTTATGAACTTCCACATCAATGTACAATCCTTGTGTTAATTATATATTTTTTTTAGTATATGTCAAGTCGATGCAATAATTCAATCCAAACTGCTCATATACTATTTCAGGAAAAGACAAAAATTGGCTTGCTTATTGCTTACGGAAAAAAAAAAAATTAATAAAATAGTAAACAAAATAAAATAATAACAGAGCAGGCAATTAACGTAAGGATTTGCCGAATAAATAGTTGTGCTTTTATATACCAAAGGAGCTGATATGAATAATATAAAAAAAATGAAAAAAATATATGATAAGCTTGGAAATGATTCTATACGGAGTAAGGTGCTTACCACGGCAGAATTACTAAGGGTGCGCAAAGATATCCTTCGCATGGATACCAATAATTATTGCAATATCCAGTGCATCATGTGTAACCGCCTCAGCACTAGCCGAAAAAAACATTATATGGCGTTGGCAGACTTTATTTCAGTAATAGATTTATTTGCACCTACCCTGCGTAATCTATACTTATCCTGCGCCTGTGAACCGTTGGCAACACCCTGCTTTACGGAGTATTTGAGATATGCCAAATCCAAAGGAATCCCATTTGTTTCTTTCTGTACCAACGCCCTTGCCATGAATCAGAAGATGATTGAGGAGTTCGTTAACATAGGCGCGGACGAAATCATAATTTCCTTCAATGGTTTCACCCGGGACGATTATCATCGTATCATGCCTGGATCAGATTTTAATAAAGTCTGCGAAAATATCAACGTACTCAACGCTTGTAAAAAGGAACACAATACACCCAGGCCGCAGTTGAGATTAAATACGATTTTACTTAAATCCAATCTATTACATTTGGATGAATTGGTAGAATTTGTGATAAGGAATGATATTGATATCGTACAGTTTCGGGAACTGCAGCTTTTTGATGATCAGAACAATCCCGAAGAAGTGAAGAAAGAATTACTATCATCACTATCACCGCAAGAACTAAAGGCACTAACAGATCATACAGAAAAAGCGGTCGAATACATTCGTTCCAAAGGAAAGGAAGTTATCCTGCCATTATCTTTCCATAATCTGTCCTCACAACAGCATACAGCCTGTATATGTCAGGAAAGCAATTGCCCTGCTAAAAAATCAACCTGTTCCATTCCTTTTTTCTCCTACTGGATAGATTGGAAGGGTGATGTACGTGTCTGCGGTTATGATGAAAAAGGTATTATTGGTAATGTTTACCGTGATAAACCAGCTTTTATGAAACAACAGCGAAAGCAATTCCAGAAAATGGCTATGAGCGGAGAATGCAGCAGCGAGCTTTGCAGCATGAATATTGATAACTCTGAAATGAATTAAGGGAAGCCGGGACCATGCACATCAGCATAGGTTCCGGTCTCCCCTGTTTGCGCTCATCCAGATTGCGCTGATCCTGTTTACGCTCATCCAGATTGCGCTGATGAAAACTTATCCTCTCTTTTATACAACCTTTTGACAATCACTATTGTACCTGCCGCTATGACCAGGCATACCACTTCCGCTGCCAGGGTGGAAAACAATGAGGCTGTTACCACCACAATAAAATCAGAGAGTGCATGCAATGCTACTGCCAGGAAAAAATATCCTCTGCCATTTTTACGGGATATTGCCAGATATACCAACACTGACCAGGTAATTTGCATTGTGATTGTCAAAAGCCGCTCCACACCTGCAATTAAAAACTGCCACGCCGGTGCGGTCATCAGCGGTGATAATGTTGATATCATATTTGCATCCAATATCCCTTCTATTGCACCGGTATTTATCATTATGGAATAAATAATATTATTTATATATATCACCCCAACAATTAATATGGCTTCAATCCCGCCGTGACCAGCGCCATACATCAGGGCATTTTCTTTATTCAGATTCTTCTTCATCAGAAACCGCATGGACAAATATCGCCCGGTCTCCTCAAAAATACCTGCTGCCAATCCTCCATACAATCCATACAGGTAAATATTTCCCTTTATCATCTCACTGACACTGCCAAGACCCTGCAGAACCACAGCATGCAGCAAAGCCTCCAGAATCATTGCAAATACAATAAAGGATGCACATCCAATAAAGAAAGAAGATATTTTTGCCTTATATTTTACAAAAATAACAATTCCCACTACAATTGGTACCAGAACAGACATACATAACGTTAACACCATTGCCGCAATATTTCCTGCCGGTACATATAAAAAAGTTGTTCCTATTTCCATATTTACTCCTATCTGCCCGCTTTAGCGAACGCTTAAATCAAGGAGGTTGAAATGCACTTTTTCAACCATGCTCCCATCTGCCCGCTTTAGCGGGCGTTCAAATCAGGGAGGTTGAAATGCACTTCTTCAACCTTCCAAACACCTCCATCTACCAAATGTAAAGCCCTGATAATTCCATGTCCTCATTAAATGTAACCCTGAAAGTGACCGTAACATTTTCATATACTTCGGTTATCTGTATAAGCGCCCATAATGACTCCCCATCATTAACCTCAACACTATAAGTACTTCCATACTTTTGGAATGTTCCCCAGTTTTCACCCACATTATCTTTAACTGCCTTTATCGTCTCTTTGGTAACAAGCGTGCGCATAACATCATCTTCCCATTCCTCAAGCAGCTTATCATATTCTCCTTCCACAATCAGTCTTACCACTTCGCTGTAGGCGCGTTCCACTTCTTCTACACGAAAGTGCTGTGAATCCTTTAATTCAATCTGCTCCAGCCGGACTTCCTCCAGTCCGTCATTTTCTTCTGCCTGACCGCTCTGACTTACCTTCCAAATCACAACACCTGCAATGACAGCCAATATAAGAATTACTGCTGCAATCATCAATATCTTCTGATCCTGTCTGCTCTTTCCTGCCTCTCCTTCCTCTATATTTTCATTAAATTCTGCCGCCAAAACCTCAGGCGTCCCCAGCCTGTTAACGATCTCATCCCAAGATTCACCACATTCCATGGCGGCAGCGATATCTGCTTCCAAATCCTTAAGTATACTGTCTTTTCGCTCTTTACTGCATCGAATCAGTTTCAGCACTTTTTTTATATATTTATCCTGCGCCTTCTTCTGTTCCATCTCCGCCCTCCTTCAATATTTCATTTACTTTGGTGGAAAAGCCATCCCACAACCTGAGCAGTTCCTGTAATTGAACTTTCCCTTTTCCGGTAATGGTATAATACTTCTTTGAAACCTCTTTCCCTTTTGCCAGCGTCCATCTGCTTTCTATCATACCGTCTTCTTCCAGGCGGTACAGGATCGGGTATAAGGTCCCCTCCTTCAAGGTAAACCAGTCATCGCTTTTCAATTTTAACTCATGAATCAGCTGATAACCATATTTTTCCTGACCTGCCAACAGCTTTAATACCAGGATTTCCAATACACCCTTCTTAAGCTGCTTTGCGTACTTATCATTCAACTCATCACCACCTTAGTATTACTAAGTATATTATATAATCTAGTATTTAAGTTGTCAAGAATGATTTATTTTAAATAAAGGTTCAGCCTTATACTGCTGTTTATCGCACTAAGGGGGGGGGTGAAAAATCCGGACGAGACAAGAGGCAGGCATTTTAAGGGAAGGAACAGAAGGGACACGGGACAGGAAGAAGGCGGTACACATGTATTTTACAGCTCAGTCAGGCTCGAGAATTCCACGGAGCCCATACCAGGACGAAAATGAACTGCTCCGCAGTTCATTTTGAGGTCTCCGTTCCATGGCCTGAAAAATCGCTGTAAAACATATGTG
>Ga0153941_1000709_pt1 | contig 14248 bp, 11 predicted proteins | sample TSNJ025MetaG_FD_104733 | JGI IMG/M metagenome (GOLD analysis project Ga0153941, IMG submission 104733) | Attine ant fungus gardens microbial communities from New Jersey, USA - TSNJ025 MetaG | ecosystem: Host-associated > Fungi > Mycelium > Unclassified | place: USA: New Jersey, Brendan T. Byrne...
AAAGGTCCATCTTAAACACCTGGCTGGAATAAATAATCAAATACCCCAACCCTTGCCTTGCCGCCAGAAACTCGCCAATGATCACCCCCACCAGGCAAAGCCCAATGTTCACTTTCATATTACTGATAATCATCGGTACCGATCCGGGCAGAAGTACTTTAAACAGGACATGCCCCCGATTCCCACCCAGAGAATAAATCAGTTTCACCTTATCGGCATCAATCTGGGTAAACCCCTGATACAACGTAATAATGGAACCAAATATCGCCACCGAAACAGCTGCCACAATGATGGTCCGCATATTCGCGCCCAGCCATACAATCAGCAGCGGCGCCAGTGCCGACTTAGGCAGACTGTTCAGCATCACCAGATACGGTTCCAGGATTTCCGATACACTGCGGCTGGACCACAGCAGCACAGCCGCTGCCAACCCTAATACAATCACCAGGCCAAAACTGACCAATGTCTCAAAAACGGTAATGCCCATATGGATAAAAATGCTTTTATCCAGCACCATATCCCGAAAACACAAGAAAACTCTGGACGGAGAACTGAAGATAAATGCATCGATCATCCTCAGATTCGCACAGAGTTCCCATACGGCAAGCAACATTACCAATACCATCATCCGGCATATCGCTACCTTTCTCTTATGAAATCGTTCCTTTTCTATAAATTCCCGCTGCGCCTCCGTAAGCATGCGATTGCCTGAATCCATAGCGCTCCTCCTCATACGACCGACTTTGTGCCGCCTATATGAGCAGTATATGCAGTCCCGACTTGATTTGTCTGCTAATTAGCCATGAATCCTTTCCCAATAATCTCACTGGAATTGGAAATCAGAATAAATGCTGCCGGTTCCACCCGTTTGATATGATTTCGCAGCCGTACTGCCTGGACGCGTTTCATGGTCGTCATAATTACCGTCTTCTGATGATGGGAAAATGCTCCCTGCGCCGTATAGACCGTAGCACTCCGATGCAGATCATGAATAATGTAATTGCAGATCGGATCGGGATTGTCACAGATAATATTAAAACATTTACACAGATTGATATTCTCAATCACCCCGTCAATCACCAGTGACTTGGCCAGCAGCCCCAGACTGGAGAATAAACCGGTGGTGGGGCCAAAGACAAAAAATGCCATTACTACCGATGTTATATCCACCAGCAGAAGTGCTGTCCCAATATTCATACTGGTGCGCCGTTTAAGTACCATCGCAATAATATCCGTTCCGCCACTGGAAGCACCAATATTAAACAGCATCGCCGAACCCAAAGCCGGCAAAGAAACCGCAAAAATCAATTCCAGCAAGGGCTCTGCCGTCAGTGGCCGGTGCATTGGATAAACCCGTTCCAGAATTGACAATCCAAAGGACATCATCAAGCTGGCATACACCGTCTTGATTCCCACGTTTCTGCCCAAAAAGAGAAACCCCAGAACCAAAAGCGCCATATTGACAATAAACGTAAAATCACCGGCCGACCAGTTGGTCAACCGGTTGACTATCGTTGAAAAACCGGTTACACCGCCGAATGCAAAATTATTCGGAAATTTGAAAAAATAAACCCCCACCACCATAATCCAGATACTCAGGGTAATCGTACCATACTCTGCTGCGGTTCTGGCAACCGGGTTCTTGATCTCTTTCATCGCCTTTTTACGTGCCTCCACTAAATAAATATGCCTGCACTTAAAATATACCGCGTTTCTATTACAATCTCAAACACTATTATTGTTGAAAATGGTACAACTGATAAATTGTGGCAATGCACACGGGGGTTTATTTGGGTTTATAGTATCATTATTTCAGGATAAATGCCAGATTTCCTGATTATACTGCTCAATGGTCCGGTCAGAAGAAAAATATCCGGCTTTGCTGATATTCACCAGCATTTTCTGCGCCCACTCCATCCGGTTCTCATAATCCGCATAAGCCTGTTCCTTTGCCGCTGCATAGCTTTGATAATCCAGTAATGTCATAAACCAGTCCTTATTCAGCAGCTCCTTGTACAACCGCTCCAGATTTTCTTTGTGGCCAAGCTTCAGCATTTCTTTACCGACAATAAAGTCCATTGCCGCCCGGATCTCCTTATCCTGCTCATAATAATCCCGCGCTGCATAATCCTTTTGATCATAATGCCTGATGACCGTTTCACTGGACTCACCAAAAATGTAGATGTTATCCGGCCCCACCAGCTCGGCAATCTCCACATTGGCTCCGTCCATGGTTCCTAACGTGACTGCGCCATTTAACATGAACTTCATATTGCTGGTGCCACTGGCTTCTTTGGAGGCCAGCGAGATTTGTTCCGAAATATCGCAGGCCGGAATCAGCTTTTCGGCTTTGGTTACATTATAATTTTTCACCATTACCACCTTCAGATAAGGACTTACCTCCGGATCATGGTTGATCAGTTCCTGCAGGCACAAAATCAGATGGATGATATCCTTGGCGATCACATAAGCCGGTGCCGCCTTGGCCCCGAAGATCACTGTAATCGGCCGAACCGGCAGTTTGCCTGCCTTAATTTCCTGATATTTATGAATGACATACAATGCATTCATCTGCTGCCGTTTGTATTCATGCAGCCGCTTGATCTGAATATCATAAATGGAATTTTCATCAATGTCCACATTCTGGGTTTCTTTCAGATAATGCTTAAGCGCCACTTTATTCTGCTGCTTGATTGCCAGCAGCTGCTGCAGGGTATCTTCATCATTAAATGCCGCCAGCTTCTCCAGTTCCATGGCATCCGTCTCAAAACCGGCCCCGATCTTGCTGCGGATCAGGTCCGTCAGCGGATGATTGCTGTGCATCAGCCACCGGCGGAAGGTAATGCCATTGGTCTTGTTATTGAATTTTTCCGGATAAATAGTATAAAATCTCTTTAACTCACTTTTTTTAAGAATCTCCGTATGCAAATAAGCCACGCCATTAACACTGAAGCCATAGTGGATATCCATATGTGCCATATGGACCCGGTCCTCCTGATCAATGATCGCTACCGAAAGATCCGTATTCGCCCGCCGGATCCGGTCATCAAGGATTTCGATAATCGGTACCAGCTGCGGTACGACCTCTTTTAAATAATGAATCGGCCAGGTCTCCAGCGCCTCCGCCAGAATGGTATGATTGGTATAAGCACAGGTCTTCTTGACAATCTCCACCGCCGCATCAAAGGCGATCCCCCGTTCTGTCAGCAGCCGGATCAATTCCGGAATCACCATGGACGGATGGGTGTCATTGATTTGGATGACCGCATACTCCGGCAGATCCGCCAGCTTGCCGCCACGACTTTCACATTCATCCAGAATCAGCCTGGCACCGTTGCTGACCATAAAATACTGCTGATAGATCCGCAGCTTCTGCCCCGCTTCATCACTGTCATCCGGATACAGGAACAAGGTCAGGTTTCTGGCAATATCCTGCTTGTCAAAGGAAATGCCTTCGCCAACGATCCCCTCATCCACACTTTCAATATCAAATAAATGAAGCTGATTGGTTCCGCTGTGATATCCGGTTACCGCAATATCATACAGGCGGGAATGAACGGTCAAGCCGCCGCCAAACGTTACCGGGTAACTGACCTCCCGTCTGGTCAGCCAGTTTTCTGATTCGATCCACGGATTCGGCATCTCTTTCTGCAGTCCATCTGCAAATTCCTGCTTAAACAAGCCCATGTGATAATTCAGGCCAATGCCGGCTCCCGGCAGCCCCAGGGTTGCCATCGAGTCCAGAAAACAGGCCGCCAGACGTCCCAGGCCGCCATTACCCAGTGACGGTTCCGGCTCGGTCTCTTCAATCCGGCAAAGATCCCGGCCATGATCTGCCAGCACCTGGCGAACCTCCTCATATAATCCCAGATTGATCAGATTGTTAGATAGCAGTTTACCAATTAAAAATTCAGCCGAAATATAATATACTTTTTTCTTCCCGGTATTACTTTCCCGCCTGGCCGCTTCTTCCTGAACCAGTTTTAACAGTGCCACGTACAATTCACGGTCGGAACACCCGATGATTTCTTTGCCGCATATTTCTGTAAGCCGTTCTTTCAGATTCATATTATTTACCCTCACTTTGACATTGATCCCTTTTTCTATGTTACTGTTTTACTTATTATAGAATATTTTTCTCTTATTTTCTTGCATTATTATTGTTTAATATGGTACAATACTATCATTTACAATATGGAAGCATGTATAAAGGACGATTTTATGAATATTATTCAATACGAAAACTATCAAGAAAAGCCACATAATGTTGATTCAGCCTTTCCTTACCTGACCTATCTCTGTTCCATTCCTTTGGATTTTACCAAAGTGCCGCTGCATTGGCATGAGGAAATGGAGTTTGTCTACATTAAAAAAGGAACCGGCATTGTCTCGGTGGATTTTATCCCTTATCAGGTTTGCGCCGGAGATATCGTAACCGTCTGCCCGGGGCAGCTGCATTCCCTGGAGCAGTTGGACGGATATTCTATGGAGTATGAGAACATCATCTTTTCGTTCCGGCTCCTGGGCAGCCGGCAGTCGGATATCTGCCGGGAACAATACTTTGATCCCATCGCCTGCCGCCAGATCACGCTGCCGGCTTTGCTTACTCCGCACACCGACGGCTATGCTGAAATCAGTGCCTGCCTGGATACCATTGACCAGATCCGGCAAAGCTTTCCGGACGGTTATGAACTGTTCATCAAAGGTAAGTTATTCGAACTCTTCTATTATCTTTATGTGCACCCAGCCAGGGTGCGGCTGTCCGGGTCAGCAAGCGTGGATGCCTCCGCCTCGGCGGCACAAGCGGCCCGGCAGCAAAAAGCCATGGACAAGATCCGCCAGATTCTCAAATATATGGAACAGCACTATCCGGAAAAACTCTCCATAAAAGAAATGGCCGAAGCCTGCGGCTTCAGCCAGTCACATTTTATGAAATTTTTTAAAACCACCATCGGCATGCCTTTCACGGTCTTCTTAAATGACTATCGGCTGACCATGGCTTCCCGCCTGTTGCTGTCCTCCGAAGATACCATTTTAACCGTCGCCGCAGATACCGGTTTTGAAAACCCGTCTTATTTCAACCGGATGTTCAAGCAGAAATTTGGTATCACGCCGCGGGAATTCCGGCAGCGGGGGAGGATTTAGGACTGCCCTATCTAGGGAATTGATGCTATCCTACGACTCCCCCAGTATCGAATATCTTGGGCGTTATACGCACCGCATCACCATTCGTAACTAGTGGATCATCTCAATTCTTTTCTATCAGTTCCATCCAAATTAACCACTATATTATGTATGTCCGGATCCCAAGTTAAAGACACATCACCAGCCTTGTTCATATAAAGTATTTTTTCACCAATAATGCTAATAAACAATGCCTGCTCATCATTCAATTTTTGCTTTTCACTTCCATCTGTTCTGATTTTGTACAAGCATCGTCCTTGATTTTCAGCTGAGTAATAAATCCAACCATCTGTGACATTTACAAACGATGTATGTTCATCGACTAATTTTTCTTTATCAGAACCATCTGTTTTCATTTTGTATAAGCTTCTATTATCAGAAGCATTAGAAAAATACATCCAATCATCTATAATATTCATATAAAACTTACGATCGTCGTCAATCTTTTTGACTATGTTACCATTTGTATTGATAAGATATGTGCCTTCGTCGATTCCATTTTGTGATTCCTTTATTGAACAATAAATATCTCCTTCAGATACTGTAAAATTTTCACAATATTCTGAACAAAGCAACGTATCTTCTGTTCCATCTACCTTAACTTTCCATAATTCACTATAGCTTTTTCTTTCCGCAGTTGTTGTATCAGTCCATGGATGGATGTAATAAATCCAATCTCCCATTATTTTTTGAAGAGTAATCCTTTTTGGTAAAATCACTTCACGATTTTCACCATTTTCATCTATTCGATAAAGTTTTTCTGGATCAGTTACAGTGTAATAGTAAATCCAACCATCAGAGATATTAATACCATAGGCACTGTCGTCACAAAGCTTCCTTTTTCCAGTGCCGTCATACTTTATCTTATGAATTTTATTCTCATCCACAACATTTTTATAATAAATCCAGTCTCCGGATATCGCAGCATGACCACTACCACCATTCATATTTCCTACTGTATTTCCTAAACGATATGGTTCATTATTGGGTTTCTCTCCTTGAATCATCATAGATGGTGACTCTGGCACAAATTGTATCCGTTTTTTCTCATAGCTATTATACAAAAAAGAACCCAGAACCAATACCATTCCTATTGCCATACTTGCCAATACAATGCTTTTCTTTTGATTTTTCATCACTCCATACCTCCGCTGCAAACCCGTGGTCACGGGACTCAAAGTCTATCGGCAAGTCCTTTGCAGTCTTATTCGCCTTGCTCGCCTATCTCCGGCTGCTGCCAGTTCCAATCATGCATATCTTCTTTGGTATCCGCAATCATCTGTCCCATATTTTGGACATATGCGCTGTCCGGCGACACCCGCTGCCACAACCGGTAACTTTTAGTAGTCTTCACCGTATCCCAGCTCATCTGGTTACCGGCACAGTAATCATAGTATAAACCGGTAAACAGCTCTGACATCTCCGCCTTTAGACCATCCGGCACGCTGCCAATCGTCTTCTCTGCCTGCCGGGCCATGATCTGGTTGACAAACTCTCTGCCATAGGTGTCAAAGTGCAGCAGATTTTCATCCTCACTGCCCTGACTGGCGGCAAACCCGGCTATATCGGCCTGTCTGGTTGCAAAGGCCATATCGTCCTGTTCCTCCCAGGTCAGCCAGCCATATTGGCTCGGGGCAATGGAATACGCACTCAGGACAATTTCAGTGACACCATAATCCTCATCCGAAACCCCCGGTGCCGCTTTATGCTTCTTGATCCGCTGGGCATGGAGATGACCGCTGATATAAAGCGGCACCTGATACTGCTCCAGCAGCCCGATCACCTGGTTATGATTCTCCATGGTACATTCGGTAGTATACATCCGACTCTCCGATAACAGATTGTGATGTCCAACTGGCAATACTGCAATCTGTTCAAGACTGGCCTGTGCAAGCTGCTCTTCCATCCATACCAGTGTTTCCGGCTTGAGCTTTCCATTAACATGATTATAGTCTTCATATTGACAGGAATCCAGCATGATCAGCCAGTGCGTCTCATCCAAAGCATAAACATAGCTTAAGGAATTGGGATCCCGGCTTAAGGACTGGTCATAACCAAACTCATGGTAAATCTCCAGAAAATCCTCTGCCCCGGCCAGATACTCAGCCTTTTCCCGCTTCGCTCCAAAATAGGTTGCCGCATTCTGATTGTTAATATCGTGGTTACCGGGGATGACCAGTACCGGTACTCCGGCCTCCACAGCTGTTTTTAGCTTTTCAGCCAGCTTCTGATGATTTTCCAGTTCCCCATTCAAAGTCAGATCACCGGCCAGCACCAGGGCCGACGGGTGATTCGTGATTGCTTCGGCCAACAGCGCATCGATCATCTCATCGCTGTATTGACTTATCTTTCCGTCCTCATCCTGGACCATCTTCCAAAATGCCGTGCCATCATCATGCATCGTGGTACTGATATAATGATGATCCGATGACACCATGATCACCGGCGGTATGTAAGGCTCCTCCTGAGGCAATTCTGATACCGGCTCTTCCTTCAAACCGACGTGCCGCGGCTGCCATGGCCGCTCCCCGGCGGCGGCATCCACGGCCTGACTTTCATCCATCCCCGCATCTGCCGGAGTATGCAGTTCTGCCGGCAGTTCCTGATCACGGTCCGCATCCGGCTGAAAAGCAGTACTTTCTGAGCTTTGCTGTGTCTGGTCTTTGCCGTAATCTCCGGCAAGGTGCCCGATAATCAGTACAACTGCCAGACAAGCCAGTAATAGTAGCATATATATCAATACAATTATCGTTTGTTTTCTCTTCATGTATCAGCCCTTCCATCTACTCGTAGGAAATCATAGCACACTTTCAGACAAAAAGAAAGTTCCAGGCAGTAGATAATTTCACCTGGAACTATCAAAATTTTCCTATCGCTTTGTTTTCACGACCGCACACTACAGTAAATCATTCACGCAAATTGCACCATAAGGCCGAATGCTCATCCGATAAGTACTGCCCTCGCCTAGTCCTTTCTCCATATAAGCAATATATTCCCCGACCATATCATTCGGCAGCATCGCCATAATCACCCCGGCAAAGCCACCGCCGTGAATCCGGCAGGCACCCTTTTGCTTTCTGGCAATAAACAGCTCCGTAAGCGCCAGCGCGATCGAAATCCCCTGTTCCTGATAGTTGCTGTTCGTAAAGCAATTCTGCAGCCATTTCCAGGAGGAGTTCCCGGAAGCCGTAATGTTCTTTAAGAAATCATCAAAACGGTCTTCTTTCAAGGCCATCACCTGTGCTTCCACCCGCTTGTTTTCCTCGAAGAAATGAAGCGCCCGCAGCACCGCACGGTCACCGGCAAAAGCCCGTACCGCGGACAGCTGATCCAGCACCTGCTCTTTTGTAATCTCCGCGCAAACCTCCTTGCCAAAGAATTCCGCCACTTTTTTCATCTCATAAGGAACCGAGGAATAATCCGCACTCAGGTCCGCATGCCCTTTTCCGGTCTGAACAATCATCAGGCTATGGTCATGGGCCGCAAAATCAAAATCAATCTGCTCTACCACCGGCACAGCTGGATCCAGGAAATCAATGGTGATCAGACCGCCGACTGCACAGGCCATCTGATCCAGCAATCCGGAAGCTTTGTCCCAATAATGGTTCTCCGCATACTTACCGATATGGGCATAGGCCACCGTATTTATTCGGTTTTCATTAAAAAATTTATTAATCATCGAGCATAACAGCATCTCAAAAGCAGCCGACGAACTGACACCGGCCGAACTGATTACATTGCTGACAATATAAGCATCAAATCCGCCGATCTCATAGCCGGATTCCACAAAACCCTTCAACAACCCCTTCACCAGTTCGACCGTTCCTTCCGGTTTCGGTCCCCGCTCCAACTGATTCAGATCAATGGTAAACTTCTGCCGGAATGTCTCGCTGATGATGTGAACCTTGGAAGAATGATTCCGGGCGGCAATGCCGACACAGTCCAGATTAATGCTGCCGGCCAGAACCTTACCATGATTATGATCCGTATGGTTGCCGCTGATTTCCGTCCGTCCCGGCGAACTGAATACCAGCATCTCCTGGTCGCCAAAGTTTTTTTGAAATTGCTCTATTGCATCTTTATAACGTACTGCATTGGCCTCTGCTCCGGCTTCGCCGTAGAGCTCCCGCATCAGCTTGCCGGCCTGATTGGACTTAAGTGCGTTTAGGGTTCCTTCTGCTCTCATCGATGTTATCCTCCATCTACGTTTGTTCTCACTGATTACTGCCATCGTGAAAAGTATATCACATTCGGTTTACTCCGGACAATACAATATTCTGCTCTTTTGTTGCGATTTTTTGTCTGCTTTTTGCCGCAGATACTCCACGTCCATGCCCTGACCCTCACTTTCGGGCAAGAATACCCCCCTGTTCATCAAAGGTAACACCAAATGATATCTGCTCCATATACCGATAAAACTCCTGCAGTTTTCCAGCATCCGTCAACATCCGGGTATAACCTGCGCTTGAAGTCCCCGGTAACAGCCGGTAACTCATCTGCCCGGAATCTGCCGACAGACTCACCTGGAACAACATCGTCCGGGGAATCGAACTGCCAAAGACGAAATTGCCCAGACTATAAACAATCGGTTTCCCATCATAAAACTCAATTCCCTGCAGAACATGAGGATGGCTTCCCACCACCAGATCCGCCCCGGCATCAATATACTGCTTTCCCAGGGTCCGCTGGTATTCCTGGGGTTTCTCATCCCGTTCAATCCCCCAATGAACCATCACCACCACGAAGTCACAGTTCTCTTTCCATTCCTCAATCTCCGCCAGTACCACCGTCGGGTCATATGTGGCCAACATACCCGGATGCGAGTTGCCGGCGGCCCATCCTGCTACCGGTATCACCCGGGTAGTCCCGATTATCCCCACCCGAATACCATTCTTTTCCATTATCACCGGTTCCTTTGCCGCCGCCAGATTAACCCCGGCCCCGGTATGCAAAATTCCCGCCTGATCCAGCACTTCACAAGTATCCAGCAAAGCCTCCTGCCCAAAATCCAGGGCATGGTTATTCGCCAAAGTGACACCATCAACCCCCATCTCCTGCAAAATACTTACCCACTCCGGTGCCAACCGAAAAGTATACTGCTTATCCGCCGCAGCCACTCCCCGGCTGCTAAAAGGAAATTCCTCATTTACCATAAAAAAATCAGCCTGTCCGATCTGAAGGCGATACCCCTCATCCAACACGCCGCTGATACCACCGGCCTTCTGATAAGCCTGCAAGACATGGTTTGACAACAGCACATCCCCCGCAAACAAGAGGGAAAGCCCCGATTGCCGCGCTTCCGTCGCAGACGTATGCTGCATCAGCAATTCGGCTTCTTCCCCCATCTCCAGTTCAATCACTTCCGGCACTTCCGACACTTCAATCACCATAACCGGATCATCCGCCGCACCGGTATACTCTTCTTGCTGCTGACACCCAGTCAACAATGCTGTCATTACCAGGACGGCCAGACCACTTGTTTTCCATTGCTTCATAGTATAATCCATTTCTCAATCAACCGCCAGGATGATTCCTCCGTCACCGGCATACAGCGTCGCCACCCCCGCCGTTTCCGTAATCAGAATCTCCTTAAACGCCGCCAGCCGCTCCAACTCCGCCTTCACCATCCTGGCCCGTTCCGGAATATTGCAATGGGAAATCACCGCCCGCTTACCCACCGTATTCCCGGCTTGCCTTACCGCAATTTCACACATCCTGGTCAATGCCTTAGCCACACCCCGGGCCTGGTCCAGCTTTATAATGATGCCATGAGGCGCTCCCATCACCGGCTTGATATTCAGCGCTGTGGCAAAAAATGCCTGCAGCCCGGTCAATCGTCCATTCTTTCGCAACGGCTCCAGCGAATCAAGGACAAAGTAAGTCCTCTGGACATCCCTCATCTTAAGAATCCGCTTAGAGACCTCCTGAAATCCCAATCCTGCTTCATACATCTCCATGATCGTAAGAGCAATATTCATCTCACCGCAGGAAGCCGATTCTGAATCAATCACCAGAATGTTCTTCTCCCCATGCTCTTCGATATACATATTGCGCGCTACCATGGCACTGTTATATGTACCACTCAAATGACTGGATAAGGTAATCACAAAGACATCCTCTTCTTCACATTCGTATGTCTTCTTAAAAGCCTCCGGTGACGGACATGCTGTCCGCGGACAATTAGGGCTGGCTGCAACCAGCTTGATAAAAGCTTTCTGATCAAATGTTTCATCATCAATCAGGATTGTATCATCTACCTGCAAAGTCAACGGCACAAGTTGAAAACGACTGTCCTTCCTCATCTCCGCCGTTATATCCAGACAACTGTCTCCAATGATCTTATAATTCATCTTACTCCTCCTGCAATTGGTTACTATCATACGTAGTTTTGATTACTACTTATTATAGCATATTTTCTGTAGATTACAATACTTGGATGTGCTGGCCCAGGGTTATTTCATGAACAGCTTTTCAACAGTCTATGCATTACATATCCAATCAAGAAAGCTACACCTAAAACTCCCAGATGAATATAAAAAATCACATTGTAGAAATATGTTTTAGTAATATATGCCATGGCCAGCAAGGCTGCCATTAAACAAGCGCCAAATAAAAAGTTGATAGTTCTTGAATGTTTTTTTTCCTCAGAAAGGGAAACGTTAGTTGCTACAAAGAGGAACACAAATACAGCTACAATTAAAACTGACCATGTGATAAGGTTTCCTGATGTTATACCCCAAACCCAATCAAATTCTATTCCACGGAAAATATGATTAATGACTTTACTGCACATTCCAGAAAACAGAAAGGTGATTGCCACAAGCACAAGGAATGCAGATAATACACAATCAATCCACTCACAGATGATATTTCTTTTCTTTCTATAACCTGTACTTTGTAAAATTCCATCACAAAAACTCTTATGGTCACTTCCTAAGATTTTGTCGATAGTTTCTCCACGGTTTTGGGCATCTAAGAATATACGAAGAATATCGTTGCGAATTACCTCAAGCTCATAAGAATCAACGTTTTTTGTCCGTAAGTAGCAAACAATATCAATCAGATATCGTTTGCTTTCGTCATTTAATAACTGCTCATTTTGATTGTTTGCTTTATTAAGTTCAAGCTCATTTGTTTCATAATTTCCTCCTTAAAAAAGATGATTTACTGCGTTCTCCATTTCTCGCCAGTGTTCTTCAAAAAGTTCCAGTTCCGCTTTTCCTTTGCTCGTAATCTGAAAGTATTTTCTTTTTGGACCAACATTGGAGTCTTTGTATATTGCAGTTACAAACTCTCCTTTTGAAAGCCGTAAAAGCAAAGGATAAATTGTGCCTTCAGATATGTCACCAAATCCATGCGCCTTAAGCTTTTGTGAAATTTCGTAGCCATAGGTTTCTTCAGAATTTATAACTTTTAATATACAGCCCTCCAACATACCCTTGAGCATTTGTGATGGAATCATCACGCACCTCCTTCCCACTATCATGTTATACATAGTACCATGCTATATTGTAATACATAGTAGCAGTGTTGTCAATAGCACCAAGAAGAAAAATTGCCGTTGGAACCACCCCCGATAGTGAGCTTGGGAAAGAGCTTGAAGGCATATCCGCCGATGTCTATACAATCGGTGATGCAAAGAAAACCAATAAAATAAAGAGAGATTTTAAACTGGCGAAATTTAACACAGTCAAGGAAATCAAAGCCGGCGGCGGAAGAGTACCGCCTTATATAACCCTTGTTTCTTTCCATTTACCAGTCAGATAACGGCTGAAACTAATCATATAATTAGCCGTCCAGCCCAGCGGAATAACACACCAGACCGCTTTCACACCAATAATTGGTGCCAGGCTAAAAGCACCAATGACGCGAATACTCAAATTCACAAGATTAGCAAGTGTAAATGCCACCATATCCCCGGCACCTCGCAAAAGCCCATCCACGCTGGCTTTGGCGCCAATACAGACGAAGAAGTACGCAATAAAGGACAGATATCCGGTTCCGGTTTCAAAGGCCTCCGCCGAATGATCACTGCCAAGGAAACTGGCAATCATCGGTTCATGAAATAAGAACAGGACCGCCGCAATCGTCACCGCAAAAGCGGCCACAATCTTATAGCTGGCACGATACCCCTTCTGTACCCGGTCAAGCTGTCCGGCACCCACATTCTGGGCCGTAAAGGTAGCCATTGCATTGCCGGTTGCAATCATTGGCACAATGCAGATGGATTCAATCCTGGTTCCGGCCGAATATCCCGCTACCACGGCCGGGCCAAAGCCATTGACCACGGACTGTACCAGCAGCATACCAATTGATACAATGGACTGCTGCAGGATGTTGGGAATGGCAATCCTGGCTCCCCGAAGCAGCATCCGGGCATCAAAAAGGGCGATCTTCCGATCTTTTGCCGCCACCGAATAACGGCCAAGTCTGCGCATTAAAACAGCAAAAGAAATAAGCGCCGCAAGCCCCTGGGAAATCACCGTTGCAATCGCCACGCCATCCACCGTCATCCCCAGTTTTGTGACAGAAATAATATCCAGTATCACATTCAATATCGAAGAAAAGATTAACAGATACAAAGGTGTCCGTGATTCTCCCAGCGCATTAAAAATGGACGCCAGAACATTATACATAAACAAAAATGGCAAGCCAATAAAATAAATCCCCAGATACAGCTCCGCCAGCGGCAATATCTCCGCCGGTGTCCGCAAGGCCTGCAGAATCGCTCCGTTCAAAGCCAGCCCAAGCCCGCCCAAAACCAGACTGACCATAAAAAAGGTCAGCAAAGAAGTATAAATCGACGTTTTCATCCGCCGGTAATCACCGGCCCCAAGATACTGGGAAGTCAGTACCGAATAGCCGTTACTGCCACCGATGGCAATCATAATAAACACCGTTGTTAACGCATAAGAGGCACCGACTGCAGCCAGTGCGCTCTCTCCGACATAATTCCCGACAATCATGGAATCTGCCATATTATAAAATTGTTGAAACAGGTTGCCCAGAATCATGGGAAAAGCAAACAAAAGCAAGCTTTTCCCCGGATTCCCCTGGGTCAGAC